>Ga0210125_1000033_pt1 | contig 32281 bp, 27 predicted proteins | sample RushMan_CattailN_FD_185555 | JGI IMG/M metagenome (GOLD analysis project Ga0210125, IMG submission 185555) | Wetland microbial communities from San Francisco Bay, California, USA, that impact long-term carbon sequestration -... | ecosystem: Environmental > Aquatic > Marine > Wetlands ...
TTCTATGGTCTCCTCGTCCATGCAGGAGAAATTGAGGCGAAGCGTTTCCGTCTCCCGCCCATCCACATAAAAGGGATTGCCCGGCACGAAAGCGACTTTTTCCTGAATCGCTAGATCAAATAGCTGCATGGAGGAGATTCCCCTGGGCAGCATGAGCCACAAAAACATTCCTCCCTCGGGATTGGTGTGAGCCACCTCCGCCGGCAGATATTCCTGAATGCATCTGACCATAGCGTGACGCTGTCGATCATAAACGCGCACGATGTTTTCTATGTGCTTATCCAGGTTATTGTCTGTTAAATATTGATAAATGATTCTCTGCGTCAGGTGGCTGCTGTGTAGATCGGAAGCCTGCTTGGCCACGATCAATTTATCCATGATGGGATCCGGGGCGGTTATCCAGCCCAGCCGCAAACCGGGAGCTATGATTTTTGAAAACGAGCCAAGCTGAATAGTGTTTTGCGGCAGTAATTTCTTGAACGATTCTTTGTGAGAGCCTTCGAATCGCAGCTCGCCATACGGATCGTCCTCAATGAGCAATGTAGCGGTGTCTTTTATGATAGCGGCAGTGGCTCTCCTGTTTTCTTCAGGCCAAGTGACTCCTGAAGGGTTTTGAAAATTGGGCACTGTATAGAACATCTTGGGGGATTTTCTGACCATTATATTGCTGAAACGCTCTAGATCGATGCCATCTTCACTCAACGGTACCGGATTAAAAGCTGCCCGATAGACCGAGAACGCTTGGATGGCTCCAAGATATCCGGGTTCTTCTATGATCAAGTCATCGCCCTCGTTGAGGAACACCTTGCCGAGCAAATCCAATCCCTGCTGCGAGCCGCTGGTAATGAGTATGTTCTGTACGGGGACCTCGAGGCTTCTTTTTTCCAGATACCTTGCCGAAATGTATTCTCTCAGTTCTGCATACCCTTCCGAATTTGCATACTGAAGAGCCTCCCTCCCAGCCGATTCGAACACTTTGTTGGTGGCTGCCCGCAGTTCATTCACCGGGAAGAGTTCTCGATTCGGGAGTCCTCCGGCAAACGAAATTACTGAAGGGTCGATGGCGACCTTCAGGATTTCCCTGATAAATGATCTCGGAACATCGGAAATGCGATCAGAAAAAATATTACCCACTATAGCCTCCAAATTTAGTCTGTTTGCCCACCAGCCTATGTCCGCGGCACTTATCTCAATTTATCGTGAGTTAAGACGATCTTTTCGAACATGGTGATCAGACCAACACCCAAGGTATATATGGACTCGATATTGAGGTTCTCGTTTGCAGTGGAATCGAAAAACAGGCTAAGGGTTGAATCGAACGCGGCTTCCTTTTTCCAGTAGCAGATGAGGATTGGGAGCTTTGGTAATGGATGGATGACAACTGAAATGTCGGAGGAAAAATTATCTTCGGTCGTTTTTCCATCGAAAATATCGACGATGAGCTCAAATAGATCCGTGTGGTTGTCGACGAGTTGCTTCAATGGTTTCTCGCATCGTTGTGCGAAAAGGCGGCTCCAGGTTGCGCCATGCTCCAATTCCCTGAGAGGAACCCAGTCTTGGGCAGGATCAAGCCCGGAACTGTTAATGACGTAATTCAGCAGAGGAATGGCTAACCAGCGGTTTTTGTGACAGTCCGATGCGATGCTGCCAGTTTTGTCAATGTAAAAGTCTTTGCCCAGGCATTTGATGACAAGCCTGCCTCGGGAATATTCGGCACCAAGCCGGTCAGCCAGCGAAGAAAAGTCAGCCCCTCTGATTTGGTTCTGCAACTCTTCCAGTGCTTGCTCCCAGTCATCCTCGTTAGATTGTTTTGCGCCAACTCTTCCCTTGAGCTCCTCGATGACATTATCATCAAGATAGGGGCAGTCATCCAACCTTTTATCACCTCTCAAAACTGCGGCAGCAAAGGCGAGACAGGTCGGCAGACGACATTGCCGGCAGTTCGATTTTTCCAGCAATTTATAGATCTCCAAATGACTCAGCTTACGCATGGCATCCACTCCATATCATTTGCGATAATCATATTGCGGCAAAAGCTGCGATTCCGATACCTCGCAAAAAGCTTCAGAACGGGAATCGCCCATTTGCAGGGTATACTTTTTTGGGACTCTAACACTATCAGGAAGGTTTGTAACCCCCCTCCCGGCACTTCCACCTCGGGTAGGGGAGGACAATTGCACAAACGGCTGAAAGGTCTATAAAGTTAAAGGTTCACAGGTAAACATCAAAGGCCATTTAGCGGTTAGGCGGAACAAGCAGATTTTTCAGATTACCGAGAGGCTGGGTTGCCATAAAATACTTTGACATCACCGGTTCCCTAAGATATTTAATCTAAGTTTAAACCAAGGGGAGAAAATTATGAGTTTCAACATTGCGCAGCGCAGCCGAATGCACAGATTGCCACCCTACGTCTTTGCTCAGGTTAATGCTCTTAAAATGGAGCGTCGACGGGCAGGAGAAGATATTATTGACCTTGGAATGGGGAATCCGGATATCCCGACCCCAAAACACATCGTAGATAAGCTAGTGGAGGCCGTCCAAAAAGGCCACAACCATCGCTATTCTGCTTCTCGCGGTATAACCCGACTGCGGGTGGCTATCTCGGATTGGTACAAACGCCGCTACGATGTCGACATCGATCCGGAGAGCGAAGCGGTGGTAACGATTGGCGCAAAGGAGGGTTTGTCTCATCTCGTCCTGGTTCTCATAAGCCCGGGCGACGTGGTGTTCGCGCCGAACCCGACCTATCCCATCCATCCATATTCTGCCATTATCGCCGGTGGTGACGTGAGATCGATTCCCATCAGCGCCAACAGCAATTTTCTGGAAGACCTGAAGCAAGCGACCAAGCAGACTTGGCCCAGGCCCAAAGCTCTTATCATATCCTTTCCGCACAACCCGACGACAGCGGTTGTCGATCTCGATTTTTTTAGAAAAGTAGTGGATTTTGCTAAAGAAAACCAAATGATGGTAATCCATGATCTGGCCTACGCGGATTTGACATTTGACGGCTATGAAGCTCCAAGTTTCTTACAGGTTCCTGGAGCCAAAGAGATCGGAGTGGAATTCTTTTCGCTTTCCAAGAGCTACAGTATGCCAGGCTGGCGCGTCGGTTTTTGTGTGGGAAATCCGGAAATGATTGCAGCTCTTACCCGCATCAAAAGCTATCTCGACTACGGCGTTTTCCAGCCCATCCAGATTGCGGCAATCATAGCTCTCAACGAAGACCAGTCCTGCGTGCAGGACATCGTTTCCATCTACAAGTCTCGCCGTGATGCCTTGGTCGATGGATTGAACCGCATAGGCTGGACAACTGAAAAACCGAAAGCCACCATGTTTGTATGGTCAAGAATTCCAGAGCCTTTCCGCGCTATGGGTTCAGTGGAATTCTCCAAATTCCTCATTGAGGAAGCAAAAGTCGCCGTCTCTCCGGGGCTGGGTTTTGGCGAGTACGGCGATGAATACGTTCGATTCGCCCTGGTTGAAAATGAGATGCGCACCAAACAGGCCATTCGCGGACTACGCCGCGCTCTGCAGAAAGATAATGCACAGCTGGCCAAAACCGGCACTAATTCTTCAAGTTGACAGCCTAAAGCTTCTACTTCCTCATCTTCTGAGGTGCGGAATTTAACCCGTTTTGCTGACCTCAACTCTTTGGCACGGTTCCCATCGCCCTCACGTTTTGTGAGGAGTGGAGCGGTTTGCGATTGGCGCGCGCGGCTATTTTGAGCAGTTATAGGGTGGGCTTTGGCGGTCTTTGGCCACTATAATCTTGGGACCGCTTTGGACCTGCAAGTGAATTTTGATGATCTTTTCCATTACAAGGGAAACTGGCTGAAGCAAAGAGTATTCGGATAGATTTGAGGATGAGATGCGTGCGATTGGGATCGGTTTGATCGGTTGGGGTACGGTTGGATGTGGAGTGATTCGAGTGCTGCAGGAGAATGCGCGAGAGATTGAAGCTCGCTTGGGTATTCCTTTGGTGCTGCGGCGGGTTGCGGATATGGACTTGGAACGCCAAAGACCCGTTTCTGTTCCCTCAGAAATGCTTACCAGACGGGCGGAGGATGTTCTGGAAGATCCCGAAATACAAATCGTTGTGGAGTTGATTGGCGGTCTGGGCGCCGCTAAAACAATAATCTGTAAGGCTCTTGAAAACAAGAAGTACGTGGTGACAGCCAATAAGGCACTATTGGCCCATGCCGGCAACGAACTTTTTGAAGTGGCTCGTAAGAACGGCCGCACCATAGGATTTGAAGCGTCCGTGGCCGGTGGAATCCCTTTTATCAAATCGTTGCGAGAAGGCCTTGCCGCCAACCGGATTGAGACTCTATACGGTATCCTTAACGGCACTGCAAACTACATACTGACTCGCATGACGGATGACGGCCTCTCGTTCGATAGAGCACTCCAAGAAGCACAGCAGGAAGGCTATGCCGAGGCGGACCCTACTTTGGATGTTGAAGGGATTGATGCGGCCCACAAACTTGCCATCTCCAGTGCCATTGCTTTTGGCAGTGAGATCAAGTTCGATCAGGTCTATACCGAGGGAATTTCCAATATCGATCCCTTAGATATCGGCTTCGGGAAAGAATTCGGTTATGAGTTGAAACTGCTGGCCATTGCCCGAAATAACGAGACTGGGCTGGAAATGCGGGTGCATCCGACGCTTATTCCGGCCAATCATGTACTTGCCAGCGTGAAGGGAGCCTATAACGCGGTGCATATTCATGGCAACGCCGTGGGTAATATTATGCTGTACGGCCTCGGTGCCGGTATGATGCCGACAGGCAGTGCCGTGGCGGCCGATCTGATTGATCTGGCAAGAGACATCATGAGTGACGTTCCTGAAAGGGTAGCACCGCTTTCGTTTCTTCCCGAGCGCTTGCGACCGGTTAGCGTCAAGCCGATGAGCGATATCAGCACCTGCTATTATTTCCGGTTTGCCGCCGTGGACCGTCCTGGTGTTCTGTCTAAGATTGCTGGGATACTGGGGAAAAATGACATCAGCATCGCTGCAGTGATTCAAAAAGGGCGCGAAGTGGAAGGCGGGGTACCGATCGTTATGCTCACGCATGAAGCGATCGAGAAAAATGTCATTCGGGCTCTCGATGAGATGAAAAAACTGGATGTTGTGCTGGCTCCAACTCAGTTGATCCGAATAGAAGATCAGTAGAGGCATTCTACGGTGGCTGCCTGGAGAAATGTGGCAGGAAGCAAACAGAAGAACCCACTCGGAGCTTTGATAAGCTGGCGCACCTGGAGGTTTGACGGCGGGCAAACCAAAGCAAAGCAAACATCTTACTAGAGACCGGGCACCTGAAATCATGAACTGCAAATACATCATTCTTGTGGGCGATGGGATGGCTGATGATGCTTTGGAGGAACTCGATGGGAAAACGCCTCTGGAGGTAGCCGCGACCCCTCATATAGATCGATTGCTGCCCAAAGGCCGCTTGGGTATGGTCCGAACCATTCCGCAAGGAATGGAACCGGGCAGCGATATAGCCAATATGAGCCTGCTGGGATACGATCCTGTTGAATACCACACCGGCAGAGCGCCTCTTGAGGCGGCCAGCATGGGAATTCATCTTCGTTCTGAGGAAATCGCTTTTCGTTGCAATCTGGTTACGTTGGAAGAAGATGAGCAAGGCGTGATCAGAATGTTGGATTATTCTGCGGGACACATCACCACCGCGGAGGCCCATGAACTGATTGGCGCATTGCAAGAGATTGTGAGTGGCACCCCGTTGAGCCTTTATCCCGGGGTAAGTTACAGGCATCTTTTGGTATGGACCGATGGGCGTGAAGATTTGCAGACGACTCCTCCACACGATATTTCCGGTCAACCGGCACGACCACATCAGCGAATCTATGAGGAAGAAAAGCTCCTTCTATCATTTGTTGAAAAAGCTTCTATTATCCTGAAGGATCATCCGATCAATCGGAACCGCCTTGCCTCTGGAAAGCGTCCCGCAAATGCCGTATGGTTGTGGGGGCAGGGAAGGGCACCCTCCATGCCCAGCCTGAAAGAAAAATACGGACTCACCGGTGCCATGGTTTCTGCAGTGGATTTGCTCAAGGGACTTGGGGTCTATGCAGGTTTGGACCCGATTTTTGTTCCGGGGGCAACCGGCTATCTCGATACCAATTATAAGGGCAAAGTAACTGCTGCCTTGAACGCTTTGCAGACGGGCGATTTTGTCTATGTGCACATCGAAGCTCCGGATGAAGCCGGTCATGAAGGAAGCCTGGCGAAAAAGATCGAAGCTATTGAAGCCTTCGATAAGCAGGTAGTCGGACCGATCGTGTCAGGAAGTGCTCGCCTTGCTGATGTTCGACTTTTGATCGAAACCGATCACCCCACTCCCATCCACAAGCGAACTCACGTCTCAGACCCGGTGCCTTTTCTGCTGGTCGAAGATCTCAACGCTTCCTCCGGCAAAAGCCATACCTCATATACATTTTGTGAGAAACTCGCACACGAGTCGGGTTGGCATTTACAAAGCGGAGTAGAACTTTTTGACTATTTTATTCGCGGATGTAAATGAAAACAGATGAGAAAATAGTTGCCGAAGATCGATTCAGGGTCCTGTACGCTGATACCGATGCCATGGGGCAGGCTTATTACGGCAACTATCTGAAATGGTTTGAAGTGGGCCGTGCCGAATGGTTTCGTCGGTGTGGTATGAGTTATCGCGAACTCGAGGAAGCGGGCATTTATCTGCCAGTCATTGAGGCGCACTGTTGCTATAAAAAGCCCGCTTTCTACGACGAGGTGCTCTCCATCCTGACGCGGTTTCACTTCACCGGGCCGGCCAGGCTCAGATTCGATTATCAGATCAAGCGAAGCGATGAACTGCTGGCAGATGGATTCACCGTTCATGTTTGTGTGAACAGCGATCGCAAGGTGCTTAAACCACCTGACAAGTTGAAATCTTTATTAGAATCGCAAGCCGCAAAGCTGTGAGAATTTTGCTGTCGGGCACTGAATCGGCCATTTGATTTTGTGGCTCATTGCGGCTAAGCGGGATGCATCCTGGCTCAAGTCTCCGACTTGAACCAACGAAAGAACTGTGTGGACGCCCGTGACCTGATGGTCGAACAGAAAAATGATAAGATTTTAGAAAGTGGTTTAACAATGATCATATTTCCCGCCATTGATTTAAAAGACGGTCAGTGCGTGCGCCTTATGCAGGGCGATCTCGATCGAATGACCGTCTATGGTAAGGATCCTGCCGCAATGGCCCAAAGATGGGAACAGGAGGGAGCTCAATGGCTGCACGTAGTAGATCTGGACGGGGCTTTCAGCAAGGCTCCGCGCAACAAACAGGCCATTGAAGGCATTGTCCAAGCCGTTTCTATCCCTGTGCAGGTTGGTGGAGGTATCAGAGACCTCCGGACCATCGAAGATTATATTGGGCTGGGTGTTGAGCGCGTAATTATTGGTACGGCGGCTTTGCGCCAACCCGAGTTGCTGAAAATTGCATGTGAATCGTATCCAAATCGTGTAGCTCTGGGAATCGATGCTCGAGAAGGGAAGGTGGCTATCGAAGGCTGGAAGGAAACCAGCAGTACCGAAGCTATCGTTTTGGTTCGGCAGTTTGCAGGGATTCGGCTTGGGGCGATTATCTACACCGACATTGGTCGTGACGGCATGCAAACCGGAGTGAATATAGAATCTACCAGGAGATTGCTCGAAGCCACCGATATCCCTGTGGTTGCCTCCGGCGGAGTGGCTACTCTTGCAGACATAGACTCTTTGTTGCCGTTGATACCACTGGGTTTAATGGGGGTCATTACAGGAAAGGCTATCTACTCGGGCACACTAAAGCTGGCGGATGCCCTGGCGAAAGTGCAAGCCTACCTGGACTAGTCTTAAAGGGCTCGATGGGAGGGGCAGAGATGAACTTGCAGCAGCAGATCGAACTGGCGTTGAAAGATGCGATGCGCGAAAAAGATGAGGATAAGCGCAATGCAATTCGATCGGTCCTTACCGCCATTAAGATTAAGGAAAAAGAACTCAAACGCTCACCGACGGAAGCAGAGATCCAGCAGCTGATCGCAACTCAGATAAAGCAGAGACGAGAATCTCTGGAACATTACAGCCAAGCGGGCAGACAGGATCTGGCCGGCAGCGAAAAAAATGAAATCAACGTTCTGCAATCATTCCTACCTGAAGCACTCACACCCGAACAACTTGATCAATTGATTGATGAAGTTATCAAAGAAGTTGAAGCTCACTCGCCTAAAGACATGGGAAAGGTTATGAAAGTCTTGATGCCTAAAATTGCCGGACGGGCCGAAGGCAAGCAAGTGAACGAGATTGTTAAGGAAAAGTTACAAAGCTGACACTAGACGGCTTAAACTCGTATTCCATCTGTTGAGGAGTGCAGGCTGTGGACGGCGAAAATGCAAATTCCTATACGACCAAGCTAAGCTGAGTACCTTTTTATTGCGCCCGGTGCCAAGTCACCAGAGTTTTTTTGAACAACCCCTTGATTTGATCTTCGCAACTGGATAAAAGTTAAAAGTTTAGCATTTGATCCTGATAGGCGTTTTTTGGCTTTCCAGTATAGGGGCGATTATCACATCGTGAGCAATTCGGATTTGGCCGCTCTGGTCAAGCAAGCTATTGATATAACTGAAGTCATCGGACAAGTTGTGCCTTTGCGGAGATCTGGCAACCGCTATGTAGGATTGTGTCCCTTTCACCAGGAGAAAACACCTTCTTTTCATGTGGATTCGGAAAACCAATTTTACCATTGCTTCGGATGCGGGACGGGTGGGGACGTATTGACCTTTGTGATGAAGCAACAAAACCTCTCTTTCATTGAGGCCATTAAAAATTTGGCCGACAGATACCATATTGTCTTGCCCCAAACTGACTATGCTTCATCAATGCCTACCGGAACACTGGAGAGTGCCAACAAAGAACGGCAACAACTCTACGAAGCTTTGCAAATCGCCGGCGATTTTTTCTACAGACAACTCCACCACAGTGAAGCGGGGAAAATTGCCCGCGACTATCTACAAAAACGTGGTCTGCCGCCACCTCTTGTTGAGACGGAACGGCTCGGTTATGCTCTAAATCAATGGGACGGTATGGCGCAGCACTTAGAGCGATCCGGGATTTCAACCGAGGTGGGTCTTAAAGCCGGCTTGTTGGCGAAAAGCACTAAAGGCCGGTACTATGATCGATTTAGAAATCGTTTGATTTTCCCCATTGTGGATGATCGAGGGCGGTTAGTTGCCTTTGGCGGCCGAAGTCTCTCGGAAGAGATCGGCGGAACCGGCGGAGGTTCGGCGCTGCCGGCATTGAACGAACCCAAGTACCTCAACAGCCCGGAAACCCCGGTCTACCACAAGGGACGCATGCTCTATCAGCATGCGAGGGCACGAGAAGAGTGTCGCCAGGTCCGTCAGGTGATCATGGTGGAAGGCTACATGGACCTGTTGGCATTTCACGCCAAAGGTTTCTATCGTGTAGTGGCCACCTTGGGCACGGCCCTAACTTTGCAACAAGTGCGTCTGCTGCGTCGTATGTGCGATGAAGTGGTGTTGGCATATGACGCTGATGAGGCAGGTGAAAGAGCCATGCTCAGAGCTTTGCCCCTGTTCCTGCAGGAACAACTGGCAGTTAGCTGCTTGCGCTTTCCGGAAGGAATGGATCCGGATGATTTTTTGAAAAATGAGGAACTTGGTGCATTGGAGGTTTTGCTCCGCGAAAGAGAGGATCTTGGAGTCTATGCCATCAGAAAGAAGCTGGCGGTGTGGGATGGGAGCATTGGCGGAAAAACCAGAGTGCTGACCGAACTGAAGCCGATCCTGGACGGTGTTAATCAAGCGGTTTTGAGGGCTGAATATCTGCGTTTGATTTCTGACAGGCTGTCACTGCCACAGAGCGCGATTACCAAACAGTTCCTCTCTGCCACAAACCGGGTAGGCAAAAGTTCCTCATCAAGAATCAAACTCCCATCTTGTTTGCCTCAGACACAGTCACTGGAAGAAAGTATTTTGCGAGCAATGATAAAATATCCGTCGCTGATTGAAGAGGTGAAAGGTTCCGGAGCATTAGACAATTTTCAGAGTCCGCAGCTTAGAGCGGTTACCGAAACATTGCTCGAAACGGCGCAACCGCCTTACGACAGCTTTAACGTATCCAAAGTCTATGATGTTTTGCAGGAAGATGAACTGAAGGAGCTTTTCACTCATTTCCTCATGGAATCAAAGGACTTGATCGAAGCACAAGTGCAAATGAAGGACTGGCTGCAGGCTTTGTGTGAGAGAACGGCCAGGAAAGAGCGAACCGAATTGCGAGAGGCTCTCGAGCAGGCTGAATTACAGGGCAATACCGTCCAGGTAAGGCAGCTTTTAACTCGGATGCAAGACCTTTGTTCGACAAAGAAAACAGCCAAGGATTCAACAGACAACGTTTAGGGAGAAAGAAATCGATGAATGACAAGGAAGTGAAGCAAAGACGCGATCCTGCTCTTTCTAAACCCGAATTGGACGACATCAAACGTCTCATTTCAGTAGGTAAGGAAAAAGGCTACCTTACCTACGATGAAGTGAACGAGGCCTTGCCTGATGACCTGGTATCGCCTGAAAAACTCGATGACATGATGATGATTTTCGATGAGATGGATATCGAAATCGTCGATTCCGAGCAGCAAGTCCAGGTAGTGCGGGAAGGAATGGGGGCAGACTCTGACTCACTTCTTGAGGAGGAAGAAGATCTGCATGTGGAAGCCGATGCGGCCAGTCGTGTTACCGATCCGGTGAAAATGTATCTGCGGGAAATGGGGTCGGTTTCTTTGCTTACCCGTGAAGGGGAAGTCGAAATCGCTAAACGGATTGAGGCCGGAGAACGAGAGGTTTTCAATGCTCTGATGGAATCCTCCATCGGTGTCAGAGAGATGATGAATCTCAAAGAAAAGTTTGAATCGGGTGATGTGCGCCTGAATGACATCCTTCGCGAGTCGGAGGAAGAAATCAGTAGTGATGAGGAAGAAGCACAAAAAGTGAGAATGATAGGAATCCTGGAAAAAGTCCGGAAGCTTGATGAAGAGAATAAAAAGATGCAAGCTTCGCTTTTCGCTCAGAATATCACACCGGCGGAAGAGACCGTCCTCAAGAACCAAATTCAGCAAAACAAAGAGCGAATCGTTAGTTTGCTCAAAGGGCTCCAACTGGGAAAACATCACATTGAACAAGTCATCGATAAATTGCGTCAGTTCCTGGTAAGCATAGAAAGTGCTGAAAAAGATTTGGAGGATTGCCTCTTGGCATGTGGGAAACCTCTTCAGGAATTGAAGCCGCTTTACGATGAGACTCAAGGCAGTCCTGAACAGTTGGAAGCGGTGGCAAGTAACCTGGGATTTACTGCCGACTCTTTTGTGGGGATTGCCGGTAAAGCCATCGATGCTCGAGAGCGCATCACCCAACTGGAAATGCAAGCCAAAATGGATGCCAAATCATTGCGGCAGATTCTCAGACGGGTTGAGGATGGGGTGTTGCGTGCAAAACTGGCCAAGAGCGAACTGATAGAGGCTAATTTACGACTGGTGGTAAGTATCGCCAAGAAATATACGAACAGAGGTTTGCAGTTCCTGGATCTTATTCAGGAAGGGAATATCGGCCTCATGAAGGCCGTTGATAAGTTTGAGTACCAGCGCGGGTACAAGTTTAGTACTTACGCTACCTGGTGGATTCGGCAGGCCATCACCAGGGCCATTGCCGATCAGGCCCGAACGATCAGAATACCGGTGCACATGATTGAGACTATCAACAAATTGATCCGCACATCACGCTATTTGGTGCAGGAATTAGGCCGCGAACCGACTCCCGAAGAGATAGCGGAAAAAATGGAATTTCCGGTCGACAAAGTGCGCAAGGTTTTGAAAATCGCCAAGGAACCGATCAGCCTCGAAACCCCAATAGGTGAAGAGGAAGATAGTCATCTGGGTGATTTCATAGAAGACAAGCGGGTCTCTTCGCCGGTCGATTCGGTCATCAACCTGAACCTGAGCGAGCAAACTCGAAAGGCTTTGTCGACGCTTACCCCGAGAGAAGAAAAGGTGCTTCGCATGCGCTTCGGCATCGGAGAAAAAGCAGACCACACCTTGGAAGAAGTGGGCCAGGATTTTGCCGTTACCAGAGAGCGCATTCGCCAGATTGAAGCCAAGGCGTTGCGCAAACTTCGACATCCCAGCAGGCGCAAAGAGCTTAAGAGCTTTATTGAGATATAGCCCGAGAGTATTATTAGCTTGACATATCTAAAAGCGGTTCTTTATATAAGCAGTACTTCTCCCATAAGGATGAGAGGGCCCATAGCTCAGCTGGAAGAGCCACCGGCTCATAACCGGTAGGTCCCTGGTTCGAGGCCAGGTGGGCCCACCACTTTGAGAATAAGATGATCATACAGCCCTATAAACCGGTCTTGCCCAGCAAACAATGGATATCGTCGGATATCAAGACGGTCCATCAAGAGTGGGAAAAGGCTCCCAGAGGTTGTGAGAAATGAGAGGATGGGGGGTGTTCCGAGGAACACCCCCCATTTTTTTGTGATGATGCCGATGCTGAAGATAAAAGACATATATAACTGGCTGGATGGCTTCGCTCCATTTCGCTATGCCCAATCCTGGGACCAATGCGGTCTCCAGGTGGGCGATCCGGAAGCTCCTGTAGAACGTCTCTTGGTGGCTCTCGATCCGAGTTCTAAGGTCCTCGCTGAAGCCGAAAAACGAAACTGTCAATGTTTGGTGACCCATCACCCGTTGATCTTTCAACCTTTGAAAGCGGTGCGCCTGGATGATTTTCCCGGAAAGCTCATTGCCAGAGCGCTAAACTCAGGGATTCACGTGATCGTAGCGCATACGAATCTCGACGCGGCCAAACAAGGCACTAATGATCGGCTGAGTGAGTTGCTTGCCCTTCAAAGCGTAGAACCGCTCGAATCCGAGGATGCCTGGCGGCAGCAGGAACGCTACGGGGGCATGGGGCGAACAGGTATGCTGCCAAAATCAATGCGTCTTGGAGATTTACTTTTGCTGTGTGAAAAGGTGCTTGCTGCCAAAGGTGTCAGACTAGTCGGCAGTCCGGATCGGCTGGTTCTCAGAGTAGCCCTTTGTACAGGCAGTGGTGGCAGTATGTTGCAACAGGTGATCGGTTCGGGAGTGGACGCGTTCATAACGGGAGATATTAAATACCATGAAGCACAACGTGCTTTGGAAGCCGGTCTGGCTCTAGTTGACGTGGGGCACTTTGCTTCCGAGAGGCTGATTGTTGAGCCCCTGATGAACTACCTACAAGAGCAGGCGCACAACACCCGCATGCCCTTGGAAGTTTTAGCGGCCAAATGTGAGCGGGACCCCTTCTTAGATCACGGTAGAATTTAGAAATAGAATCGGAAACACAACTTTATAGGAGGTTTAAATTGCTTGAACAACTTAGATACCTGGTTCAGCTTCAGAATTTGCAGAACAGAAAGGCTCTCTTACTCCGCAGTCGTGACGAAACCCCGAAGAAAATCGCCGAAATTGAAAAAGAATATCAGCAAGTCGAGGCGGAATACCTGGTGAAGAAGGCGGAACTGGATCATGCGCGCAAGATGCACCGCAACCTGGAGCAAGAAGTTGGAGATTTGGAATTAAAAATAAATCGCAGCAAGCAACGCATGAGTGAGGTGAAGACCAACAAAGAATACCAGGCAATGCTGAAAGAAATTGAGGAATTGAAAAAGGAAATCAGCCGCAAAGAAGATCAGATGTTGGAACTCATGGAAAAGATTGAGTCTTTTTCTGTGGAAATGAAGCGCCAGGAAAATGAACTGGAATCGTGCAAAAATAAAGTTGAAGCCGATAAAGAGGAGTTGACCGAACAGAGCGCACAAGTGATTGAGCAACTGGCGCACATCGAAGCTCTGCAGGAAAAAGTCAGGAGGAAACTGGAAACGGGAATCCTCAGGCGGTGCGATTCTTTACTGCAACGTCCCGGTGGGATTGCCGTTGCTGCCGTGGAGGCAGGGGTATGTCAGGTTTGTCACTTGAACATTCCTCCACAGAAATTTATTGAACTGCAGCGCGACGAGAGTATTTTCAACTGCCCGCATTGTCATAGATTTATCTACTGGCCGGGACACGAGACTTATTTGATATTCGATGAGGAACTGGAAGAGGTATAGTCAGTTTCGAAAGATATATCCGGCAGGCTAGCCAGTTTCTGAAACAAAGCAGTGATCCGCTTTCGAAGGTTACTTAAAGGGCTTCTGTTAGATCGCTGGACCTTATTAATGTGGCCTTTGGACCTAGACTCTCATGGAACGCCAATGTGTGCTGGATGAATCCGGCTGATACCGGAACCGGGAAGATGCTCGAAGATCGATTGAAGTCTCCCTATGACCCTGCTAGGCGCCCTGCTCGGCCTAATGACTTGACCTTTTTTATACAGAGCCTTGTATCGGCTCCCAGCCGAACGTCTCAAGCCGCGAAATAATTAGCTGCCGCATAGACTCAGTTTCAATAAATAAGAGACTCGGAAGACAGAGAAGCCACCCGCCGTATTCCTGGCCAATGCCTAGAGCCTGCGGGCTTCGTAAGGCTACTTGGAGCACAGGTGCTTGCGTAACATGAAATCCTGCATCAACGGGAGCGTGAGGCATTTGTTTTGGGGAGTCCTGACAATTCTCCGACTACCAAAGCCGCTTCCCGTCTTATCGTGAAAATTAGTGAGGAAAAGGGTTGCCATTTGAGGTGTCCTGTAATATGAAAATGTCTCCCCTGCGATTGCATTAACAGACTGTAAGTATTTCTTTTTTTAAGAGGACAAGGTTTTATGGCTACGTATGGATTGAAGATTTTTGCTGGCAACAGCAATCCCGAGTTAGCGCAAAGAATTTGCGATTTGTTGGAAATTCCTTTAGGGCGTGCATTGGTAAGCACTTTCAGCGATGGGGAGATCCGCATAGAGATCGGTGAAAACGTTCGAGGAGCCGACATATTTGTCGTGCAGTCGGGAGCGCAACCCGTTAACGACCATCTGATGGAGCTTCTGGTAATGATAGACGCATTCAAGCGAGCTTCGGCCAGAAGGATCACCGCAGTCATCCCATACTATAGTTATGCGCGACAGGATCGCAAAAACAAGCCACGGGTTCCGATTACGGCGCGCCTTGTCGCCGACTTGATCACCAGAGTGGGGGCTCAACGCATTCTTACCATGGACCTCCATGCGGGACAGATCCAGGGTTTTTTCGATATACCAGTGGATAACCTTTACGCCTCGCCCATTTTGCTTCCCTATATTCGCGAACATTTTGACAATGAATTAGTAATAGTATCTCCGGACGCGGGAGGTGTGCCCCGAGCCCGCGCTTACGCGAGGCGCCTAAAAGCTGGATTGGCTTTGATAGATAAGCGGAGAGTCAATGTCAATGAAGCCGAAGCCTTGAACATCATCGGTGAGGTGAGCAGTAAAACAGCCATCGTTTTGGACGATATGGTAGATACTGCAGGGACACTGCTGGAAGCGACTAAGACATTGCTTGAAAAAGGTGCAAAGGAAGTACATGCTTGTGTGACGCATGCTGTTTTATCCGGCCCGGCTGTTGACAGAATCGAAAATAGTTCGCTGGCCAGTCTGGTAGTGACTGATTCATTGCCCCTTGGAGCCCAGGCCGCCCATTGCCAGAAAATCAAGGTTGTTCCTTCTTCCAGGCTGTTCGCGGAAGCGATCAAAAACATACATAATGAAGATTCCATCAGCAGCCTGTTTGAAATACAGCACTGATTATTTGACCATGTCTTTTGCAAGACTGCCCCAGCTGTATGCCCATCCGGCCGAAAATGCTTTGCCTTCTGTGCTTGTCGTTGCAATGATTAGGAAGACTTGCTTTCGCCCTTCCCCCGGACAACTGAGCTATTAACAGCAAAATGGCTGAACCCAATTATATTTATGATATAGACGACCATCCTCCCATTAAGTTTGCTGCACTATATGGTCTTCAGTGGGCCATCATCACGTTCCCCTCTTTTATCATCATGGCGACTCTGACTAGCCAGGCTTTGAACATGAGTCTGGAGCAGGAAGTGCGCTTCTTACAGCTCATCCTTCTTACCAGCGGTTTCTTTTCTGCCGTCCAGACTTTATGGGGGCATCGTTATCCGCTCCTGGACGGTCCATCCACTGCACTCTTATTGACTTTCATTATCCTGGCACCTTACGGCATTGAAACGATTCAAGGCGGCACAATCTTTGGGGGGATCTTGTTGATTGTTTTGGTTCTGTCCGGGCAACTCAAAAGAGCTGTGTCCTACGCCACACCAAACGTGGTCGGGGTGATTCTGATGCTGATTGCTTTCACTTTGCTCCCCTACCTGGCGCGCACGATGATGGGAAGCGGCATGGATCACTCTGCGGGAAATCTTTCAGTGTTTCTGATCAGCATAGTACTGGTACTCATAATGGCAACCTTATCCCACTGGCTGTCCGGGTTCTGGAAAACGCTTGCGCTGTTGTTGGGAATGCTTGTGGGCACTATTGCTTTCTCACTCCTGGGTTTCCTGGACTGGCAGCACCTCAGGACGGCTTCTTGGATATCGGTGCCGAAACAATGGTCGTCTACATTGCCAAGCTTCTATTGGCCTGGATTAATCGCCTTTGCATCAGCCTACTTGGCCCTTCTCGTGAACAGTCTGGGAAGCTTGCATGGAATCGCCAACATCACTGACACTCAAAGGCTGCCAAACTCGATTTCGCGAGGAATCTTCTTGAATGGTTTGGGCGGCATTATCTCCGGTCTGCTAGGAATTGTGGGAACTGTGAGTTATAGTTTCAGTCCCGGTGTGGTGTTGGCGAATCGCGTTGCAAGCCGTTTTACGATCACCTACTGTGGAGTCGTTCTGATTTTGGCGGCTTTCATTCCTAAGCTGGCGGCGTTGCTGGCGATTGTTCCAGCGCCAGTGGTGGGAGCCGCCCTGTGTGTAGCCATGGGAGCACAAATCGGAGCCGCGCTGTCGATCATCTCTTCAGGGGGCATAACCAGCCGCGATTATTTTGTGGTCGGATTGCCCGTACTCCTGGGTACTTTGGTCGGGTTTCTGCCTGATTCATTCATGACTTCCATGCCCGGCGCGTTCCGAGTCTTTTTGGGAAATGGTTTGATCGTAGGCATATTTCTGGTACTTCTGCTTGAACACGTCTTGTTGCGCAGCAGGGACGCGCAGAAGGAGAATTAGAAATAGCCCTGACAGTGGAGGAGCAACGCTCATGGCGAAAACAATAAACTGTCCGAAATGTGGAGAACCCGTCGAAATTTACCGTAATCCTGCACTCACTGTTGATATCATTATTCATTTGGAGGATGGCATTGTGTTAATCGAGCGGAAGAATCCCCCATATGGGTGGGCTCTGCCGGGAGGATTCGTGGATTATGGTGAAAGTCTGGAGACGGCCGCACACAGAGAGGCGAAAGAAGAAACGGGTGTGGAACTCGATGAGGTGGAACAGTTTAGAGCCTATTCCGATCCCTCTCGCGATCCACGCCAACATACGGTGACCGTGGTTTTTTCGGCGTATGGACGAGGCAGACCGGTGGCTTTGGATGATGCAAAGCACTTGGCAGTATTCCCGGTCGATCGGCTTCCCGCCGAGCTTGCATTTGATCATGAACAAATCCTTGCCGATTATTTCGCATCGTCAGAAGATAAATGGGCGCAACGGAGTAGGAAGGGTATCGGTGGATCAGAGTCCTGACAGGCCGGCCACACAAAAGGCTGTCTCAGTTCCAGTTCGAGTCTATGAAAGAGAAGGTTGTCTTGAACGCAGCCAACTGGTGGTGAATGAGCAACCCGTGACGCTTTACCTTAACCAGCGGGAAATGGTCACCTTACTTTGCGCCGGCAACCATTTGGATGAGCTTGCGGTTGGGTTCCTCCATGGGGAAGGCTTTTTGCAGAATCTTGCCGACCTGGAAGAGGTGCTTGTAGATGCTTCTGCGGGGAAGGTAGAGGTCACCGCTCGCGGCTCTTCATCCCTGGCGGAGAATTTGTGGCAGAAACGGACGATAACGTCAGGTTGTGGAAAAGGATCCCTTTTTTATTACGCAATTGATTCTCTGCTGAGCAGACCCGTCGAAAGCTCCGTGACTCTTTCTTCACAACAGCTGAGGGAACGTTTGGAAGACTTGAACCGTATGAGTGAGACTTACCGTCAGACTCATGGTGTGCATAATACCGCACTGGCGACGCCGGAAGATATCATGCTGTTTCGAGACGATATAGGCCGGCACAACGCTGTGGATATGATTGTCGGCTACTCATTTTTGCACGGCATTTCCCTCGAGGATAAGCTACTGATAACTACCGGGCGGCTGACTTCAGAAATTCTCATAAAAGCTGCAAAAGTCGGCATCCCTGTTCTGATAAGCCGCAACACCGCGACCAGCCTGGCAGTTGAGCTGGCAAATTCGCTCAACATCACCCTGATTGGCTTTGCCCGGGCAGGAAAATTTACGGTATACAGCGGCGCAGAAAGAATTGTTGGTTAGATTCAAAGGTCAACTGCATGTCTATCTACCTTGACAACGCTGCTACGAGCTATCCGAAACCCCTGTCCGTATATCAAGCGGTAGAACATGTTTTGAAAGAGGTAGGGGGCAGCCCTGGAAGAGCCTCGCATCGGCAGGCACGGGAAGCTTCTGCGATAGTGGAGGCCGCGCGCAAAAAGGTGGCCCTGTTGTTTGGGATTGGTAACGCCGAACGGGTGTCGTTCACCAAGAATGCCACGGAAAGCATCAATTTAGTGCTCAAGGGCTGGCTTGAGCCCGGGGATCGGGTGGTTGTCTCAGGGATCGAGCACAACGCTGTAATCCGGCCGCTCAGGAGGTTGAGTGGGGATGGTGTCCAAGTAGAAATAGTCCCCTGTGGCACGGATGGGCAGTTGGAGTTGGAGACGTTCGAAAAAAGTCTCGATAAGCCTTGTCGGCTGGCGGTCTTGACCCATGCTTCAAATGTCAACGGGGCGCTTCAGCCCATAGCCGAGGTTGCCCGAATCTGCAGCGACCGTGATATTCCGCTTCTTCTAGATGCTGCCCAAACCGGCGGCATTCAGACGATCATGGCTGACCAATGGAATCTGGGAATGTTGGCCTGTTCAGGACACAAAAGTCTTCTTGGGCCGTCGGGTGTGGGAATATTATACGTTCGGGAGGATTTGAGCGTTAAGCCGTTGATTGAAGGTGGAACCGGCAGCCGTTCCGAGGAGGATTTCCAACCCGACTTCTGTCCCGACTGTTATGAGAGCGGTACGCCGAATCTTCTCGGCATAGCCGGATTGGCTGCCGGAATTGACTTCATTGATGAAAAAGGGATGACGTCCATGCTGCAGCACGAACTGTCGCTGGCATCCCGCCTGGAAAGAGGATTAATGGTACTACCCGGAATCAAAGTCTATCAGCCCGGAGTTCGTGGCACGAGCACCGTTTCTTTTACCAGCGAAGGACTCAACCCGGCCGATCTGGGCTATCTTTTAGATCAAGGATTTGATATAGCAGTTCGGACCGGACTTCACTGTGCCCCTCTTGCTCATCGCACCCTTGGTACTTTTCCGGAAGGCACGGTTCGGGTTTCACCCGGTGTTTTTACGACGCTGGAAGAAATAGATCAATTTCTGCACGCTATAGAGACTTTGATTTCCAGGCGACTCTGATTTCAAAGGATAGCTTGATGATCCGCAAAGCAAAGATAACTGATATCCCCCTCATACAAAAGATGCTTGCCCAATTTGCTAAGGACGGCAAACTTCTTGCCCGCTCTCTCAGTGAGTTGTACACGAATTTGAGAGATACGGTGGTCGCGGTGGATGAAGACACGGGAGAGTTGATGGGCTGCTGCAGTCTTCACATTGTCTGGGAGAACCTGTCGGAAATAAGGTCTCTGGCGGTACCGACATCCTATCAGGGGAGAGGTATAGGACGCCAGTTGGTGACTGCGTGCATCGAAGAAGGCAAACAATTAGGAATTGGGCGTATATTTGTTTTGACCTACGAAACGGATTTTTTTAGTCACATGGGTTTTCAAGTAGTTGATAAGAACATATTTCCCCAAAAGATCTGGGCGGATTGTTTGCACTGCCCAAAGTTTCCGGATTGTGACGAAATTGCCATGGTGTTGGATGTTTGATTTCCAGAAACGATGGATGCTTTGATAATGAATTTAAACAACAGGAGGCAAACATGTCGGACAAGTTTCACATCAATTTGAGCCCAAGCGAGATGCCGGAGAGATGGTACAACATTCAACCGGATCTGCCTGAACCGCTCGCACCACCGCTCAACCCAAAGACCGGCGAACCTATCAAACCCGAGGAATTGGCGCCTATTTTCCCGATGGAATTGATCAAGCAGGAGGTCAGTCAGGAACGCTGGATCGAAATACCAGACGCAATTAAAGACGTTTACCGCTTGTGGCGGCCCACTCCTCTCAGGCGGGCCAGGAATCTCGAGATGGCGCTGGGAACTCCGGCACGGATATATTTTAAAGACGAAAGCGTCAGTCCTCCTGGAAGTCACAAACCCAACACGGCGGTCGCGCAAGCGTACTACAACAAAGAAGCGGGAATCAAAAGAATCGCAACTGAAACCGGGGCAGGCCAATGGGGCAGCGCTCTCTCGTTTGCCTGTAAGCTTCTTGGCCTTAAGTGTACAGTTTATATGGTAAAAGTAAGCTATTATCAAAAGCCTTTCAGAAAGTCCTTGATGCATATTTGGGGCGGAGAAGTGTATCCTTCTCCAAGCGAGCGGACCGAATCGGGTCGCAGCATACTGGCAAAAAACCCCGATACAAACGGCAGCTTGGGAATGGCAATTTCAGAAGCGGTGGAGGATGCTGCAACGCATGAAGATACCAATTACTCTTTGGGAAGTGTTTTGAACCATGTTTTGCTTCACCAGACGGTAGTTGGATTGGAGACTAAGAAACAACTCGAATTGGCCGGCGAAAAGCCCGACGTGCTCATAGGTTGCGTAGGAGGAGGCAGCAACTTTGGAGGATTCTGTTTTCCGTTTGTTCACGACAAGCTGAGCGGCAAATTGAATTGCGAAATTATCGGTGTAGAACCTTCTTCCTGCCCGACCCTTACAAAGGGTCTTTATCGATACGATTACGGCGACACCGTAGGTCTCACTCCTCTTCTGCTGATGCATACCCTTGGGCATACATTTGAGCCTCCGGGAATTCATGCCGGCGGACTCCGCTATCACGGGGATTCACCTCTGGTCAGTCTTCTGGTCGACAAAAAAGTCATCAATGCCATTGCATATCCGCAGAATCCATGTTTCGAGGCAGCGGTCCTTTTTGCCAATACCGAGGGAACCGTCCCTGCGCCGGAAACCAGTCATGCCATCAGGGCGGCCATAGATGAAGCCCTCAAGTGCAAGGAAACCGGTGAAGAAAAATGTATCGTATTTAATTTCAGCGGGCACGGCCATTTCGATCTGAATGCCTATGACGCCTACTTGGAAGGAAAACTTGAAGATTACGAATATCCCGACGAGAAGATTCGGGAGGCTCTGGCTCAACTTCCTAAGTTTCCCACCGGGATATAATGCAATAGCCAGAGCAAAATAAATGGGCCGGCAAGGAGTTTTGGACAATCCCCCTTCATACTGGGTGAGCCGCTCCGGATTGCCATCTTTATAGTGGTGAGTTATAAAGACAAGTTAGAAATATATGGGCACGGTCAACGTGCCCTTAGTTTTCTCTCGTAAATAAAAAGAACTCTTTCAGGGAGGCTTTCTTTTACTCAATGATAGGTGTTTTACTCAAGAAAATCTTCGGCAGTCAAAATGAGCGCAATCTCAAGCGCATCACTCCTCTGGTCGACGAAGTAATTCAACAGGAACCGCGGATTCGCAAGCTGAGCGATGCCCAGCTGCAGGCCAAAACCGGCGATTTTAAGCAGCGCTTGGCAAATGGAGAGCCGCTCGATGATCTTTTGCCCGAAGCCTTCGCGGTTGCAAGAGAGGCCTCCGTTCGGACACTTGGCATGCGCCCTTTTGATGTGCAAATCATCGGAGGGATTGTCCTTCATCAGGGCAGAATCGCAGAAATGAAAACCGGTGAAGGTAAGACTCTCGTGGCCACAATGCCGGTTTATCTCAATGCGTTGACCGGAAAAGGCGTTCATGTGGTAACGGTCAACGATTATCTGGCCTTACGCGACAGCGAATGGATGGGAAAGGTCTACAGATTCCTCGGTCTGGACGTGGACTGCATCGTTCATGGATTGGACGATTCGCAGCGAAAGCAGGCGTACGGTGCGGATGTAACTTACGGTACCAATAACGAATTCGGCTTTGATTATCTGCGGGACAATATGAAATTTCGCCTCGACGACGTGGTGCAGCGGGAACTGCAATTTGCCATCGTAGACGAGGTCGACAGCATCCTCATCGATGAGGCTCGTACTCCATTGATCATTTCCGGACCCGCTGAGAAATCCACCGAGCTCTATTATCGCATCAATCGCATCATTCCGCAGTTAAGGGAGGAAAACCACTATACCAAGGAGGAGAAAAGCCGAACCGTCGCGCTCACGGAAGATGGGGTGGCAAGAGCGGAAGGCCTTCTCGGGGTGGAAAACCTGTACGATCCACGCAATATCGATATCTTACATCACGTGCAACAGGCGTTAAAAGCCCATACGCTGTTCAAGAAGGATGTTGATTACATTGTCAAAGGCGGGAAAGTCATTATCGTCGATGAATTCACCGGACGTTTGATGCCTGGCCGCCGCTACAGCGAAGGTTTGCACCAGGCCTTGGAAGCCAAGGAAAATGTCAAAATAGAAAATGAAAATCAGACCTTGGCGACCGTTACCTTTCAGAATTACTTCCGGATGTACGACAAACTTGCCGGCATGACCGGTACCGCAGATACAGAAGCCGCTGAATTCGCCAAGATTTATAATTTGGACGTTGTAGTCATTCCGACCCACATGAAAATGATTCGAGAAGATCACCCCGATGTCATTTACCGCACGGAAAAAGAAAAATTCAACGCGGCGGTGCGAGAAATTAAAGAGCTCCATGAGATCGGGCGGCCGGTGCTGGTCGGAACAGTGAGCATAGACAAATCCGAAAAGCTCAGCGGTATGCTTAAGAGACATGGGGTGCCGCATGAGGTCTTGAATGCGAAACATCACGAGAAGGAGGCCGAAATCGTGGCCAACGCCGGCCAACATGGGGCGGTTACCATATCCACCAACATGGCGGGCCGCGGTACCGATATCGTGTTGGGTGCGGGAGTTGCGGAATTAGGTGGTTTGCATATATTGGGTACGGAACGGCATGAGGCGCGGCGCATCGACAATCAGCTGCGAGGCCGCTCCGGTCGTCAGGGAGATCTCGGTTCTTCCAGATTCTACCTTTCGCTGGAAGATGATCTTATGCGGATATTTGCCGCGGACCGTATTTCCGGTCTGATGCAGCGTATTGGCATGGAAGAAGATGAACCCATCGAACATCGCATGATCAGCCGCGCCATCGAGAACGCCCAGAGCCGTGTGGAAGCTCAAAACTTCAGTGTTCGCAAGCAACTGATCGAGTACGATGACGTCATGAATCAGCAGCGTGAAATCATCTATCAGCAAAGGCGTGAAGCCCTTCACGGCGGCAATCTGAAGCCGGAAATAATGGATATGATAGAGGATTTGGTTAAAGGGATGTTGGCTGAAACGACGGACGAGAAGACATTTGCCGAAGACTGGGATCTGGAGACTCTCAACAACGAGATTTACCGAGTGTTTGGATTTCAACTGAATTTGTCCGCCGACTCTTTAGCCGAGCATACCCAGGAGGAACTGCAGGAAGAGTTGCTCGAGCGTGTGAAAGAACGCTACGAAGCCCGCGAGCAGGAGTTTGGAGAGCCCATCCTGCGGGATCTGGAAAATTATGTTCTGCTGCAAACGGTGGACAGTTTATGGAAAGATCATCTGCTCAATATGGATCACCTGAAGGAAGGGATCGGACTGCGCGGTTACGGCCAGCAAGATCCGCTGGTTGCGTATAAGCGTGAAGGACACGAGATGTTCCAGGAGATGATCGACCGGGTAAAAGAAGAAACCGTCCGTTTGCTGTTTCATATCCAAATCCAACGGGAAGAACAAGTTCAACAATTGCGCCAGGAACAGGAAGACCAACCCATGTTTTATGGGCCGGCGGAAGGCGGAGCTTCAAATCGTCCCAAGACCGTCAAGAAGGATCGCAAAGTTGGCAGAAACGACCCATGCCCCTGTGGAAGCGGCAAAAAATACAAGAAGTGTTGCGGTAAGTAACGAGGCATTTACTGTCCCCGGTTTTCTGGTGTCGACGGTTGCCTGCCAAATGCGCTATCGAAACCGGCCAGACCTTGCTCTGATCGCCGCCGAGTCGCAAGCTGGGGCCACCGCGGCCGGGGTATTTACGCGCAATCGATTCAGCGCGGCTCCTGTTGAACTGTGTAAAGAGCATTTGAGATTCCCTTACAAAAAGGCCATCTTGGTCAATGCCGGAATCGCCAATGCATGCACGGGTGAGATGGGCCTGCAGAGGGCGCGGCAAATGGCTGAGCTCGTCGCGCGAAGCTTTGAGGTTGATACTGCCCGGATACTGGTCGCATCCACAGGCGTAATCGGCCAACAGATTCTTATAGATCCTCTCGCTAAAGCGACGCCCGAGCTTTGCAACAACTTGAGACCGCATGGATGGGAGCAGGTTGCACGTGCCATCATGACCACCGATACCGTTCCCAAGATGGCATCCACCCGCGTGGAGCTGTCCGGCAAGACCGTCACCATCGGAGGCGTGGCCAAGGGATCCGGCATGATTGCTCCCGACATGGCCACTATGCTGGCGTTTGTCTGTACTGATGCTGCTATCGAACCGGGTGCCCTGAGTTACTGGTTGCGACAAGGTACGGGAAATTCGTTCAATTGCATCACTGTGGATGGGGATACCAGTACTAATGACTGTGTACTGATGCTGGCGAGCGGTGCTGCAAATAACAAAGTATTAAAAGATGTCGATAACGCCGAGAGCCTGCTGTTCGGCAAGGCACTGGAAGCGGTATTATTGGATCTGGCCAAGCAAATTGTCTATGACGGCGAGGGAGCTACAAAATTTATCGAGATTCAGATATGTGGAGCCGCCGACACTGAGAGCGCCAGAACCGTTGCTTTCACAATCGCACATTCTCCGCTGGTCAAAACTGCTTTCTTTGGAGAGGACGCGAATTGGGGAAGAATAGTTGCGGCGGCCGGTCGATCCGGTATTCCCGTCATACCCGAGAAGGTGAGTCTATTCTTTGATGACGTTTGTGTGTTTCGGGGAGGAATTCCCCTGGAAGGTCCTGGCATTGAGGAAAAGGCAAGTCAGGTTTTCAAGCAGCAAAAACTTAAAGTACGGCTGGATCTCGGGTTGGGCGAATCCGGCTTTACCGCCTACACCTGTGATCTCTCCTACGACTACGTAAAGATCAACGCGTCTTATCGCTCTTAGTATCCTCCTTGAACATCTGACCAAAGTTCTCCATCAATTTCTGAAATTGCTCGGTCTGCTTTTCCAGCAGGCTGTTCAATTCGCTGTTCAGCACATCCTGCCCCGTTCCTTGAGTCTGCGCCAGAAGCAGTCTCAGGTGTCTAATGGTTTCCTCCTGAGAAGCGACCTTTTCCTTGAGTTCTTCATACTTCTCCGCCAAAGACAAATATTCGTCACGAGGCACCACATTCAAAAGTGAAAGAAATTCCTTGAAAGACTCGGTGATGTTCTCTTGAGCCTGCTGCCAATTCTTGAAGTAATCGGAAGGGTCTGCGGCGGATTTGTCCGAACCGCCGGCTTGCTGCAACCGCTTGGCCAGATCTTCATATCCTCGAAAACCCTGCTGCAGCCAGCGGACCATTTCTTCCTGCTGTTCCTGGCCCTTGGCTGCAGCTAGGAAAAGGTTTCCCCAAAATTCCAAAAAGCTCTTATCCATGAGTTGAAACCTTACGAAGAGGGGGTCTCGGCATTTCGCATGGCCTCGTCCAGGTCCAGCTGATAACGCACCGGACCGCGGCAGCTTTCCCCCGAGGCTCGGTCGTTAAAACACGTGTCGAGGGCGCACGCCGATGTCGGCAGAGACCAGGAAGTTGCGATGGCCCCGTGGCCTTTAGGAAACACGCTGACTTCCGCCTCGACAAAATCAAGCGGGGCTAGCGCGGCGGGTGGATCTACCAGATCGTCTTTTTCCGCAATGCAGATCAGCCATGGGATGCCTTTTTCCTGCAGTCGTTTGAAATTGAGAGATCGACCGAAGAGTTTTACAGGGAGTGTACCGTCGTCAGAGACCGGAATGGTATAGGAATCAAAGCTGAGCTGTGTAATGCCTTGCGGCAGGTCTTTGCGGTCGTAGATCAGCCAGTGATTTATGGCTGCGGCTGTTTTGCTTATTTGCGGCTTTTCGTTACCAGGTTTGTCGAACATCATGAGGTCGCGGTAAAAGTTGACGATAGGAGCTTCCCGCTCTATGCTCTTCAACTTATAAACCCAGCTCATTACCTTGCCGTCTACCACTTGATTGCCATTGGGTAAGGTTTTCAGCGCATAACCAAGGTCCCTAAATCTCGCGGGCAGATGCTGCAAATATTCCACCAGGGACTGGCTGCGGGTACCATCCATAGGAGCCACACACGTGATGTGGGCATCGACCAAATTGTCCAGTTCACCAGACAGGAGGTCGATCAGGGTCATGAATCCGCCCTGGCAAAACCCGTTCAGGGTAACGGGCTTGCCATGTTTGGCCTTAACCTGTTCGCAGAAGAAACGCGTGTCGAGTGCATCGTCTTCGCCTGTCATCGTTTGCACGGCCGGGTTTGTATCTATATCCTTGAGAATGCGAATGTAAGTTGGAATGCCTTCGTTCGCGAAGCAATGCACGTAGCTCTTGCTCTCATTTGGCAGAAAAGCCAAAATATTGGCCCCAAGAACGTACGGCGGTACAATAATGATCGGCTTTCCATCTTCCTTCACCGTCGAACCGCTATGTAACGGCAGAACCTGGTAGAGTTCGAAACGGTCGGTTTCGGCAGCCTTGACATAGCCGCCGTTCTCAAAATGAAAGCCGTATTCCTTCTTAATATCGGCTATGGCTTTGGGGTAATCATTGACCACCAAATCCATCAATCGCGCCTGTCTCGCCGAATATGAGGCAATGTCTTCACCGTTTCGGTTTGAGAGAGTGTTAAGAATAGCTTCGAGAGAGTGATTGATATTGCCAAGGTGGAAGTCACTCATCATATCCAATGAACTGCTGAGGCCCTTGCCGGCTATTTGAATGTTGAACTGTAAAAGTTCAAAGTAATCATTCAGGGTCCGAAGCGGTTCGGATTGCCATGCCTTCATGGTCTCGAGGCTGGTGAACGAATTGAACGCTGTCCAATAGGGAACTGTGAAATCATTCATGTACTTGAGGGCACCAATAAAATAAATCTGTGCTGCCTTGATTTTTTCAAGAGATGCCTCGAACAGCTTCGCGTTCAATTCCGGAAGATTAGTCATGAACTCTTTTGTATCATCGGAGAAACCGCGCAAGTCGTAAAAATCGTCCATCGTATACCTCTATGCAAGTGATTGCTGAGCGCCTGCAAAATTGACTATTTTTCTTTTTTGGGTTCGGCGAAGTAATTCTCAACTTTTTTGAACGCATCATCCATGCTGTTCTTAAAGCTGTCCCGGCCGGTTTTGTATGCTTTCATCCATTCGTCGATCACTTTCCTGCCTTCCTTGGGCAACCAGGGGGCTTGTTCCAGAAACACGTTGGTCATTCTTTCAGTTTGGTCCTGGAGCAAGGTCATCGTATTGAAGGAATTCTCGAAAGCTGCTTTGTTAAAGTCTATCATTTGCTTCATCATTTGCTTTTGGTCCATTTTAGTATCTCCCTCTGTCAATTGTACCGAGTACTTGAAAATTTGATTGATGCAAAAAACTAACGGCTCTTGCCGGCCTCGGCAAAGTAATTCTCAACCTTTTTAAAGCTCTGGTCCACTGTTTTCTTGAATTCGTTCCGCCCTTTCTTGTAACTGGCCAGCCACTCATTCAGTACTTTTCTGCCTTCTTCAGGCACCCAATTGGCCTGCTCCATAAAAGAATTGACCATCGCCTCGGTCTGCTCCTGCAGCATAACCATGGCACTGAAGGTGTTATCGAAGGTAGCTTTGTTGAATTCAATCATTTGCTTTGTCATCTTTAGAGGATCCATTTGTGTATCATCTCCTTCCGTTCTGTTATATTGTCAATGAAATGAACCACCGATTGACCTATTACTTCAGTTTTCGGTAAAGAGTGGTATCAAGATGATCGACCATCTTTACCGAGTGCTTATTATTCTAATCCTGCTGACGTGCTTGTCAAGTAAAAAATGTTGCATTGCAACACAAAATATGTTTTTCGTTAAACTGGTATTAACTTAGTTCATATCTTGCTTCAGAAAGAATGGAATGGATTTATAACGATCGAGTATGGCAATTATTTGGTGCGGCGTGTCACAAACGAATCGAGTATACGGAAAGAACGTATGGCGGAGAAGTTGATCCTCAAAAAATATGCAAACAGGCGATTGTACGATACGGAACAAAGTTCCTATGTCACCCTGAACCAAGTTGCCGATCTTATCAGGAAGGGCAGACAAGTGCAGGTCCTCGATGTTAAAACCGAAGAGGACGTGACCGCCTTTATTCTGACCCAGATCATTGTCGAGGAGGCCCGCAACAAAAACAACTTGCTGCCGGTGCCTCTCTTGCACCTTATCATCCAATATGGTGAAAATGTGCTCAGTGAATTCTTCGAAAAATATTTGGAGCTGATCATCAAAAACTATCTGGCTTACAGGAAGGCCTACGACGATCAGTTCAGGAAATGGCTTGAAATGGGCATGGATTTTTCTTCTTTCGAATCACAGAAAATGCCCCCTTTCTCTGCAATGAATTCGTTTTTCGAACTCTTTTCCAAAACGGACAAAGAGGAATCTGAAACGAAATAGCAGGGGTATCCACTAGCACAGCCGGGCGTAAGTAACTTCCCGTTAGAGCTCCCATCGTCAGGAAAAGGGGGGCAGGGCGGTTGGTTCACAAGGAGTCTCATAGATGAAAGTACTCATTTGCGGGGTAGGCAAGATCACTAGGCATCTGTTGAGAAGGTTGGGTGAGAACTGGCGGGTCACGCTCGTGGATAAGTCTGAAGAACGCCTCAATCAGTTGGTTACGGCTGATTACAATATCGAACGGATGTCTGTTGGGGACGTATCGAGCCCGGTAACTCTGGATGAGATTGGCGTGGCGAACTTCGATTATGTATTGGCCCTCACTGACAACGACAAGGTTAATCTTGCCACTGCAAGCTATGCCAAGGCCCAGGGAGTAGTCCATGTGCTGGCGTTGGTGAATGAACATGAAAACAAAGAAAAATTCGAGGAGATACAGGTTCGGTCCATACTCGGCAGCACGATGCTTGCCAGGAATATCTTTCACTACCTGCAGGATCCGCGCATCAATGTTACGCCGCTGACTTTCGGACCCTCTGAAGTCATGGAGGTGGATGTCGCCCATCATTTCAGAATGGTGGGCAAGCGGGCTTCCACCTTGATCGATAAGGATTGGAAAGTGGTCGCCGTTTTTCGAAAAAAGGAATTGATTTTTCCTGAACCGGATATGGCGATAGAAGCCGACGATCGTTTGGTGATTGTCGGCAGACCGGACATCTTCAGGCCGATTTGCGATTTGTTGGAATGCGGCCATCCTCATTTTCCACTTGCCTACGGGCAGGGACTCATACTCGCTCTGGCGCCGGATCAGAATCACGAAGCTCTCATAAGAGAAAGCATGCATCTGGCTCAAAATACCAAGGTCAAGCATTTGATAGCGCTTTGTTCGAAGGAGGAATCATCCATCCAGAAAGAGCTGAATTCGTGGTCCCAGACCATCGATATTCGAACAGAGAAGGTTGAAGGGGACGTCTTCGACCACCTTCAGGAAAGCAGCGCGATCGGGAATTGCGGTTTGGTAGTTGTACACCCTTTTGAAGCTTCTTTTTTTAAATCGATGGCAAAGCCTACCCTTGTTTCGCTGGCTCACTCCCTTTCGTGCCCGTTGTTGGTGGCTCGGAACACTCAGCCCTACGAGCGGATCCTGGTGCCTTTCAATGGCACCCCTAAGGCCGAGCTTGGGTTGGAAGTAGCCGTAGACCTGGCTCGACAGCTGGAATCCGATGTGGCGATAGTGGTTGTCGAACAGGCCGATTTCATCACCGGTTCGGAAGCCAAGGACTGGGTCAAGTCAACGGTTGAAAGAGCCCGGGAAATTGTCCACATCCACAAAATCGAACTGAAAGAGATCGTCAGGAAAGGCAATCCGGTTAAGGAGATCGTGGATGTGGCGAAAGATTTCAATCTATTGGTCATGGGTAGTATGACCAAAGAAAAGGCGTTATTTGCGCCTCATGTCGGAGAACTCCTGGCACAGGAAGTTCCCTGCTCGGTACTCATCGTAGCAAACTAACCTCCTCTCGAGCGACCAACATGTCAATCAACCAAGCTTTTTCACTGCTGCTCGTCAGCTTAGCCGTGGCTGTACTTCCAAGTGTCAGTCGATTATTGAGATTGCCGGCGCCGGTCATGGAAATCTTATTTGGTGTCGCCCTGGGCAAGAGTCTTCTGAATCTTCAATTCAGCGGCGACTGGCTGGAGTTCCTAGCGCATCTGGGTTTTCTACTTCTCATGTTCCATTCGGGGATGGAGATTGACTTCAACATGCTTCGCAAACAGAGTCGAAAGGATTTGTCATTTCAGCTTTTGATATTCGGGGCCAGTTTGGGTCTCTCCTTTGTTGCCGCACTCTATCTTGGCAGAGGCGTTTTTGTCGCACTGGTATTGACAACGACCTCACTGGGCCTGGTTATGCCGATTTTGAAAGAGATGGGAATCAGCCGGGCCCCGTTTGGTCAAACGATGCTCATCGCTGCTTCACTGGCTGATTTTCTGACTCTTTTGGGAATTACATTTTTCATGCTCGGGCGTGAGTACGGGTTGAGCTGGCGTTTTGTTGCTCCTTTGCCGCTTTTTGCCGGTTTTGCGATCTTGCTGTGGGCAGGAAGGCTGTGGGTATGGTGGAATCCTCAGAAGGCCGAGCGGTTGCTTGGGGCGCGCGATTCTCAGGAACTCGGAGTAAGACTGTCGCTCGCTCTTCTCTTTCTGTTTGTGGCGGTATCGGAATTGGTGCATCTCGAACCGGTGTTGGGAGCATTCATGGGAGGATGTGTGCTCTCCTTCGTGTTTCGTGAAAAAGCGGAGTTGGAACTGAAACTCTCGGCGCTTGGGTTCGGTTTTCTGATTCCCATATTTTTCATAAACGTCGGCATGGAATTCGACCTTCGCAGTATCCTTCGTCCGGAGCAAATAATCTTTACTGTCAAACTGCTGGTCCTTGCCTTGTTGGTCAAAGTGATTCCGAGCCTGCTGTTTCAACTGCAGCGTTTTTCACTAAAATCGGCATTACAAGCCGGCGCCTTGCTCTCCTCTCGGTTGAGCTTGATCGTTGCCGCCGCCACTATTGGCTTGGAAGAAGGTCTGATCGATCAGGAGATGAAGGATTCCGTCGTGTTGCTGGCTCTTCTGACCTGCCTGCTCGGCCCTACGCTGTTCAAGCTATCCTACAAACAGACAGCGGGCGCAGCCAAAACCTAGTTGGCAGGACGAATGGATGCCGTGAATCCGGCCATTCTTAAGCAAGATGATGCTTGCTCGAAGCCTGATCTGTTCCACGTTTACGTTTAGTCTTGAACAGCAGCATGAGGGGAAAACAAAAGGGAGTCAGCCGGTTAGGCTAACTCCCTAGATTTTCTGGCGGGGTCGAAGGGACTTGAACCCTCGGCCTCCGGCGTGACAGGCCGGCGTTATAACCAACTTAACTACGACCCCTAATGGTAGTGTTGCACTGGTGGGCGGAACAGGGCTCGAACCTGTGACCCTCGGCTTGTAAGGCCGATGCTCTCCCAGCTGAGCTACCCGCCCTCAAAAATCCGCCTGAGCAGGTATGTTTTACCTGAACCGCGCGAGTGCTAACTTGTATTCGATGGCCTTCCACATGTCAAGCTTTTTTTGGTGATCCTTAGCGTCTATTCAATGAGCGCGAATTTCATCCCTTGTAGGCTTTTCTCGCTCAAAGAGAACCGTCTCTTCCTTTTCGGATGATTTGGTCGGTTCGTGAAACAGCTGTT
>Ga0210125_1000036_pt1 | contig 30073 bp, 72 predicted proteins | sample RushMan_CattailN_FD_185555 | JGI IMG/M metagenome (GOLD analysis project Ga0210125, IMG submission 185555) | Wetland microbial communities from San Francisco Bay, California, USA, that impact long-term carbon sequestration -... | ecosystem: Environmental > Aquatic > Marine > Wetlands ...
CTTGACCGTCATCTTACCGATACTATACCCACACGGCGCGTAACCCGGCACCGGGATAGTTGTCTCCGCTATCGCGTCTTTGCCGGACGAGAGCATTCTGGAGCCTATTAGCTTGGTCAAAGACGCGATAGCGGAGACAACTATCCCGGTGCCGGGTTACGCGCCGTGTGGGTATAGTATCGGTAAGATGACGGTCAAGGGGTTAGTGGAGAGGGAGACGAGCTAAGAGAGAGCCAAAATTATAAAGTTAGTCAATTCAACCCGGTCAACCAACCGGGTTTTATTTTCGTAATTAAAAGGCGTCCCTGCGCGTAAACAGGGAGCGCCTCTCAATCATCTTCGCGGGTATGCGCGAGGACATATAAATAATATCGTCCTCACGCTAAAATATCAATAGGTAAATAATGGTAAATAATAAGGAGTGATGATAGTGTCGGAAGTTAATGATAATAATCAAATTTTAAACAGGTGTCTGTCATCACTCCAGCAAAAGGTGAGGGGTGACGATGAATTGAAAGAATGGGACGTGTTTGTACATTTTATAGGGCGGTTGACGGATTACCCGGCAATGAAGATTGTTGCCGGGTTTATTATTTGGCTGGTGTCGGCTATGTATGGTGATTACCGGGCGGCATATGGGGCGGTTATTGCCTTGGTAATAGCGGATTGGGTAACCGGGTTATGGTTCGCCTGGGCCGATCCAAGTTCAAAAATCCAGTCAAGCCGGTTAAAATCAGGCGCTGTCAAATTGTTGATTTATGGGATCTTGCTATTGTTGGGGCATTTATGCAGTTTGGTGGAACTGGCCGCATTTGCACAGGCATTAATTGAGGGCTATATTTTTATGACTGAGGGGATTTCAGTATTGGAAAATCTTGACAAGATATTCAAACTGTATAAATGGGATTTCCCCATTTTAACCAAAGTTATGGCTGCTTTACATGGCAAATTAAAAGAGATAGAGGGAGGGAATACGAAGGATGACCAAAAAGGAATTTGTAAACAGGATGACAATTGCCGTCCGGACGGCACGGAGTCGCGAAGTACGGATTAATACGGCTGTAGTCTGCGCTCAGGCGGCGCTGGAAAGCGGATGGGGTAAGTCTGGGTTGTGTGTCAAGGCCAACAATCTTTTTGGCATTAAAGCCGGGAGTAAATGGCGCGGCAGGATATTAGACCTGTCAACCAAAGAATGGTCTAAAGAACGCGGGTGGTACAAGACTATCGCCCATTGGTGCGTTTGGGATAATTGGACAGACTGCGTTATCTATTACGGCGAAATGTTGCAGCGGCTTTCATGGTTCCGGGACGCCTTAGAGTATACCGGCAATGCGGACAAGTTTTTGGAGGCGCTGTTACCGGAGAGCGGGCAGCCGGGGTGGGCTACTGATCCGAAATATGCGTCAAATGTGCGGAAAGCTGGCGCCGATATCGAAAAATTGGGCGGCCCGAAATGGGTATGAAAAACGAAAGGGATGATTAAAAAATGTCTAAACAATTAGCAATTCCTGAATTCTTAATTCGAACGCAAACCGCCAAAGATGGCGTGATTGTTTTTGAATTTAAAAATGATATCGAAATCAAAGATCGGCTGACATTTTTAAATGTTGAGCCGTCCGAGAAAAATAAAAACGAAAGGACTGATTAAGCTATGAAAAAGTTATTTAGTTGGTTAAAGGTAATTTGGCCGATCGTTGTGGCCGGCGCTAAAAAGAGTGTTGCGGTCGTTGTGGCCGGAATCGTGGCGTTAGTTGCCAAAGTCAAGGTGATCAAATGGACTAGGGCTAAACTGGTGGCGTTGGGGGTAGTTGTCGCGCTTGTTGCAGTTACGATGATTACTGCTAAACTGGTAAAACATAAGCAGCAGCCGGTGGCCGCAACGACTAATAAAGTTACAATAACTAAAAAGGCCACAGTGATCGAAAATCCCACGGTAAAACAAACAGCTAAGGCTGATACAACGATAACCGAGCAGGCAAGTATTAAAGCATCCGGGACGGTTAAGGTTAAGTCAAAAACATCGGCCATGGCCAAAGAGTCTAAAACAAAATATACTATTCCGCTCACCGGGACAGCCAATACTACATACACCGATACTGCCGGTGCTACGGTGGGGCAAGGTACTCATGCGGTGACCGGCCAGGCTAATGTCACTGTTACCGACAATACCGCGACGGCGGATGTTGTTATAAATGATACCACCCAGGTTGCTATTACAACTACCCGTATTAAGCGCAAAAACGAGGTGGGAGGCTATGCCGGGGTTGCCGCTTGCAGTGACCCCTACTTTTACGTAGGCGGGTATTATCAGCGAAATTTGCTGTTTTACGAAGGGAAGAAAGCTGATATGGCCTTGTTTGCCCGGGCATCCGTCGAGCGGCACTGGGGCGCCGATGAAGACTGGGAAGGGAGGTTGGCGGCGGGGGTGAGGGTGGAGTGGTAAGGCAAAAGCCCGTCATTTTTGGCGGGCATATATCATTAAGTTTAAATAATAACATAAGTACCTGCTGCATTCCAACCCAAGCAGTACTCGGATTCAAAGATCTTTTTAAAATATTCCGTGTTACCTGCTTTATAATTATCAATTCGGCTAAAAGTCCGCGGGGCTATATAAATAGTTTCATTTGCCGGTTTTACGCTATTTTCGTAAAATAGCCAACCGACCTCTTCTTTGCTATATTTCATGATGATTTTTACACCGCCAGACATAAATGTAATCATTCTCATCTCCCTTTCCGCCTGGATTACCGGGCTTACAATGTGCATATATAAAATGGGCGGCTTTGCTCCCATCTGCCGGCGGGTTCCCGCGACTCCCCTGGGGGAGTTTCGGCCCGGCCCCGTGCCGGGCCATCATCGGGCGGGGGGTTATTTAAGCGTGGTAGCAACCCGCAAAAACCGCGAATTATCCGCCAATATTGCGGGATGGATGTTTATTGTCGCTGCGTCCACGCTACGGTTAGTCCTGTTTGTCCAAAGGGCCATAACAGCTTGGGCCCAAGTGATCTGTGGCGTTTCGTACCGGTACTGTTCGCGCATAATGGTGCAGGCCACGCATATGGCGACTTTTGCGCGTCCATATTGCTTGATGCAGTTATCAAACGCATACCTGTTGCCTAATGCTTTCGATACCTCAAATAACTCCTTGGTTAGTGCGAGACGGCATTCGCGTTCGCCGTCGCCGTTGGCGGCTTTTTTAATTTCCGCCGTAAATGTTCTGTCTAACATTTTTTTCATTCTCCTTTCCACCGGTTAAGCCGGTTAAATCTTTATAGTAGGGCTAAAAGCCGCGCGGTTTCCCGCGCGTGGGCTTTGGTATGGATGCGGTGTTTGACGTGGGCTAATTCATGGCACAAAACGCCTTCCAGGGTATCCCCGGCAAGTTCTCTCATATAATGAGCTTGCGGCGTAACGTTAAAATGTTCGTTATAGCATTCTTTTACAAAATATTCATCGATAGTAATGCGTTCGAAAATGTATTTGCTTTTGGATTCGTCCCAATCGAAATGGGCGATTCCGAGTGCTTCTTCATGGCCTTTGATTGTTTCGTGGTTTTCAATGGTAATCAGAGCAGACATATTTGTTTTGTTTAAAACTGTTTTGACAACTTGGCTAAAATAGGACTGCATTGATTGTGCCATTTCTAATATCTCCTTTGATTTATTGATTAATTATATTATATAACGGTTATATCCTCTTGTCAATACCTTTATATAATGTTATAATAATTTCGAGGTGATTAATGTGCCAATTTCAGATAAAAATACTAAAATGCTGATAGTAATACCAAAGGAATTAAAAAAAGAACTCGAAGAAGAAGCGAAGGGGGAAAATCGAAGCTTGAGTAATTACGTAGTTACGATATTGGAAAGCAGGATAAGGAATAAACCCGGCCAATAAGCCGGGATTTTTTTAACCAGATGATGATGCAGGCCGCTCCGGAGGGGGCGGTTTTTTTTATTTTTTGCCCAAACTAAACCCTTTCCCTAGTTTACCGTAATATTCCTCCTTGTTAACAAAATATTATGGGAGTATAATATAAATGTAAACAAAAACAAAAAAGGGGGAGCTGTTCTTGGAGGATGAGCTGTATAAAATTGATGAAATTATTTTTGTAATGAATTCGTTGATTTTGTTGCTGATCATTCGAAAGGAGGCGATTACAAATAGACATGGAATGAGGGTGGTAAAATAGAAATACCAGCTAAAAGCCCGGTGCAAAATTGGTGCAAAAATTCATGTAATTTGATTTATATTGATTTATTTTAATTTATGTTTTGTTATGGAATACATAGGTTTAGCTTGGTTTATTTACTTTGATTTATATTGATTTATGTTAAATTAGCAGGTAATGCGTGGGTTCAAATCCCGCCTGCCCGACCAGAAGAAAATTAATAGTGACAAGGGTTTGAGGCCCTTGTCACTTTCGTTTTTTAGCTATTTGGTGCAAAATTGGTGCAAAAATGCGCAAATCAAGTATTGACGCGGGTTTAAAGCGACAACAAAAAACCGGCTTGTTTTGCCGGTTAAAAATCCTGCGCCATTCTCGCCATTGGTGCGTCCTGACGCTTGACATTATCTTTTACATATGTCTTGCGGGTAAAAAATGGGGTGGAATGTCCCAATATTTCCGCAACTATTTCCAACGGTGTCCCAATGTCCAAAAGGTATGTGGCTGCCGAATGACGCAAGTCATGGATTCTAATTTGTGGTATCCACGTTTTTTTATCAGATTGGCAAGCCTTGATCGCCGGGACAAATTCCTTTTTTCTTAGTTGTTCCTTTTTGACTGGGCCGCCTTCTTGCTTGGTAAATACTAAATCGGCAAATTCGGGGCCATAATCATTATATGGCAATTGCGCCCTATATCTTTGCATCCGCTCTTTGGCTTGATCTTTTTTATGCTTTTCAAATGCAGTGGAAAGCTGGGGAATCATTTTAATCTCACGTACTGACTTTTTGGTTTTCGGCGTTCCTAATTCAGGGTTTAAACCGGCTTTTTCAATTTTATTTTTGACGCTAATTTTATTATTAACAAAATCAATATCCCGCCAACGTAACCCCAAAACCTCGTTTGCCCTCATTCCAGTCGTAAAGCAAACAAAATAAAACAAATGATATCGGTAATGTTCAACGGCTTTTAAAAATATTTTGACCTGGTCAACCGTCCAGATATTATGCTCAACGTCCGGTCTTTTCGGCGGTCTTACTTTATCGAGCAAATTTGTACTAACCCCAACATCGCCGTCATAAATCATTTGCTGCCACGCCGTTTTTAAAACGGAATAGCAATGAGCCGGTATAAATTTTCCGGCGTTTGAAACCTCTTTAAGAAAATTATCAATCATTCTGGTCGAAATTTCCGAAATTTTATAATGCCCTAATTTCGGTTTGATATGACACCTGATCCGCCTTTCATACCACAAATAACTTTGATTTTTCCAACGTGCGTTACCGTCTGCGTCCTTTTTTTGACCATCCTCCAAAAATCTATCTAGATATTCTCCAAGGGTTATTTCCGCCGCTTCCCAAAATCGATCTCCAGATTTTAAACCTTTCCAAATATCATCGGCCTGTGCCTCGGCATTAAGCTTTTTTTGTGCCGGGGTTTTACCAATGGCAGTAATGGTAAATTTTTTTCTAACCGGTTTCTTTTTTCCAGCTTCATCGGTTATATAATAATCAATGACAGTATATTTCCAAATATCGTCTTTGAAATGGATGAGAGATCCTTTCATTAAATCACCTTCTATTAAATTTGATAATGATATTTGACTAAAGTATTAGTATGGCTTATAATTAGAATAAAAAAGGGTGGTAGGCCATGAACGACAGAGTTAGAGAATTTTTAGCCGACGTGAACCGGCAATTGGATGACGCAATGGAAAACGGCACTGGCCCACCTTGCCAAAGATTGCCCAACACAATAACAATCCCGCCTGATATATCAATTGATGATCTTCCCGAGGGAGAATTTAGATTGCCCGATGATCTTATTCTAGATTAAGCCTATCAGGAATGGTATCATGTAAAACGCATGGAGTACTTGTACAATTCTTGTTATCACATTCCATTTTGGTGAATTTGTAAAACAAAAGACCTCCATTATCTGATGAAATCGGGACATACACAGCCTTAATTAGTTGTTCTTCGCCACTAAACGGACAATGCTTTTTAAACTTTCTCATTATTGCCTTTTCCATAATAACTCCTTCTTTCTTCCCTGATGGGGAGATTTTTTATTTACTCGAATTTTGGTATTCTCCCGGAACAAACATATTAATAATCACAAATTCCCCACGCCCCTTTATTCCAACAGTTAAAGATGCGTTTTCAGCCATCGTACAGTGGGCGGCAAAGTCTTTATATGACATTGATTTAACACTTTCGCCATTGACGCTTTCAACTTCATCATCAATTTTTATTCCGGCTTTTTCGACACCACTATTTTTTAAAACACCAACCACTTTATAGCAACCGTCTGTTTTTTTGGTATTAAAATAAAATCCAAGTCTATATCCACCATTGAATTTAAATCTAATTTCATCTAAAATGGGTTGAACAGTTTGGTAATCACCGGCTGTTGCTTTTTCATATCCGCTATTCGGATTAGATATGATTTTAGATTCTCCAGTTAAGGTTAGATCTTGATTCATTTGAACGAAATTAATATATACCCTCATTTCCGGAGTTCCATTAAACCGAGTGCCGAAAAACAATGTGGGTACGAATCCTTTTAAATCTGTTTTAAAAACAATTTGATAATCGTTAGCCGTCATAATATTATAACCGTTTTCAACCATATGTTTTACCACCGCATCCATTACTTGTTTTTTATCTGAGTTTTTTATTTGCACCGAAGCCACATTAGCGGCCAACACCGTTCCATTAAACATCAACAGCATAATCCCTATCAAAATTAACTTTTTCATCAAATCCCCTCCTTGATTTCATAATCTATGTAAAAAGATGGCTTTCACCATCTTGTTGTTGTCATGCCTGGTCTTGCTCGGTTTTCGAAGGTTCGCTAAACATTTCCTCAAGGTTTTCTAATGTGTTTATCATCATGTGCTGACCGACTAGGGGAAGGGCTTTGAATCGTCTGACTAGATCAACATCGTCTTGGGTAAAAACTGTAACGCTAACTTCTTTTTTGCCATTAATTATATAATCAATGGTAACGTCAAAAAATTTTGCTACTTTTTGGAGCTGCTCATAGTCTGGTGTCACTCTATCAGCCTCCCAATTAGCAATACTGGATCTATCTTTTAAACCTGCTATTTTTGCTAATTCTTCTTGAGTTAAGCGTTTGTCATTCCTGAGTAGTTTAATTCTTTCTCCCATTGTTTGCATTTCAAAGTACAACCTTTCTTTATATTTTATAAATCAGTCATCTATCTAATAGTTTGATAATCAACGTTTACATTATAATACAAATGTTTTCTATTGTAAACGGTTATTTTTAAAATGCTGCATGTTTTTATTGACTGTTTCTGCGCAAAAACGTATAATGTAACTATAAGAAAACATTTTAATGCAATGGAGGTTATGTCATGAACAATCAACTTGAAGCGGCGTTGACCCGACGTGGATGGTCAAAAGCTAAATTGGCACGTTTAACAGGCTTTAGCCGCTGCACAATAGCAAATATCATTGCTGGTAGAAGTTGCAGCATGTTGGCCGCTTATCGAATCGCCCAAGCTTTAGGGGAACGGGTTGACGAACTTTTTTTACCTCAATACGTTCTAAATCAGAAACAATTCAAGGAGGGCTGACAAAATGGACAATATCATTAAAAAGAATTTCCACGGAATCCAAATTGCTTTTGAAGGCAAAGAGAAAATCAGTTTAACAGATTTATGGAAAGCGGCGGGAGAACCCGATGGGAAAGAGGTTTGGCGTTGGCAAGAAACTGAACAGGCGATTAATTTCATTAATGCTACTGTCAATTCGTTAAACCTCGCCAAAAACGAGGTTATCAAAACCAAGCGTGGCAAGGGCGGCGGGACTTGGGGACATTGGCAAATAGCTTTAGAGTATGCCCGGTACTTATCTCCCGAACTTGCAATTTGGACAAACCAAGTTGTAAAAGAACGGTTAGAAGAGGAACGCAGTCCTGAGTTGGCTTACAGTAGGGGCCGTGAAAGAGCGATTAAAGGTTGGCAGAAACAAGGCAAGTCTGAGCAATGGATTGCTGTCCGGCTAAAATCAATTGACGCTACGAAACAAAATGTAAAGGTTTTGGGATGTCATGGTCATGATTCGATGGTTTTTCCAATGTGTGCGGATGCAACAAATGTTGCAGTTATCGGAATGAAAGCAAAGGAATTCAAGGCGGTCAACAATCTTCCAGCTTCAGCAAGTACTAGGGATCATTTGAGCGAAATTCAGCTTTTGGAGATCGCCCTAACCAATGCCGTTAGTGCCCAAAGGATCGATGAACAAGAGGTTTATGGTAATGAAAGATGCGCTTATGTTCATACGGTAGTCGGGCAAAGAGTTGCCAATGCAGTGAATATGAGGGGGATTTAACATGAACAAACTTTTAATATTACAGGTAATCCTAAACGAGTTAAATCACATTTCCGGCGATAATGAATTTTGTTTGGGGATGGAGAGCGATCCGCTGCGAAGCGTTATTATTCTTGAAAACGAAAAAGAAGAGGTATCGGATGTTGTTTGCTATTTTGACCAAATTGATTCCTTTGCAGTTTGTGATGATTGCTTATCAATTTATCTTAAGGACAATTCAATTTTTAAACTTAACAAAAACGGTATGGAATGGGACTAAAACAGTACGAGAGAAGGCGATCTAATGCCACGTAAACGCAAAAAGTCAATTGACTACCAAACAATTAATGATTTCCCAGAGGGCGGCATTACCGCCGAAATGATAGCTAATAGTTATCTTGGCATATCTGCTCAGTATGTCAGAAGTGGCATAAGAAACGGGCAGTATAAAGGGTATCAGGTAGGGAGGAGCTGTTACATGAGCCGGGAACAAGTCAGGCAGAATTGGGGGTGATGTCTCTGCGAACTATTCGGTATAAGGGGAGGTGAACCAAAATGAATCAAGGCGATAAAATCACCATCGAATACGGCAAATGTCTGTGTGACAAATGCAAGCATTACGAAATATCTTTTGATGATCCCCCGTGCGACGAATGCAGTATTGCCTGCGTGTTATACGAACCGAAAGGAGAGACAAAATGAATTCAGAGCTAAACACCAAGCTTGAAGAGCTTACCAAAACTCTCGAAAAAATCGGGTTTAAAGAATTGAAAATAAACATTTATCAACATGATTGCACTAAAACACAGGCGGAACAGCTTATGGAATCGGTTAGCGAAACCGCCGAGCACAAATCCTACCACGGTGAAGACGATCCAGTCTATTGGGTTGAGGCGAATTCAGGATCTTATCCGAATTCGGTCAGATTCTATTGTTTTTATACTCCAGACGAGGAGGTGTCACAATGATCCAAGTTATCCAACGTAATCAGTCCGTCCTTCCGCACGTCAAACGCGAATTCGGCGGTCGCCCCCAAATTAGCTACAACTCCGACAATTGCATAGTTATACGGTTAAAAGAGAGTGACGGTGATGTACTGTTTTGCCTGAATCAAGCAGTTTCTTGCCAGCTTATTATGTTTATCAAAGATGATTTGAGCAAAGACGTTTTGCTTCATTATTTAAGCGGGAGGTCATGAATGTTTGATAAGGATTTAAAAAAGTATCCTTGGCTTGCAGATCTGAAAATTATATCTGAAGGTTTCGAAACAAATCTAACGACGCCGCCCCGCAAGCCCGAGAAACCCCTTGACGCTCAATTCCATTTTCCAAGCCTACACCATAAGCATTTTCACCGGTGGGAAATGGCGCAGGTAGACAAGCTAATAAAGCAGTTAGAGAAGCAATTTAAGTAAATCCCATCAAAATACGAAAGCGAGGTTTTAATAATGTTCAGAGAAAAAAGCTTTGCTGAAGAAACCGAAAGGAAAATCGCATTTACCAGGGATGTGAAAATTACTTTTAGCAGGGATGCCGTTCCGAACTTATTGGGGTTTAGATATGTTGATTTGTATTGGGAGCCTGATAAAAAACAGATTGGTATCGAGCCGCTAGATTTTTACGGTTCCGAAGATTCTTTTAAAATCAGAGGGATTTTTAACTTACATATTGATGCTAAACCGTTTTTCGAACATTTTGAAATTTCAGCTCCGGTTGGAAACTATGAATATGTCGTTGATAAAAAAATGCTGATAGTGCAGTTATGAGGAGGGATCTTAAGTGCGCCAAAAATCCCGCAAGCGCCGGTTACGTAAGCGTGACAAATGGACGAAATATCAGCTTAGATTCCGCAAGTCAAAGAGGGCGGCAAGCAATAAAATTCGGCAATGGTGTCGTGAGAATAGGGAGGCTATGTAAATGAATATAGATACCGGAGAATTACGAAAACTAGCCAGTTTTTTTGAAGATACTCATGATGTAAGTGGTGACGAAAAAGCATTAGCTCAAGATATGGAAAAGCAACAAGAAGAAATGGATCGAGCTATAAAAATGCAACAAGAAACAATGGCAATGGCAATGACAACGGGGTTCACTCCAGTTCCAAGCGAGCTTAATCAGGCAGCAGAAAAGAAGTTAGCCGGAAAAGATTCAGCAATGGTTAGCTTGACTTCGGGAGGAAAACTTTCACGATGGGCAGCTTCAGAACGCAAGAAAAAGCGAAAAACGGCTAGTGATTCTCGTAAAAAGAATCGTTCAAAATAGGGAGGCTATGTAATGTCACACACATTTGATGATAATTGTATCAATCATAATTGCGACAATTGCAAATACAGGGATATTGGCCACGTAGAACTGCCCTGCCGGAAATGCATTGGTTCAGACAATCAATGTTATTGGGAACCAAGAGAGGAAACAAAGGAGGCCCCACAATGATTACCTTTTTAGCTCAAGCCAGACGGACGTTTTCCGGCCCCGTCTATCAAATGTCAAAACGAGTTTGCGGATTGATATTGGGCTGCATTCCGGGACGGAGGCGATGGTTATGAAAGACCGAGAATTGATTGCAGTGACAACGGTTTTATTGTTTTGGTTATCAGTTATGTATCTGCTAATTTGGATGATAGGGAGGTCGGCGGGGTGAACAAAATTAGTTTTGTTGATGGAGATTTTACCATCGGTAGTAATTTTGTCCGCGACGGGCGGTTACAAGTTTGCCCGATAACTGGTTCTACCTGCGGGGCTTGGTGTCCCGCCTTTTCTCATCATCTCAAATCCGGTACCGACCCGGAATGGATCGAATTAAAATGTTTTCCAAATGAAGTCAAATTTGAGGTGGAGGAGGCAGAAAAATGAAACAAGAAATTGTTTGCCAAAAATGTAAAATTGAACTTCGGAAGATGTTTCCAAATGATAGTTTACCCCGGCGAACACGTAAAATTTGTTGATGGAATTGCTACAAATAATTGGGTCTGTGATAGTTGTTCTGCTGCGATTGTGAAAGGTAAATTTTGTACAGCATTTAGCACATGGGTAGATTACGGCGACGCTCCCTATTATCCTTGGGAAAAAGAGTTTATTTTGATTAAGGAGGCCGAATGATGGATTTTTCAAAAAACGACCTGTCGAAAGTACAAAAAGGGGATGAAATTTGGAATTATTTTGCACAAATTTGGGAAACAGTTGAAGACATCATATTTGGGAATGGGTTTCCCATTAAATTTGAAAGCGGAAGCGAATGTGATTTCGGCGGTCGAGAGGTGGAAGATGATGTGGGGCCAACTTATTTCTGGAACGAAATCCACTTTGAAATTCCAGAGCGACCGAAACGGATGGTGAAGAAGGAGATTAAGTTTTGGAGCTGTTTCCAGCCCGGATTAACTTTGCCGATCGGTATTACATCAGAACCCGAAATTGCCAATAGATGGGCTTTGAAAGGTCTCGTTGTCAGATATTACACTGACGAAATCGGAATCGAAGAATAACGCTTTGCAGAGTGGAAAGGAAAACTCATGGCTGAATCTCATTGGGAGCTCGAAGTTACTAGCCCATCTGGAATTGATACGAAACGGATTTGGAACATTGAGAGCGCAAAGGCCGGTTACAATATATTTGCAGTAAAATATGGATATAAGTGCAGCTTATATTTTGTGGACGGTGCCGAACGGGCGCTTTTAATGTCAAACAACGATTAAATTATAAACGATATGGAGGTATTTGTAAATGACTTGTGAGAATTTGCTCAGAGTAAAAAACGATATAAAGCAGCTTAAACAAAATATATCGGCTGGATTGATTAGGAATATTTTGGTTAGTAAGAACTATGATCGGAGGTCAGTTTAATGGATTTAACGATTAAATGCAGTTATCTTGATTCGGTTCAATCTTCTGGATATACCTCTCCACTTTTAGAAATTGAAGCTTGCAAGATTGACAACATCGATGACATAGCAGCGTCGATTGTTAAAGAGTGTGATCCAGCGTATCTGGTAACTGCCGGAAATAGAGATGGGCTTCTTGAGAGCATCGGGATCGAATACGTCATGAAATATTTTGACTTGGCGCAGCAGAAAGAAGATTACGGCGTGAGAAATGAAGATTTTTAAAATATGGAGGAATGAATAAATGGCTAATCAAGAATTGGAGTTAAAAAGACCACAAAAATTATCTTTACAACAAATGTTAAATGCGCCCGATATCAAGGCACGGTTTGAGGGGATTTTGAGTAAGAAAGCGCCGGGTTTTATATCATCAATCATTAATACCGCCAACAGCAACTCGATGCTCAAAACCATTGCAAGCAATAACCCCGAAAGTATTATTCGGTCGGCGGCGGTTGCGGCGGCGTTAGACCTCCCGATTGACAAAAATTTAGGCTTTGCGTGGATTGTCCCATATGGTGGCGAAGCTCAATTCCAAATGGGTTCTAAAGGTTACATCCAATTAGGTTTGCGTACCGGCCAATACTCTAAAATGACTTTGGTTGATGTTTACGAAAATCAATTTAGTTCATGGAATCCCATGACCGAGGAATTGGAAGCCAATTTTATGTTGCCGGGTGAGGGCGAACCCATTGGATTTGTATTCTATTTTCGGCTTGTAAATGGCTTTGAAAAGGCGGCGTTTGCTTACAAAACAGACTTGTTAAACCACGGTAAGCGGTACTCTAAAACCTTTACTAACGGGCCTTGGAAAACCCACACTAATGAAATGTGCCGGAAAACATTGGTTAAAATGACTTTGCGACAATGGGGCATTTTGTCGATCGATATGCAGACTGCCATAGATGCAGATCAAGCGGCGATTAAAACGGATGATTTTAACAACAGCGGCGCGTTTGATTATGTGGACGGAACAGACGGAACGACAACCATCGAAACCGAAGCGACAGTCAGATCAGAAACAACTCTTGATAAGGAATTAAAAAATGATGGAGCTAAATGATTCCAATTACTACTCAAACGCGGCGGATCTGGAGTATATGTCCTACAGCCAATACAAGGGGTTTGTTAAGTGTGAAGCGGCGGCAATGGCTAAATTAGGCGGATGGCAACCGCCTAAAACAACCGCTTTACTAGTCGGATCATACACTCATACGGCTTTTGAGGGAACGGCGGCGCTTGAAAAATTTAAAGCTGAAAATTCCGAGATATTTTTAAAAAATGGCGAGTTAAAAGCCGAATATCGGCAAGCCAATGTAATGATTGAAACTGTGCAAAACGACAAGCTGATGATGATATCGCTAGAAGGACAGAAAGAAGTCATTTTAATGGGTGATTATGCCGGAGCTAGGTGGAAATGCAAGGTTGATAATCTCAACACGGAAAAGGGCTTTTTTAGCGATTTAAAGACCTGTCAGAGTCTGTCGGAAAAGGTTTGGGATAATGATAACCGGGTTTATGTAAGTTTTATCGAGGCTTATGGTTACATCGGGCAATTGGCGTTATATCAAAAAATCATTGAGCAGAATTACGGAACGTTTGATCCATATTTGACGGTTGTGACAAAAGAAACACCACCTGATAAGGCCGTTATTACGTTTAGCCCCGATAGATTAAGCGACGAATTAGATTACATTAATAAACGGATGTCACATATCTTGGAGGTTAAGGCGGGGTTGGTTAAACCGGAATCCTGCGGCAAGTGTGCCTATTGCCGAGAAGTTAAGCAATTAAGCCGGGTTTATGACTATGATGAAATTTACGAAATGTACTTATGGTAATCATACGGCGCTAGTAACCCTAGCGCCAGGAAGGAGCTAAGATGTACGAATTTGAAGAAAAATTATTAAGACCATGTATTTATAAAGCTGAACAACATTATTTTCATACTTGGTTTCAGGAAGGCGGTTTTCAGCCAAACCATTATGCTAGTGGCACATATCAAGAGGGAAGTATTGATATAGGAGCGGTCTTGGAGGATACGAACGGGCAAATCAAAAAAGTATTTGATATCAATGAAATCAAGTTTGAGGTGCAATCATGACTGACTTTGAAAAATTTATAAAAATGGCAGCCTATCTTTTTAACCGCGACGGTTTTTGGACTTGTGAATGTTGTCTGTGGCTTGATTGTGACCGACGGATTTGTGACGCTTGCGAGAGGTTGGCAGAAAAATTAAAGGAGGGAAACTATGAGCAGTAAACTCACTCCGGAAGTTGCGGAGCTTAAACGGCGGTTAATTGTGTATCAAGAAGCCATAACTCAAATAGCTCAAATGGTCGAATGCGATAGTTGCCCATATGCTCCATGTGGGCTGTCTGAAAGCCATTTATGTCGATTGGTGCCGTTGCAAATCAAAAAGACTGAGGAGGAACTAAAAAATGGAAAATAGTTGTGATAATTGCCGCAGTCACTTCGCCCCAGTTAATTATTCTGGTTGCGTTTTAGGGATTGGCGAGTGCTATGAGTGTGATAAATGGCAGCCCGATTACCCCACTTTGGAACAGGAAAACGTAGATATAAAACTGCAACTTGAATGTCAAAAACAAATTAATCAAGCACTTGTAAAAATTGCAGAAAAAGACAATAGAGAAATAATTGTAATGAATCGTGAATTAAACAAATTAGAACCAGCCTTGGAATGGGCGTGTGAAACACTTGTTAACTTTATTGCCGATTATGAGGATTGTAGTCTTTGTCCAGTATATAAAGGGAAAAAATGTAAATTAAGTGAAACTGACGGATGCAAAGATGCGTTAGTTCGATATTTCGAGGAGTTACAAAATGCAAAGCTGTAATAATTGTGCTGCAAATGTATGCAGTTTTGAGGTGAAATGATGAAAGAACGACCAATCATATTTAGCGGCGAAATGGTCCGGGCTATCTTAGACGGACGGAAAACGCAAACGCGTAGGCCGATTAAAAAATTGCCCGAATGCGTAATTTTAGACATGAAAAGAGAACCAGAGCAACAAGATCCTTATATGGCAAAATGGTTGTTAAAAACATTAAAATGTCCTTATGGTCAACCCGGATTAAAACTTTGGGTGCGGGAAGCATTTTATCCTCACGACGGATTTATAACTTACAAAGCGGATTTATTACCTTATCGGGAATTGAGCGTTGCTTGGAAACCATCCATCCACATGCCCCGATGCGCCAGTCGCATCACACTGGAGATTGATGAGATTCGGGTGGAGCGGGTACAGGATATTTCAGAAGAGGACGCCAAGGCAGAGGGATGCGAATTTTTTGTGCCTAGTATCAGGCATGAAAAATGGAAAAACAAATGGGTGGCTGGATATTGTCGTGATTGTAATTTTTTTAACCCTTATACGGGTTTGAGCAAATGCTGTTTTAGTTTTATGGATGACGCTCCTAAATTCCGCCCGAGCTGTGGTTGCCAATCCGGGTTTGTGTTGCGAGATGATTTAAGTCCCGAGCCGTCAAGATTTAGATTTTCGTTTTTTTGGGATGCTCTCCCCTATCTAGGTTGGAGCGCCGATCTCTGGGTGTGGGTTATTAAGTTTCATAGGGTGGAGGCGCGGGGATGAGCGCAACCAACATTTCAAGGAGGCCACGCAATGAACATAATCCTCAATGACTTTGAAATCCAAAACCTGCTCAAGAATGGAAGGGGGCAGATAAGGAGAGTTTGTAAGGTACAGCCGCCGAACGGCAATTACAAGCTAGGCCGCGAAACAAGCGGTAAATATGAGGGCAAGCTTTTTTGGTATGATGATGGTTTTTGCCTTTCAGAACATTTTATTTGCCCCTTCGGCGCGGTCGGTGAGGAACTGGCTGTTAAGGAGACGTGGCGTGAAAGATGGGGTATGTCATATGCAAATTATGGTTGCGGATCGGCGTATCCCGTAGATGATGTTCACGAAATCGGATACAAAGATGATATTTCCATTTATTTCGCAGGTCTTACACTTCTTTGTCCGGATGAATGCACGATAAAGTCTGATAGTAATTGGAGCAATTGGAAGTCTTCCGTCACCATGCCCCGCGAAGCAAGCCGGCTGACAATTGTGCCGGAGCGGATTTGGGTGGAGAGGGTACGGAAAATAACAGAGGATAGCATCAAGGCTGAAGGTATAGACCCTAAAATCTATCCGCATCATAATTTCGATTATTTTGAGCCATTTAAAATACTTTGGGATTCTCACGCCAAACCAGGCTACAAATGGGCCAATAACCCGATGGTGTGGTGCGCGGAGGTGAGGGCGAAATGAAATTAGAGCATGTAGTTCAAAAACATTATGATAAAGACGGGTTTCCCGTTTCCGAATCTCACTTTATAAAGATTAATGATGAATTATTTCTAATTGGTTGCAATGGCGTGTTTAGTGTTCCCGAAAGTGATGATTATGGCGAAATAGCTGACTGGATTGTCGAAGCAGTAAATGAGAAAGCAGGTGAGCAAATGAAAATTATAGCAATTATGGATGTTTACCAAATGGTTGACCCTAATGGTCATTCACAGAAGCGACTCGTGACAAAAGAATTTGAGGTTTCAGCGTCACTTAACGATGTTTGGCAATGGGGGGAGGAAAACGGTCTGGGCGGGATTGTTAATATTACTTTATGTAAAGCGGGTGACTAAATGAAATTACTACATACCAAACGGACTCAAATTGATATTTATCACACGTTACGGAAAATTGGCGGCTTTGCCATTTTTGATATTGATTGGGATTTTGAAAGTCTCAACCTCGAACATTTTGTAAGGTGTTATCAAACTGATATTCGTATTTTGTGCTTTATATTTACCGTTTATTGGGAATGAATCATGTCAGCTTTCCTAACAACGAGGAGGTAGATACATATGTCTAACTTTTGGATAGGTCTTATCGTTGGTCTTGTAATCGGCGCTGCAATTGGCGTATTTGGGATATGCTTGTTTGTGATGTCAAGGATTGGAGGGTGAAATGATAAATGGTGCTTGTAAACCGATAATTGATGTCTGTTGCGGATCTAAAATGTTTTGGTTTGACAGGAATAATTCTGACACAGTTTTTATGGACATCCGGGAATTGGAAGACACTCTTTGTGACGGCAGAAAACTTGTAATTAAGCCCGATGTGATTGGCGACTTTAGGAATATTCCTTACCCAGACAACAACTTTAAACTTGCCGTGTTTGATCCGCCGCACTTAGTTAAATTGGGTGAAAACTCTTGGATGGCCAAGAAATACGGAATATTGAGCAGCGATTGGAAAAACGATATCAAACAAGGTTTTGAAGAATGTATGCGGGTTCTGGAGCCGTATGGAATACTTATTTTTAAGTGGAATGAACAGCAAATTAAACTAAGCGAGGTTCTTTCTGTTATTGAATTTAAGCCATTGTTTGGCGACAGACGTTCTAAAACAATCTGGATGATTTTTATGAAAAATTAGTTAAAGTTAGCCAAGGAGGGGGAGGAAAAGAATGACATGGCCGAAGCGGAAGGATGGATTAAACTTTACCGAAAATTGATGATTAATGACCTTTGGATTAAAGAACCATTTACAAGGGGGCAAGCATGGGTTGACCTACTCCTTCTAGCCAATCACAAGGACGGATTTATTCGAGTAAGGGGGATAAAAATTCCGGTGCTTCGCGGTCAGGTCGGATGGTCGGAACGGAAATTAGGTGATCGCTGGAAATGGTCTCGCGGAAAGGTCAAACGCTTTATTTTAGAACTGCAAAACGAACAACAAATAGAACCACAAAAAAATAACGAAACATCCATTATAACTATAGTAAATTATGATCTATATCAAGAAAACAGGCCACAAAACGAACCACAAAACGAACGTCAGACGGGCCACAGACGGGCCACAGACGGGCCACAGACGGGCCACAAAACGGACATAGCTAACTTCAATGATGACGAAGGTTTTGAAGATTTGGAGAACAGCAAAAAAAATGAAGTTGAAAATGAAAATGTTCAAAAACAGTACCCTAACAAGAAGAATAACAAGAAGAATAACAAGAATGAAAGTAATAGGGCTTTCGCCCCACCCTCTCTTGAACAAGTAATTGATTATTGCAACGAGAGGCAAAACGGGGTCAATCCTCAGAAGTGGCATGACTTCTATTCGGCAAAGGGCTGGATGGTCGGTAAAAATAAAATGAAAGACTGGAAAGCGGCGGTCAGAACATGGGAAGAAACCAAACCAAAATCAAAAGAATCAAGTCTTTCCCGCCTAAAACGAATTGCAAGGGGTGAACAAGTTGAATGAGCAGGAAATAGCGCGATTGATTTGCATGACCACGGCAGCCTTCCCACTGAAGAAAGAACTAACGGACGAACAGCAAGATGATTTAATCACTGTTTGGCGCACGGTACTAAACGAGATTCCTTATAAACTAGCCGAAGCCGCATTAATTAAAGTCTTATCGTCAACCAAGTTTTTTCCAGCTCCTGCGGAAATCAGAGAAGCGGCGATAAGCTTAATGCCGGGAGCGCCATCGGCTGAAGAAGCGTGGGATGAAGTCAGAAAGGTTATCACTAGCGGCCATTGCTCAATTGAACATCAATACAATGGCTGGAAGCCCACATGGAGCAACGAGCTGATAGGTAAAACTGTAAATGAAATGGGCTTGCGGGAAATGTTTGAATCAGAAAATATCTCAATTACGATGGCGCAATTTAAAAAATATTACGACAACAATCGGGCGGGGTACAAGGAGAAACGGTTGAATGAGCAGATTTTAAGATTGACCGGGGCAGGGAAAATAATAGCGGAGGATAAACCAAATGCGCTGGACACTCGAAGAAAAAACGATATTAATTGATAAATATCCAATAGTTGATATCGAAACATTGGTAAAAATATTAGGTCGTAAGCCCGAAGCGATTAGAGCCGTTGCACATAGGATGGGTTTAAAAAAGGATGGGGGAATAAAATTAGCAATGCCATGCAAACACAGGTTCCCTGATTCTGTTAGGCAAAATTTGGGGATTTCGGCAGACTACTGGAACGACTTTTACCAAAGTAATGGGAGCGTGATTGTGTGACCAAAGAGATCCGCGATAAAATCAGCAACCTACAGACAAATAATAGTCATAAGACCCAACGCATTGCAGAGTTGACCGCGATGCTTGACCCGTTGCTAAAGTTAAGGCAAGCAGTCAGCCTGTACCTAGATGCAATGCTGGTCAACGAGCCGGTAGAAAGGCATTTGGAAGTTATGCGGTACTTTTTAAGATTAAGCGAAAGGCCGAGCGGACAGGCGATGAAGAAATGAGGTGCAGGGATGTTAATTACAGAAACACTATTTGGCACAGTTGATCGGGTGCAAATGGCAATAGACCGATTAAGACAGTTTGAACCTCCGGAAGGATTTTACTTGGCCTTCAGCGGTGGGAAAGATTCCCAGACAATATATCATTTAGCATTAGAAGCCGGGGTAAAGTTTGACGCTCACTATAATTTGACAACGGTTGACCCGCCGGAGTTGGTGAGGTTTATAAGGGATAATTACCCTAATGTAATCATTGATAAACCTAAAAAAACAATGTGGAAGCTCATTGCAGAAAATGGAAGCCCTCCAACCAAGATACAGCGATATTGTTGCCGAGAATTAAAAGAACATGGTGGAAAAAATAGGATAGCGATAACAGGCGTCAGATGGGCTGAAAGCACAAAAAGAAAAGCGAATAGGGCGATGCTAGAAACCATCAAAAAGAAAAAAACCGAAAGAATCCTTTTCAACGACAACGATGACGAAAGGAAGATGATTGATATATGCCAAACGAAAACAAAACGGGTTTTAAATCCAATCATCGATTGGGAAGAATCTGACGTTTGGGATTATCTCAATTCGGCAAAAATCATACATTGTAGGCTTTATGACGAAGGCTTTCCGCGCCTTGGGTGCATTGGTTGTCCAATGGCAAAAACCGAACGAACGGAAAGGGAATTTGCCCGTTGGCCCAAATATTATCAAGCGTATCTAAGGGCGTTTGACCGAATGCTGAGAGAGAGAGAGAGACGGGGCAGAACGGCGCATTGGAAAACCGCCCAGGACGTCATGGACTGGTGGATTTATGAAACAAAAGATGACCCGAACCAAGAAAAGTTGTTTGAGGATGAGTAATTAACGCAATAGCCCATAATTTGCCGATTTAAGCCGGGTGAAATTAAATTATAAAGGAGTGTTTAACATGAGCGTATTAGGAAAAGCGATAAGAGCTAAATGTATGGATTGTACTTGCCAACAGCAAGACGAAATTAGAAATTGTACCGTCGAGCGTTGCCCATTATATCCATTTCGAATGGGCAAAAATCCGTTTAGTAACCGAAAAGGTAATCCGGCAGCATTGCTAAAAGCAAAGGAGACTACAACTCCACAATAACAAATTTGGTCAATTTGGCGTTGATAGCGCGACGATTTAAAAAATTACCGGAGGGGTTAAGGTATTTAATCCTGCAAATTTAATCCCGCCTAAAAATGCGTACATAACATATAAATTCGGCGTTGCAAAATTAAACTTTAGGGAATTTACAGAAATGTAACAAAAGGAGTTGAATATGACACACACAGATTTGGTTAATGCAGCTTATAAATGGGTGCTTAAAAACGCGAGCTGCGGAGTGGCGTTTAAAGAATTGGTCGCGGCGCTTTCTACAGGAGAAATACCGGATGTGATTGGCTTTGGCGGTGATGGTCATAGCGTGGTAGTCGAGTGCAAGATGTCCCGTTCGGACTTTATAGCAGACAGAAAAAAGGTTTTTAGAATTGATCTAAGCCAAGGCATGGGGGCATTTAGATTTTATTGCTGCCCTAATGGATTGCTGCAAAAAGAAGATATGCCAGATAAATGGGGCTTATTATGGGTAGATGATAAGCTAAAATGTCGATGTGTTTATAAACATTACAAAGGCTATATCGGTTATGGAATGAGAATGGAAAAGAACATCAGGGCTGAACACGAACTAATGTATAGCGCGTTAAGACGGTTGCAATTAAGGGGACGAATTGAAGAAATTTATGAAAAGGAGTGAGTGAAATGGTGAAATTTAAATTTTCTGGTATTTGTATAGACAACGGGGAGATAGTGACCGGTAATTTAATCCAAATTAGCGATAAACACGCTTATATAGTCGGATATTTTGAAAAAGGCGAGTATTTGCCAGATGAAGATTTGTGGAATTGTAAATGTGTAGTCCACAAAGTGAATATGAAAACTGTCAATATTTTGGAGGTGAGGGAATGAGTAAGGAGCTTAAACTTAAAGCTTGGGACAAAGTCAAAGAAGAAATGTGCGAGGTAATGGGTATTGACTTTATCCAAAATATGGTTTTATGTTTTCCGATCACGAAAAGAACGGCAAGGGCTGGGAAATGGCGGTCTTTGGATGAGTTTGAATTATTGGAATTTACCGGACTGCATGACAAGACCGGCAAGGAGATTTGTGAGGGGGATATTCTTGGAACCAATAAAAAATATCAAATTCTTCCCAAATATATAGTCGAATGGAACGAAAAACATTGTTGCTTTACCTGCATAGATGGAGGAACTTTTAATTATATTGGCGACATCGACGAATCAATACAATATCATCTGTTGTCAAATATGCAGTTGAATGTGTGTGAAATCATTGGAAACATTTACGAAAACTCAGAATTGGGGGTGGGGGAATGGGTGTAACGATAAGGTGTAAGAAAACTGGTACAAGCATTGACATGGGTTATGGTGGATTTAGTAATCTTAGAAACAAGGTTGCAGAACTTTATAGCGAGGAATTCGGAAATCACTATAAACTACTTTCCTCCTCTATGGTTATGTTCCTCGCGATCTCCCGGCGCAAGAGCTATTTTGAGGAATATGACCGGGAAACTGAGGAAATGGTGCAGAGCAAGAGGCTCAACATAAAGGTGGCTGACTTTTGTTATCAATCGGACTGCGGTGGGGCAATACGATATGGGGCTTGCAAAATTATTTATAATATCATCAAAAATTATGATGATAATCTATTATATGGTTATGCAGGGAGGCCAGATTGTGCAAAATTTTCAGACTTTAAAAACCTAATTAAGGAGTGCTACGAAACGAAATCTGATCTTATTTGGTCGTAAGGAGATAACATAATGCGCACCATGCAAATAAAACCACCTAGCAAACGGTCACTAAAACAAAACTTGCTTGTAGCAGCGATTATAGACGTGGATTTGGAAAAGGAGAGGAGGGCGAAGGATGCAAATAATCGGAATCGATCCGGGGCCGGAAATGTCGGCATATTGCATAATTGATACGTTGGGCAAAAACATTACAGTTGCAGCAAAAGGAATACTTTACAACAATGAATTGCTTAACAGATGCAGCGTTTGGGGCGAATCGATAAAAAGAATACCGGATGGTAAAATTGCAATCGAAATGATTGCTTGTTACGGAATGGGAGTTGGCCGAGAGGTATTTGAAACCTGCGTTTGGATTGGGCGATTTATCGAACGATTAGGGATTGAGCCGGAGCTTGTTTACCGACGCGAAGAAAAAATGACACTTTGCGGCAGCATGAAGGCGAAAGACGCAAACATTAGACAGGCGTTGATCGATATGTTTCCGAGAACCGGAGGCGGCAAAATACCGCAAATTGGGACGAAAAACAAACCGGGGCCGTTGTTCGGATTGGCAAAAGATATGTGGGCGGCGTTGGCGGTTTGTATAACGCTGAAAGAAAAAGAACGGTTGAATATTAACGGGAAGGAGCTTGGGAAATGAAAAAATTTGTTTTATATTGTGAGGGCGAAAGTGATGATTTTAAAACTGAAACCTTTTTGGATAGCAGCAATACAACAAATCAAGATGTAATTAAATTGCTCGGGTTAATCAGAGATAGCATGATTCGCGATCAGGTTAAAAACAAGGAGTTGATGAAATGATTGAAATAGGGCCGAATTTGGCAGAAGTAATAGGATGTGTTGTGGTTACAATTGGTGTGGTAATAATTTGGAGGTGGAAAAGATGAAACGAGATCCGCAGGAAGATATGGAATTATGCAGTAAGGCAACGTCGGGGCCGTGGGATGTCAGAACAATCGCAATCAAAGATGTAATTAAAGCATATTCCGGAGATAATATATTTTGCATTGGTTCCATTGCTGGCGACGCTGTGGTGGCTTTAACTGACGATTTAGATTTAGATGTAAAGTCGGAAATTCCTAATGATACCAAATTTATAGCCGAATCCCGCGAGGCATTACCATATTGGATCAACCGGGCGGTTAAAGCGGAAAAACTGTTAAAAGAATCGTTAGAATTTATTGACGATTGTTACGAGGATGAAATTGAATTTAAGGCTAGAGTTAAGAACTTTTTAGGAGACGATCAGGGATGAGCAAAAACCAACAAATAATCAAAACGAAACTTGAAAAGCTAGGGCATACGGGGGTTGATATAATATTTTGGAAACGTAATTATTACTACAGATCGGATCAGACAAAGGATGCTTACAAGGGCGGCATAGAAACGTCGTGGGTTATGCTGGGGCGAACTTTTGAAGCAACTATAGCAGGGATTGGGAAAGAAAAATGTTGGCTACGGGAGGATAATCAATGAACGACATATTTGACTTCGAGCAATTACAATTTGAGCAGGGCAATTGGCAGGAGCAGAATTTTCCGGACGCCGGAATCCACGAATGTTTTTACGGGGTTGTCGAAGAAATTGGGGAATTAGCTCATTCCTTACTAAAAATGGATCAGGGCATACGAGGTACAAAAGCGGAGCATATGGCAGAGGCTAAAGACGCGATAGGGGACATTGTAATATATTTGGCAGGTTTATGCAATAAACGGGGAATCAACCTACAGGAAGCGGTCGAAATGGCGTGGGGTGAGGTCAAGGAGCGGGATTGGGTTAAGTATCCAAAGGACGGGAGGACACAATGATTAGACTAATTTATTGGCTAATAAAACGTAGGTGGGCGGTGTGCAGGGAATGTAAATATTATTCGGGCGATTATTCATGCAAAAAATATAAGCGTGAAAGCCTGGTATGGCGTATCGTTGGAGGAAAAACAATTAGTGACCTATGCCCATGTTTTATACATAATCGTTGCGGCATCTGCTGGGGATTTAAACCAACCGGTCATGTCGAACCATCGGAACCATGGCCGAGATATTAACAAGGAGGGGAAAAACAATGAATGAATGTAATGCTGGAAAATATAAAACAAATACCGTAGTAACTCACAGCCCTCTAATTTGTTATGGTGGATATGGTCAACCGGCTTGCAAATATTTAGATCATTACATAATGGAATTAAAAAGTCAGGGATATAAGGTAAAGAGGAAAAGCAAAGGAGGCAACTAATGTACTATTTTTTACTACTACTATCAACTATGGCAGTATCGTTTGGAGTCGTTTTCTGGGGAGGATTGCTGGGATTTATACTACTATGGGTAGGGCTGTTTGGGTGTTTTACTATTACAATATTAATTACCAAGGAATGGATGAGAAAATATACATACGATTTGGTCACGGCGTTATACAAAGCTATTAAGGAGGGCAAGGATGACCACACAAGAACTTAAACAAACTATAATTTGGTACTTGGAAAATTATTGGAATGTTATCGCAACAATAGCCAATGCCCGGAATGACATACTTTTTGCAGGAGCGATGAAAGAAGCAGATGTCCCGGTGCAGACTAGCACTTTGTCAGATATATCAGCAAACAAGGCCATAAGACTAACGGAACTTGATCTTGATGAAATGATGGACTGGATAAAGGTTATAAATGATAGTTATCATTATTTCCAGGGGCAAGACCGGAGGAAAGCTAATTTATTATGGCTGGCTTATTTGGAAAAAAATCCAAATAGAAAGACAAAAACCGAGGTAATGAAACAATTATTTAGTGATCGAAAAATGTTTTACAGATGGTTTGATGATATTTGTATTGTTATTGGACTTAAGGCCGCGAGTCGAAAATTAATTGAATTGTAATCACTATTACTACATTGACAATCCGCGCCCTGTATGCTATATTTTAGCTGTCGCCGCAAGGCGTGGATTGAAACGTTTTTATAATTTGAAGTTTGTCAAACACCCTGGCTTAGACTGGGTGTTTGCTTGTATGGGTTAAATATTGTTATAATGATTGATTAACCCGTACCCATTTTTTTATTTTTTCCTCCTTCGCCGGGTTGACCGGCTTCAATTTCATTTCCTACTACTATACTATCATACTACTATGATAGTGTAAACAACTATTTTTTCTTTTTATCAAAATATTTTTCAATTACTGCATCCCGGATCAGTTGCGCAATAGAAACATTCTGGTCAAACGCCATTTTGCGTAATACTTGGTGGTATGGATGTTCAAAACGCACGTTTACCAGCTGGTATTTATCATCTGCCGATTTTGCCATAACAATTCACCTCTCTTTGCTACTACATTATTATGCTATTAATATATTACAATGCGGCGATATTGTCAATAAAAATATTGGAAAAACGCTTATAATAGAAGGAAAATAAAAACGCATGTAAAAGGCATAAAAAATAAATCAAAATATTTTATAAAAACTATTGACGATAGTGTGATAGTATGATAGTATATAAATGTAATCAAGAAACGAAAGGGGATGGGGATAAATGTTTTTAATGAGAATGCGGCGTGAAGGGTATGCACGTACAACTGCCAGGATTTATAGTGTCGGTAGTCCCGCAACATGTAATCAATACGATGTGGAGCTTGTCACGAGCTTATCAAATGACGTTAAGAGATATGATACGCCTGATATTCGCGCGGTTGTTGCGGATCTGGAACGGTGTGGGTTTAAAACAATCGATTAAAAACTCAGTCGGCGTAAGAATCGCGCGGGGCCCTTGGGCCCACCCTAAGAAGGGGACTGGAAAGGGGAGGACGATCCCAATGCTAAAATTTCTCTGGAACGGCATAAAGCTGGATGGTAAACTCTACCGGGCGCGATACTCACCTGGCGACAATTATTTTAGACCAGCGGCGACAATTACGATTTATGCTAAAGATTATGGACGGTTTCCCAAAATCGAGGGGCTGAATGTTATCAATGATACAGATATTATCACAGATTATTTTGACAAAGATCGGATCTATGTAACGCCTGAAAACCCTTATTACCAGCAGGTTAAAGCTGCATTGGATGCGGAAAACAGACATTATAGCCGGTGATTCCGGCTTATTTTTATAAATGAGTCTAAAGACTTATATAAACTTGAAAAATGTAGTTGACTTCCAAACTTGAATATGATACAATTATATCAAGATAAGAAAAGGGGATTGAAAAATGAATACAAAATTTGAAATCGAAAAATCATTTGGGAAAGTTACTATTGAAATAGTCGAACTAAAAGCGGAAACAAAAATCAAATGTCAAATCAACGGGAAAGAGGAATTTGTTGCTAAAAATCTTGACGAAACTAAAAAAGCGTTAGTTTTTTGGGTAGCCCGAGAAATCAAAATTGACGGTAAAATCCAGAAAATTGGGGGGGTTGTCCTCCCGAATTTTGACGAAGTAAACGCAGCGTTTAAAGTCTCTAAAAAAGCGATACAAGAAAAAATCGTTGCTGAAAAAGCGCAAAAGATTGCAGATTTAAAATCTGGCAAAACTAAAATCAAGGTCAGTTATCACGACGGAGAATATCTCAGCGGATATACAATTTATGGTGAGGAAGCTGAATTACTCGTGGAACTAAAACTTGCTAAATATGTCGATGGTTGGGGTTATCTGGTAAATGGTGAGTTGGTTAAAGCTTTAGGCGAGGAATTTGCTTATGAACAGGCTGCCGAGTTCGCCAAACCGAAACTGGATACTATCGCCGCGAAGAAAAGCGAGAAGGAAGCGGAGTTGGCCGCTAAATTTGCCGAGGCCAAGCAAAGCGGTAAACCGGTTGAAATCAGTCGCTGGATGGCCGATTGCAACGACCCGAACGAGGAATGTAGCGTGGATGTTATGACTGAATTGGCAATGCCGAACGGAACAGTTAAGACCACCCGGCAGCACACTTGGTAAATTAAATTATGACGAGGAGAGGAAAAATAAAATGGAAAAATTTATAAGCTTAGTCAAGCACTTAACTAAAAACTGGTCTTTGTCTCTTAATATCCCGTATGGTTATTTTGAGATCGCCAGCAAAAAAACTGGGAAAAATGTCGGACTCGCCGACGAGATAAGAAAAAAATATTTGCATATTTATCTTGAAAAAGGTAAAGAAATAGAAGCATATATGAGCGAAAAAAAGTTTGTTGACGGGTGGCACTATGACAGAGAATATGCAAGACAGTGCAAACGCTTATCTATGCAAATGTTATTATTAGCCTATCAAGATGACGTGTTACGTGCTTGGGGTGGTTCGCGCGAGGGATCAGGGCGACCGGCAACAGGGCGCAAACGACGTCAATATTATCTCAGTGACGACGAGGACACTAAAATTAAGGATTACATTAACGAGCTACGCAACCGGGATTAACCCGGTTGTTTTTTTGTCCGATAAGACAGCAGTTATCATTTGGTAACTGCTTTTTGTTGCCCAAATGTAGCCGAGAGGACTTGATAATATACATTTTCTACACGATTATTCATAAAGGCCAGATGGGTTTAATTATGGCTTAGGATAAAACCCAAGCTAAACAATATATGTTTTATTAGTTTGATGTATTTCCATATTTTAGGATTGTATAAAATACAGCATTGATGTATAATTATGCATAGGGTTGATTAAAGGAGGGGCTACTAATGCAGAACACCTTTAAAAATATCGAAAACATGTATCGCAGATATGAAAAAATCAAGTACAAACTGTTTATGCTGCAACCCAAAAATACGCAAATATTGAGCTTTTCACCGATTTATCACAGCGGGGAAAGTCAAGTTGAAAAAATGGCGGCGGAAAGGGTAGATTTGGAAAGCGAATTAAAACTGATTCAATATTGCCTAAACACAATGACGCGGGATGAGCGTTTGTTTATCCATTACCGGTATTTTATGGATCGTGATATGGAAATGGTGCCGATGTTGATCAATTGGTCAAGGAGCGAAGTCTTTAGGCTACGGAAATCAGTATTGGCAAAAACAAAATGGATTTTAAACCTCGGCACAAAATGCGCCCAACAGTCCAGCTAGAGCGATTTCACTCCGGTACTTTTTTGGCACTCATAATCCTGATTTCTGTGATATAATAACATTATCAAAATTAATTATAAAAGCCGTCCAAATATGGGCGGTTTTTTATTGGGATTTTGGAGGTAAAAAATGAAAGTATTAGTACCGGCAACTTGGAACTATTTTTATTACAGACTGAATCCGGCGATTGAGCTGGTGATTGTGAAGGATTGTAAAAGCGAGGTGGGGCATCATGAGGGGCAGAAAAAGCAAATGGGATCAAGTTAAAGATAAATTATTGCTGGTTGAAAAATGGTGTCGTGATGGGCTAACCGAGGAACAAATATGGAAAAATCTTGGGATTAGCGTCAATACGGCCAACGAATATAAAACAAAATATCCTGAATTTCTCAAAGCTATAAAGAAGGGCAAGGAAGTTTTCATCACTGAAATAGAAAATGCCTTAGCTAAAAGGGCAATTGGATATGAGTATGAAGAGATCAAGACCTATATCAAGGACGAGGATGGAAAGGAAACAACATACACTGAGAAAACTAAGAAGCATATGCCTGCCGATGTCGGGGCGGCTGCAATATTACTTAAAAATAAAGATTCGGAACATTATACTAACGACCGGGCCTTGCTTGATTTTAAACGACAGGAATTACAGCTAAAGAAACAAATGGAAGAAGCAAAGGATTGGTAAGCAATGGCTAGAGCGGCTATTCTCCGGCAATTTTACGCTTCGCAAAAGTGGGGTAGGTTTAGAGCGTCAATCATTGCCGAGCGTGGTCTTGTCTGCGAGCAATGCGGCAGGGTGATAGCAACGTCCAGAGATATAACGCTGCATCATACGCCAATAGAGTTGACGATTGATAATATTAATGACGTGATGGTGTCACTTAATCCTGACAACGTTAAACTGATTTGCAGAGACTGTCACGACAAGGAGCATAAGCGATTCGGTAAGATTACTAAGCAGGTCTATATTGTCTATGGTTGTCCTTGCTCAGGTAAGTTGGACTATGTCATACAAGCCAAGGGACGCAACGACATAGTTGTTGATATGGACAGGCTGTATGAGGCTATAACGCTACTACCTGCATATGACAAGCCTGACCAATTGATAAGCAATGTAATGGGTGTTTATAATTACCTGATTGATAATGTTAAGACGAGATTGGGCAAATGGGGTACAGCGTGGGTTATAGGTGGACTGCCTGATAAGTTTAAGCGCGAGAGGTTAGCAGATGACTTGGGAGCTGAGTTGATTTACTGTGAATGTAGCAGAGACGAGGCTATTGCCAGGCTAGAGATGGATGAGCAGAGGCGGAGGATCAAGGATGATTATGTTAGGTATATTGATGAGTGGTGGGATAAGTATACGGAGTGAGGTGTTATACATGTTGTTCCCGTAGCCAATGGGGGCACGCATACGTGGGACAATGTTAGGCTCGCTCATAGATGGTGTAACACCGCTTAAAAATATTTGATTCAACCCCCGCCCTAGCTGGTGTTTTGTAAAATATTTTCAGTAC
>Ga0210125_1000037_pt1 | contig 29591 bp, 33 predicted proteins | sample RushMan_CattailN_FD_185555 | JGI IMG/M metagenome (GOLD analysis project Ga0210125, IMG submission 185555) | Wetland microbial communities from San Francisco Bay, California, USA, that impact long-term carbon sequestration -... | ecosystem: Environmental > Aquatic > Marine > Wetlands ...
CACCCACGGGCGCAAGTTTTTATCTATTCAGACTGTATCCGGAGCTCCAAGGTCTCGATTATTAGATCCTTTGTTCGATGGTCTCGAGCTCATCAAAAGGGCCATACCAGGCATCGACGATAGTGCCGACGGCATGTTTTTCGACTTCCTCGCTGGCATCCAGCCAATCCACTATCTGCTTTAGTCTCTGTTCCGGGCGGTCAACCGGTCTACCGAGTTCGATTAGCCCGGACAAATCAACCTCTGCTCCCGTTCCCCAGAAATAACAGTCGCTTTTCTCTACAGCGTGTATGAGGAATGCATCCAGAAAAGAATCAAAATCGGTCCCGGCAACCAGTCTTATGGCGACCGGCACACCCAAAGTAGCGAATTCAGCAATACGTCTCTTTTTCCTGAGTCTCTTTTTCATGGCAATCAGCAACCTTTTCTTTGTTTGCGAGTTCAGCGTTTGCGGGTTCACCTGCCCTTGCCCGAACAAACTTCGTCTTTGCTAAGATATCCCTTATTGCTGGTATCCTTCGACTCAAAGATCTGTTTAGCCTTGGCACGATTGATGGCTCCCGCCTGGAATTCCTCCAACGTTACCTTTCCGTCGTTGTTACTGTCCAGAGCGTCAAAACGGGCCTTACACTGCGAACCCGCCTGGCTCTGTCCGGCTGAAGCCGTTCCAGCCATCAGCAACAACACCATTGTCAGCAAAATCGCGATTGACGACGCTTTCATGACGAACTCCTTTGCAGGATAACCGTTCTGCGCGCATTAATCACGCTGTGGGGCTTCCTGCTGTCTAAATAAAGATTCCAGGCTCGCACGTTAAGAAGCATAATACATTAAAATCCGTTCGAGGGTGCGGCTTTTGATGTCGGCGAACGAAATTCAGAATTCAACTGAAAGACAAAATCGAGGGATCGTACAAAATCTTCATTACTCCTTTATGAGTTACGAAAAGATGATCGAGAGGGCGAAAACTGACCCTGCGCTGCGCCTGTTCATTTTCATCAGACTTCATATTTTTTGATGCCGACAAATCATTTTTTGACACAAGTTTCATTTTCTGCTAACCGATTGGGAACAATAGACTGCTCTGCAGTTTTACCCCACGGCAGGTTTAAACCACCAAGAGATCAACACAAAAAAGGGAGGCTTACTATGGCGAAAAAGTTGCTTTACCTATGTCTTGGACTTGTTTTTCTGTTTTCCGGATTAACCTGGGCAGCGGAGCCACAAAAAGGAGGCACCTTGATCTTCGGGCGAGGCGGCGACAGTGTTGGCCTGGACCCGGCCTATGAAACCGACGGCAACTCATTTATGGTTTGCGATAACGTGTATGAAGCACTGGTTGCATACAAGGACGAGTCCACCGCGCTGGAACCCGGTTTGGCAGAGTCCTGGGACATTTCACCTGACGGCAAAACGTATACATTTCACCTGCGAAAAGGGGTGAAATTTCACGACGGAACGCCGTTCAACGCCGATGCGGTGGTTTTTTCCATCGGGCGCATGATGAAAGACCGCAAAGTGAAATTCTTCGGTAAAGGCTATGATATTCCACCTCAGGAACGTCCACCCGAATACTGGGTTTCGATGGAAATGGACGACATTGTCGACTCCATTGAAGCCACCGATGATTACACCGTCGTTTTCAAATTGAAAAAAGTTAATGCGCCTTTTCTGGCTAACATGGGCATGGACTTCGCCGACGTTATCAGTCCGACGGCTTTCTTAAAAAACCCCAAAGAATTTATCCGCAATCCGGTCGGAACGGGCCCATTCAAGTTCGTCGAATGGATTAAGGACGATCGCATCGTGCTCGACAAGAATCCTGACTACTGGGACACGTCAGGCGGTCCATACCTGGACAAAGTGGTTTTCAGAGCGATTCCCGAGAACTCGGTGCGTTTTCTGGAGCTAAAATCCGGCGGCATCCATATCTGTCAATTTCCAAACCCTGCAGACATTCCTCTGGCCAAGGCCGATCCAAATCTGCAGATTATTTCTCAGCCGGGCATGAACATCGGCTATGTGGGCTTCAACTGGACCAAGCCGCTCTGGCAGAACATCCATCTGCGTCGCGCAGTGGTGCACGCCATCAATCGCCAAGCTATCGTGGATACCATTTATCAAGGCATGGGGCAGGTAGCAAAAAACCCAATCCCGCCGACGATGTGGGGCTACAATGACGAAATAAAGGATTTTCCGTATGACCCGGAACTGGCCAAAAAAGAACTGGGAGAGGCCGGCTACCCCGAAGGCAAAGGATTGCCGGAAATTACCCTGTGGTCGATGCCGGTGGCCAGACCCTACAACCCCGAAGGCTTGAAGGTAGGCGTTGCAATGATTTCCGATCTGGCCAAGGTGGGTATCAATGCTAAAATAGTGAGCTACGACTGGGGGACATATTTAAAGAGGCAGCGTGAGCAGCCCGAAGATATGGATTTGTTCCAATTGGGCTGGACGGGTGACAATGGCGACCCGGACAATTTTCTGGCAGTGCTTTTCGATGGATTGGCTTCCCCTTCGGTCCGCACCCAGTGGAAAAACGAAGAATATCATAAGCTGATGATGGATGGCAGGCAGACCATTGACCAGGAGCAGCGGGCCGTCATTTATCGTAAAGCGCAGCAAATGATTCATGACGAAGTGCCGGTGATATGTGTGGCACATTCTACCGTCATCTGGCCTGCTCTCAAGACTGTTCAAAATTTTAAGCTTCATCCCACGGCTTCTGTACGCATGAAAAATGTCTGGCTGCAGCAGTAGGCTTGGGCATGAGAGCAAAACGAGATTGTGTTTGAAAAAAAGGGGAACAGAGCGCCGCCCGCGCTCTTTCCCCTTTTTCTGTCTAAGGTTTTGATGCCATGTTCGCTTACATCATCAGACGTTTCCTGATATTGATTCCTACCCTTTGGGGAGTCTCGGTTATTGTTTTTCTTATGCTGCATATCACTCCGGGTGACCCAGCCGAACTGCTGCTTGGAGAAAGAGCAACGGAACAAAGTCTGGAAGCTCTACGCGAACATCTGGGCTTAAATCAGCCTCTCTACGTTCAATACGGCATGTTCCTAAAACGACTGATGCATGGCGACCTTGGCGAAACCATCTGGACCAGGCAAAAGGTCTGGATTGAGATCAAACAGAGGTTCCCTGCCACCATTGAACTTTCCGTTGTAGCCATGATGATCAGCTGCTTTTTCGGCATGATTTTCGGCATCATCTCGGCCACCAAGCAATACTCCATTTTTGACTACGCAAGCATGGTGGGCGCTCTAGTGGGCGTCAGCATGCCCGTGTTTTGGCTGGGGCTCGTCCTCATGCTGATTTTTTCGCTGGAACTGGGCTGGTTTCCCATGTCCGGCAGGTTGAGCATCGGGATCGACCTGGAGAAGATCACCAACTTCTACATCCTCGATTCCATTCTGACCATGAATTGGGCCGCACTCAAGGATGCTCTGAGACACATTGCCCTTCCGGCGATCACCCTGAGCACTATACCCATGGCCATCGTAGCACGCATGACAAGGTCCAGCATGCTGGATGTGCTGCGTCAGGACTATATCAAAACAGCCAAGGCCAAAGGGCTTTCCCAGCGAGTGGTAATCTTTAAGCACGCCCTGCGAAATGCGCTAATTCCTGTCGTCACAACCATCGGACTGCAGTTCGGCATCTTGCTGGGAGGAGCCATTCTCACTGAAACCATCTTCGCCTGGCCCGGGGTCGGCAAATGGATTTACGATGCAGTAAGCCAGCGCGACTATATGGTCATTCAGGGTGGAACTCTCATTGTGGCAACCACATTTGTGGTGATCAATTTGATCGTAGACGTACTGTACGCCGTCATCAATCCGAGGATCAGCGTGAGGTGATGGCAGGGTTAGGGCGATTTAGGGGGATTTTTAGAATGCTTAGAGCAATAAACCTAACCCCGGAGACGGTTTGTGGCAAAGGCTAAATCTCAAAAGGGTCCGGAAGATCGGCATCCACTGCTGGAGCAGCTGGAGCAGCTGTGGCGCAACAAAACAGCCGTTGCAGGCATGGCCGTTGTGGCCTGTTTTGTCATCATTGCTATTTTTGCACCGCTTCTGAGTCCTCACAACCCGATCGAAACTTCTCTTTACGATCAGCTGAAACCGCCCGTGTGGTACAAAGCGGGCACCTGGAACAACATTCTGGGGACCGATGATCTGGGACGAGACATCCTCTCCCGCATTATTTACGGAGCAAGGGTTTCTCTGCTGGTCGCTGTGGTCAGCGTCGGAATCGCTTTCGTGTCCGGTTCATTTCTGGGTGCAATAGCTGGATTTTACAAAGGATTTTTAGACAATATCATCATGCGCGCCATGGATATGATTTTGGCATTTCCCCACATCCTTCTGGCGATTGTGATGGTCGCATATCTTGGCCCGAGCCTGCGCAATGCCATGATCGCCATCGGAATTATTTATGTCCCACGCTACGCCCGTATTCTCCGAGCTTCGGTACTGGAGGAAAGCGAAAAGGATTACGTCACCGCCTCCAAAGCCATTGGCGCCGGCAATTTTAGGACCATTTTCATCGAAGTTTTCCCCAATTGCCTTGGTCCTCTCATCGTCCAGACGACTCTGGGCTTTGCTTCGGCCATTTTGGATGCTGCGGCGCTTAGTTTCCTGGGCCTTGGCGCTCAGCCCCCGACCCCCGAATGGGGGGCCATGATAGCGATGGGACGATCTCTTATTTTGCGCGCCTGGTGGGTGATGACCGCTCCCGGGATTGTCATCCTTCTGGCAGTGCTCGGCTTCAACCTTTTTGGCGACGGGCTGCGCGATGCCCTTGATCCCCGGTTGAGGGACTAGTGGTGGCAGCTGTCCTACTACGCATCAAGTCAATGGAGAGTACTGAGTAGCTTAGCCCCTTGTGGGCGTTTTGGGGACGGGAAATCTGCATAAAGTTAGAAGGGTGGGCTCTCCGAGCACGCCGGTTCCTGGCTCCTGGCTCCCAACTTCAAAGAATGAAATTTATGAATAACGGCAACGGCAGCCCCCTTGTTTGCATTGAAAATCTGCGCACCTATTTTTTTATCCGAAAATACGTGGCCAAAGCGGTCGATGACGTGAGTCTCACCATAAACCCCGGTGAGACTTTGGGGCTGGTGGGGGAGTCGGGCTGCGGCAAGAGCGTGACCGCACATTCCATCATGCGGCTCATTCCGGAACCGCCGGGAAAAATTGTGAGCGGGAGGATCCTGCTAAGAAATGTTAACCTCTTGGAGCTCTCTGAAGCCGAGTTGCGCAAAATTCGGGGCAATCGGATTTCCATGATTTTTCAGGAACCCATGACCTCTCTCAATCCCGTATATCCGGTGGGCGATCAGGTAGGAGAAGTCATTCGGCTTCATCAGAAGGTGTCGCGCAACACAGCGCGCGAGCGGGTGATAGAAATGTTTCGACTGGCGGGCATTCCTGCTCCGGAAAGACGAATACGGGAGTATCCCCATCAAATGAGCGGCGGTATGCGGCAGCGAGTGATGATCGCCATGGCGCTCGCCTGCAAGCCGGAATTGATGATTGCCGATGAACCGACCACCGCTCTGGATGTAACCATTCAGGCGCAAATTCTGGCCATCATGAATGACCTGAAAGCTGAAACGGGAGCCGCCATATTGTTCATTACACATGATTTGGGCGTGATCGCGGAAACCGCTCAGTATGTCGCTGTCATGTACGCCGGCAAGGTCGTGGAGTATACTGATGTGAGAACTCTGTTCAATCAGCCCAGACATCCCTACACGGTTGGACTGTTGGAATCCATACCGGTGCTCGGCAAAGAAAGTCCTGGAGGAAGGCTCAATGCAATCGCCGGCATAGTGCCGTCACTCTACAACCTCCCATCCGGATGCCTTTTCAACGATCGCTGCCCGGATGTATTTTCCACCTGTCATGAAGTGGAGCCGGAAATGTACAAAGTCGGTCCGAATCACACTGCACGGTGCTTGAAGTATGCATGACGATCAATCGGACAAAATCCTTCTTCAGGTCAATCATCTGGTAAAATATTATCCGATACGGGGCGGAGTGCTTTACAGGGAAATCGCTTCGGTCAAAGCCGTAGACGACGTCTCGTTGGTCGTCAAGGAAGGTGAGACGCTCGGCCTGGTGGGCGAGTCCGGATGCGGGAAAACCACCTTCGGCAAAACGATTCTTCGCCTCGAAGAACCGTCAGCCGGAGAAATCCTATTCGATGGAGAAAATATCCTCACTTACAGTCAGCGGCAGATGCGTGGTTTGCGTGAACAGATGCAAATCATTTTTCAAGATCCTTTTTCGTCTCTCAACCCAAGGAAAACTGTGTCTCACATCGTGGGGCAGCCGCTCCTCGTACACGGCATGCGAAGCCGAAGCGAACGCGAACAAAAAGTGGTAGAACTGCTTGAAACGGTCGGGTTGAGGCGCGAACACATGCGCCGCTATCCACACCAGTTTTCCGGCGGGCAGCGGCAGAGGCTCGGTATTGCCCGTGCTTTGGCTTTGAATCCGAAACTTATCGTATGCGACGAGGCAGTATCCGCGCTGGACGTCTCCATTCAGTCGCAGGTGCTCAACCTGTTGAAAGACCTGCAGAAAGAATTCAAACTCACCTATCTCTTCATTTCTCATGACCTGAGTGTTGTGTGGCATGTGAGCGAACGGCTGGCAGTTATGTATCTGGGCAAAATAGTCGAACTGTCCCCCAGCAAAAAGCTCTACCAGAGTCCTCTTCATCCATACACTCAGGCGTTGCTGTCCGCCTGCCCCATGCCGGACCCCGATTTCAAAAGAAAGCGGATTATTCTGCACGGAGATGTGCCAAGCCCCATCGACCCTCCTTCCGGGTGTCGTTTTCACACTCGCTGCTTGTATGCTCAAACGATCTGCCAGGAACAGGAACCGGAACTGCGAGAAATCCGACAGGGCCATTTCGCAGCATGTTTTTTTGCTGGAACGGTAGGCTTGGAGGGCTGATTCACAGCACTATCGCCGGGCCATAACCGCATTCAGGTTGGATAGGAGACCGTCCAGACTAAACGGCTTGGTGATATAAGCAGATACGCCCAGTTCAAGGGCTTTGTTCTGAACTTCGACGCTATGATACCCCGTATACAGGATGGCACCGGTATCCGGCCGCTCCGACAACACATATCGCAGCAACTGAAACCCGGATTCTCCCGGCATATTAAGGTCGGACAAAACCAGATCAAAATGTTTATCTTTAAACAATGAGCGCGCCTCGGCCGCATTGGCGGCTATAGTGCACCGATACCCATTCATGGCGAGAAATTCTTCAAGCAAGGAGCTAACCGATTCTTCATCATCGACAATGAGAACTCTGAGCATCTGCTTTCCTCTTACGTTGGGGGGGTCTGCTCAACTTTGTTCATTTATGGCATCGATTAATAAAACAGGAATTCCCGATTGGCAAACAGAAAAACTCATCAAATATAAAAAGGCCGAAAGCCTCCATCAAAATCAGCCTGATTTGTCTGGTTTCACAGCATTAGAACTGGCGGCAGCAGTGGAACTTTCGATACGATAAGACGCAGCGAGCCACAGATTGGAGTCCGAAAGTGCCTAAGCAAAGTTCCGGTATATTGATGTACAGACGTCGTGAAGGGGCAATCGAGGTGTTCCTGGTGCACCCGGGCGGCCCATTTTGGACCAAAAAAGATGTCGGCGCTTGGTCAATACCCAAAGGAGAGTTCACCGAGGGAGATGACCCCTTTGCCGCCGCCAAGCGAGAATTTCAAGAGGAAACAAGCTTTGCCGCTTCCGGTAAGTTCGCACCGCTTACTCCTGTCAAACAGTCGGGCGGCAAGGTGGTGCACGCCTGGGCGGTTGAAGGGGACTGTGACGCCTCGACCATAAAGAGTAATACTTTTTCCCTGGAATGGCCTCCTCATTCAGGAAGGCAGGAGAGCTTTCCCGAGGTCGATCGAGCCGAATGGTTTCCAATCGAGGTGGCGAAAAATAAAATCTTACCCGCGCAGGTCGGCCTGATCGAACAACTGGAAGATATTTTGGCCGATCGATAAGGCCCCAAATCACAGCACGCTATAGCCGTTATATCCGGAAAACCAAATCGCCATCATTATCCAGACCAGGCTGATGAGAACGGTCGATCCTCCCGCGGAGTAGGCAAGATTGCGTTCCAGGGACAATCGCATCACCCACAGCATAATAAAAATCGCTGTATAAACCAACGACCACAGCAGCCAGGGAATCAAAAGCCGCAGAGTCTTTTCCGCATCCGAAGCGTAACCTCCAGCAATAAAAGCAGCTATAGCTGCGGTCAGAGCAAGTGGAAGAATACAAAATCCCAACTTTATGAGTGCATCTCGAATCCGTGAAAACCACATAGCGTTGAACTCAACCCTCGACTTAAAATCATTGTTCATGAATCAGTTATCTCCTGCTTGGAAAATTAAGGTCGATATGGGCATTCGTCCAATTTCTATGTTCAGGTCATTCACCGTTTGAGTTTTCGAACATTTGTCAAAGGATCGATGCTGGATTGGCTTAAAGAAGGATTTATTCACACAGTTTGAGAACTCTGAGGGTGGGATCCGCAGGCTGCCCGCTACCCCTTAACAAAAAGAGATTCGTCCTTATGTTAATGGTAGGATTTTGAGAAATGGGCAAGGAGGTTCTCATATGAAGAAGCTGAGTCGGAATCCTTCAGTGTGGGCCACAGCATCTCGCAAAGGACCAGAGTTCCTATCCAGCGATTCCACTCAGAATCCTTACTAAAAGAGCAACAAGGGAGGTATAAAAATGAGGAGCTCTCCTATTAGGGCTTTATTGCTTTTGACCGTCATGTTCCTGGCTCTGACGACTTTAGGATGCGCCTACAGCGAATACGGAACTCCCTACGGGTATTCGTACGGCTACGGTGAGACATATCCCGGGTATTCATACCCTTTCTTCGGATATTATGGCGATTATGACCACGGCCGCTACTATCAGGGTCATCACGGCGACTACGACGATCATCCTTATCAGCAAAGATATTATGGACATAAGGGTGGAGGTCGGGCTTACGGCCATTACGGTGGTGACCACGATAACGGCGGATATAACCGCGGTTCCTTTGGCGGACATGAGGGTCACGAATACCACGGGAACGAACATTAGATTCTTGCAAGTTCAATCTGAGAGATCGTCTCAAAATGTTTGAGCACTTGACATTATCGGGTTTCCGGAAGCGAAATTCAGGAACCGGAGCTGATTAGAGGCTTTCGCCCGGATGTGCCAGGGCAGAAGCCTCATATTTTGGAAAGTCCGTGTAGCCAACTTGGTCGAAAGAATACCAGATCTTCTGATCCGCAGGGGGATTTAATGGCCAGTTATTGGCGAAACGCTCAACGAGATCGGGATTGCTGATGTACGGCCGACCAAATGAAATCAAATCGGCTTCGTTATTTTCGATAGCGGCTTCCGCTGTCAGCTTGGTGTAACCGCAATTACCCATAAGAGGACCATCCCAGACATTGCGAAATTCTCGCAGTGTCATTGCCTCGCCAAGAGCGTGAAAACCAAACCCAAGTCCGTCCAGAACATGGAGGTATGATAGTTTATACCGATTAAGCTGCTCGACGACATAAATAAAAGTTTCGCGAAAATCGGGCGAGCCCATGTCGTTAAAATTGCCGTTGGGCGATAGATGCACCCCGACTCGCTCGGAAGGCCAGACGGTGATGAGGGCCTGTACGATTTCGTCCAGGAACCGATAGCGGTTCTCCAGACTTCCGCCATAGCGATCGATTCTCCGGTTGGTTTTCGACTGCAGGAACTCGTCAATCAAATATCCATTGGCAGCGTGTATTTCAACACCGTCAAATCCAGCCGTTTTGGCCCTTTCTCCAGCCTTTCGATAGTCTTCTACAACGGCAGGAACTTCATCGGTTTCCAGAGCTCGAGGTGTTTCATAGGGCTGTTCGCCGTTCGGAGTATGAATGTGGTCGCCGTTCAGTTTAACCGGTGACGGTCCAACCGGGAGTCCAAGGTCCTTATGAAAGCTGCTGTGGGATGCGCGCCCGCAATGCCATAACTGCAGAAAAATAGGCGTTCCTCTGGCATGAACTGCATCCACAACCCGCTCCCATGCCAGGGCTTGTTCTTCCGAATAGATTCCAGGCGAATTGAGCCAACCGATTGCTTGCCTCGATACGACGGTCGCCTCCGTTATTATGAGACCCGCAGAGGCTCTTTGAACATAATATTCGGCCATCAGCGCATTGGGCAACCGCTCCTCCCCTGCCCGTGCCCGTGTCAATGGGGACATCACCACCCTGTTTCTCAACCGAAGCCCGCCTAACTGAAACGGTTTGAACAACGCACCAGTCTTTCCAGTGTTCATTGCTTTTCCTTTCACCATTTTTAATGCTTGTTAACGATCAAAGTCTGCACCCGAAGTCAAGTAAGAATCCCACCCCACGGAGACAGGCTTTGGGCTCATCCCCGTAGGGTAATTTTCTTGCGTATTTAGGAAATCCGAAGATCGAATATCGAAATGTGAAACAGATTCAAAATGCGAACTTCCAATGCTCCAAACAAACCCCGCCATCAATAACCGAGGTAAAGAAACGTCACTCATAAAACGGTTATGAACCACTTTCGGGCTTGTCAAGACCGCAACGATATGATCCACAAATCATTTTGCCGACTTTAAACTTTGATTCTTATGGGGAGCGGCGAGTCGGCTTTTGCCATGGCCTTCAAATATTCCTCCTCCTGCCTGAGTGCATCGAGAAGCATGAGTGCCTCGGCAGGAGCGAAATTAAGTGTCGTGCCCTCATGATCGACAATCCGTAGCCCTCGATTTGAAACCTCAATCGTGAATTTATCAATTGCTTCCTTCATACTCATCCTGCCTTATCTGGCTCCGCCAAAAATAGGTCTGCCAGTTCCACGCGGCACAACAATTCAAATACCCGATGACCATCATTAAAGACAACATCGGCGGCATCCATTTCTCGAACATGCCAGGCATTGTACTTGATTATGCAGCATGATATAAGCCGCTCAAGAAACCAGTTCTCAATGCTTGTGAATCATAGGTTAAGAAAAGGAATCCGTTTATGAAATGCCCAACATCCCGAATTTTTCGCTACCAAGTGCTTATCCATGCGGCCTTGTGTCTTTTTCTGGTGATCGCACCCGCCCTTACTGCTTTCTGCGCGGAGGAGTGGACTATTTTTGCGGATACCGAAGAACAGATCCAGTTCTTGTCCATAGGAACCCCTCAAAAGAGCGAATACAAAGGGGCGGACACAACGACGACCAGCTGGACTTTTGGACACCTCGAAGATGGAACCAATGGCTACGTGGATGCCACACGTCTCGATCAGGGCAGCTTCGCAGGTTTTAATGTTTTGGAACAAGCTGCCGAATTGCGCGCAGGGGTCGAGAAAAATGGCAAAACCGAAGTGATTGAACAGAGGCCCGCCAGTGTATCGGGACAGCCGGCAATTGAATTTCGGACCAAAATGATGACCTCAAGAGGCACGACCTGGTACGGCGTGCTTCGTATGTTTGTCATGGAAGACACCTTATTTACCGTCGGAGTGATCGCTCCCAGTCCAGCGCGGCTGGAGACCGATCAGGTTCAAACCTGTCTGAATTCACTGGAACGGTTTCGATAGTTCAGGAAATGATCATTTGAAGCGTGCTCGTAGAGAAAATATGTGTGGAAATATTACGATCCGATTGGCAACAATGGAGGACGCGCAGACCCTGATCGAGTTTAACCGAGCCATGGCTCTTGAAACCGAACACAAGCATCTTGTTGCCGATACCGTATCCCAAGGGGTAGAGAAGCTTTTGTCGAATCCCGATCTTGGCTTTTATATAGTGGCTGAGTCGGGGAGAGAGACGTTGGGGTCTCTTATGGTCACAACGGAATGGAGCGACTGGCGCGATGGAATCTTCTGGTGGATTCAAAGCGTCTATGTGAAGTTGAATTGGCGCAGGCGCGGCGTGTTTCGAAGCTTGTACAATTTCGTCAAAGAGCTGGCCAAGGAAGACCCGAGCGTCTGCGGCTTCAGGCTATATGTTGAGCGGAACAACCTGAGCGCTCAAAAGACATATCAAGCAGTCGGCATGCACAAGACTCCCTATCGTCTATTCGAGGAACTGAAGGACGGAATCGAGTAGTTGCATAATTCGCAAGGGACTCTGAAAAAACAAAGACTGCGGTCATCTTTGCGAGTCGCTCTATTCGCCCCAAGTTACCCGAGCGTCATCCCCGTTTGATCTTCCCTGCGCCATCCCCGTTTGATCTTCGTTCCGTCATTCCTGCATGCTTTTTGATTCCGTCATTTCCGCAGGCGTCTGGCGGGAATCCAGAAAAATTCAGCTCATCGCCGATTAATACGAAAACCCATCTTGTCATTCCGAGGCCAATGGCCGAGGAATCTTTGTTTTTATTTTTGACGAATATAACAATCTTCCTCCAAATATTGACAACTCTTTAATTATGGTTAGGTTATTTGTGGTAGCAAGGATTGGGAGCCTCTACAGGGGATAGATGTTAACGAATGATTAAACATGAACGGGGGTTACCATGAACTATGATATGAAGATCGAAGAATTGAGAAAGCAAAAAAGGCCGCTTTGGATGACCGATTTCGGCCATGAATCGTACGCGGATATGTTGGGTGGTGGTGGTGATATTTGGTTTGATCGACTTCATCCGGAATGGTTGAGGGATTATGGATACGAAGAAGAAGGCGAGAAGAAGTAAGCTGAGGAGTTGAACTCTTAGAAAACATGTCTGAAAAAAATAGACGCCCAAGACTAAAATCTTGGGCGTTTTTATTTCTTGCATGTGCGATTCTTGTTTAAAGATCGCCAATTAAGCGGTATCTACAGGGCGTCGGGATTTGCGCTACATGCGTTATTTTGCCCCTTCTACCTCACTTTTCACCGCCTCCAGTTTGGCTTCAAGTTCTTGTTCATCCTTGTGCTGCATGGAAGTTCTAAACACCTTGGCATCGAACTTGCCGAGTTCATCCAGGACCTTATCCAGATTTCCTTGGACAAGTATGCACAGAGCGGACGTGTTTGGCTGCAAGTGATCGGCCAGTTGTTTCAAGAACTCCTTTTCGATCCCCATGTGGTCTGCGAATCGTGAGGCGGCTCCAATCGCCGAGCCTTCGACAAAACCCAACACAGAAAATACTGGATTCAGCAGTATGACTCCCATCAGAGCTCCGACCAAACCTCCGGCCATCGCCCCACTCAGAGTGGGATGACTCATGTGATGGAGCTTGACTTTGCCTTTCCTGGTTCTCAGCAGGACAACAGCGTCTTCCAGATCGGCCAAGTGAGCTTTTTCCATTTTCAAGAGATCCAAACGAACCTCTTCGGCTTTGTGCACATCACCAAAAGCTGCAACTACTAATTCCGGCATCGCTTCCCCCCTATCTGACGGTTGAATGAAAAACAAATCAATACCTTCGGTAGATGTTACACAATATACACCAAAAGTACTGTTTTTTGCGTCAACTTTTGCGAATCTTCGGACGATTTTCTGAATACAAAAATAAAATTCCCGATAGCCAAATGTGTCCTTTTCCACCTAAAAGGGCCACAATCTCCGGGATCCGGAAGACTTCAACGGACAAGAGGTCAGACACCCCCGGTGAAGCCGGTGGCTTGATGAGCGGGGCCGTCTCAAAGACGGTCGCCCTATTTCCGAGCTTAGCGGTTACGTTAAGGGAGTTCTTTCAAGTATGAACAGGTCAAAACCGCCCACCAGCATCACCGGATTCTTGGTCCCGTAGTAAGTGCGAACCTGTTCGAGTTCGAAACCTACCGTCGAAACGGCATAACCTCTTGACCAGAAATGTTCACCGGTAAAGTTGCGCTGCTTTCCTCCAAATTGTCTCGCAATCGAAATGGCACTTTTCCCCTTGAGGAAACCTATTACAGAGGCATGGATATCTGCCCATACTTTTTGAGTAATTACGTTGTCAGCAGATGGTGTTCAGCGCTCCTGCCCGGAAGACAGCTTGAATTCTCCAGATGGTGCATACATGCAGAAGAAGTATTGTCATGTTACCTTGGACTTCTATTCTTCTCTCCTTGCCGAGGGTTTCATTTCGCCGCCGCCGGCTCTTCTTTCTTGCTTCCCGCCATGGTCTGCAGGATCTGCTGGATCTGATCCAATTCTTCGCCGTACTTGCTCCAGTTGGCCTGTTTGAGATATTCCAAAGCCTTGCCGTAGTGATCGAGAGCCTGTTGGGCCATCAGAGGAAGAGGACCGGCGGGCTGGCCGCCGAGCGCCTTTTGTTGTTGTTCCTGCGGCACGCCCTCCCCAGAAAAGACCGCGCGCAGAGCTGCATCGAGATCCTTTGCCATTTCCAACCGTCCGTTCTGAACAGCGATAACCCGCTTCAACTGTGGCATCTCGCTCTGTTCCGACTGGAGATACACGGGTTCCACATATATGAAGGAATGGGCTATGGGAATAATGAGCAGATTGCCTCGAATCACGCTCGAGCCTTGTTGGCCCCACAGAGTCAGTTCGGAAGATATGCTCGGCTGCTGGTTGATACGCGCCTCTATCTGCATGGGCCCGTAAATCAACTTCTCCTTGGACAGTGTGTAAAACAGGAGCTGCCCATAATTGCCGCCGTCGCAGCGAGCGCACATCCAGGCGACCATATTGTCTTTCTTCGAAGGAGTTAACGGCAGCATCAAGATGAATTCTGCTGAGTCGGAACCTGGCAGCCTCATTATGATGTAGTAAGGAATTATGGACTGTTGTGTATTCTTGTAAACTTCCTGAGGAATGTTCCACAAATCCTCCCGGTTGTAAAAAACCTGCGGATCTGTCATGTGATAAGTGGAGTACATTTGTGCCTGGATTATGAACATGTCCATGGGATAGCGCATATGTGCTCTCAGGAAGGCAGGCATGTCTTCAGCCGGTTTGAACAAGGTGGGAAATATTTTGCTGTAGGTCTGAACAAGGGGGTCCGAAGGATCGATTATGTAGTAAGACACGTCTCCATTATAGGCGTCAATAACGACTTTGACCGAGTTTCGGATGTAATTGATCGCACTTCTGCCCTGGCCCTGAACCAGGGGTTCTGAATAAGGGAACATGTTGCTCGTTGTATACGCATCATGAATCCAGTATAGATGACCGTTCTCGCCCACCACCATATAGGGATCCGAATCATACGCAAGAAAAGGGGCTATTGTCCGGTCCCGGTCTGTAATGACGCGGTGGAACATGATGCGACTCTGGTTCGTGATGTAGCTGGACAGCATAATATTCAGGTCGGATAAATCCACACCGTAGACCAGTCGGCGGAAGTAGCTGGAGAGCTGCACCCCTCCTTTTCCACCATACGAGGCATACACATTCTGGTCGCCTTTGGGATAGTCGAATTCTTTGGTGGTGGTATGGACGACGGCGAATCCATCGGTTTCTTCACCGTAGTAGATTTCGGGTTGGGTGATTGCTATGGAGCTGCTGGATCGGGGCGGGATGTCCTTAACAATGAATTTGGGCATACCGTCCGGAGTCACTTCGTTGACCGGACTCATAACCACCCCGTAGCCATGGGTGTAGACAAGGTGCATATTGACCCAGGTTCTCGCGCGGTCGGGGAGCTGCGTCGAGGGGAGTTCTCTTCCTGCAAGAGCGACTTCCGTGTATTTGTCTTGAAAATGGTAACGATCCACATCCACACTGTTGAAATCGTAGTATAGCCTTATTTCCTGCAACTGCTTGTAGGTTTGGATCAACGGCCGACGATCCCAGAGACGGATATTGTGGATGGTGGATTCGTTTTTCGTGACGTCGTCGTACGATATGTTCTCCTTCATCGGAAACGGTTCTTCCCGGGCTTTATCGAGGCCGTAACCGAGACGGGTAAACTTGATGTTGTTTGTTATGTAGGGTGTTTCCTTAGCCAGTTCGTTGGGCTTAACCACGTATTGTTCGACAATGCCCGGATAAATCCAGGAAAAACCGATGAGAACAACAAAGTAGGCCCCGATGACATAAACCACCCACTTCCATTTTTTCAAAACGGGCATGGCGAACAACAGAATGGCCACGAGAACGCTCAAAACCAAGAGGATCCAATAGGCGGGCATCTGCGCATGAACATCCGAGTAGCTGGCCCCATAGGCGACGCCACTCGTGGAATACATCAGGGCATAAAGCTTCAGCCGATAGGACCAGGCCACCACCAGAGCGAACAATCCACCCAGCGCCGCCAGATGGATCTTCGCCTTGGAATCGATGTAGAGACGATTTCCTTGAATTCCTATGGCCCTATCCAAATAGATGGCCCTATCCAAATAGTAGGAGAGGCCTACGGCGATGATCACGAAAAATAGCGCAAAGGAGCACCATTGCTGCAAAAAATCGTAGAGAGGCAGCTTGAAGACATAAAACCCCACATCTTTGGAAAAAATGGGATCCGCAACGCCGAATTGACTATGGTGCAGGAACTGCAAAAAAGTCATCCACGAGTTTGAGGCGCTCAGTCCCAGGATGCCCGATACAAAAAGGACGATGAGGGTCCATACATAGGATGCGTGTCTCTCATGGAAAAAATTATCGAGGGATGGGAATGGTGATTGAGGTGTAGCCACTCTGAGAGATCGAAGCAGTGAACCGGATTTTCTGGCGATGAAAACGTTCGCCCCTCCAAAAACGGCGAAGATGACGAAAAACACTGCAAAAGCTAAGACCTTTGCCCACAAAACCGTGGTAAAAACCTGGGCAAAGCCCATATTTTGGAACCAAAGCCAGTCGCCGTAGAAGTGCACAAACAAGCTCAGCACTGTCAAAATGACAATTGTCAGCCCTCCTACAACCCATAGCACTTTCTTTCGATTCATCAGGAAGCTCCCAAATGCGAAATTGATAAAAGCCTGTCAAGCCCTTCCGAATCAGCGATGAGACGGCCCAAATGGAAGGTACTGTATGGCTTTTCAGCGAGTCGATACCAGGCATCGGGACAAACCAGGATGACGCGGTTTGAAGGGCATCGTATGGTCGGCAGCGAACAATACTTGAGGCAAGAAGGTTCACGCCATAAATCGGTAAAATAGTATAGCACACTTTGAGTGGAAGGGCACCAGGCACGAACAAATGGTTGTTGACTTTGACATTACCCTCTGTAATATCGATTTGGTTGCCAAGCTTCTAACGATATCATGCACGCCTTCTGGAACGTACCATCATGGCCTCATCCTAAGTGTTCCTATAGTACTAAGGACCGGTGGGTTCTTGGAAAGTACCCCAAAACACACAAGAGGGAAATACAGAGAAAAAGGAAGGAGTGAAGATGAAGAGACATTCGAGAGCACTATTGGTTCTACTTTTTTCGATTAGCTTTTTGTTTGTGGCCGTAACCGATGCAACGAGCGAAGAGTTCGCAGCGCTCAAAGGTTTAAAGTCGATCAAGGCAGTCTTTGACGTCAGAGCGGGAAATCCCAAGGGGGCAAAGCTGTATCTCAAACTAATTCACGAGACCTTCAAGGATAAAAATATAAGAGCGGTAACGGAGGAGCCTGGCTTTGTGGTCGTTTTTATCGGACCATCCGTAAAGCTGGTATCCAAAAACCGAGAAGGTTTTTCAGTCGAAGAAAACAAAATGCTCGATGAGATCGCCAGTACCGTTTCAGCGATGTCGAAAGACGGGATCAGATTTGAGATATGCATGTTTGCCGCTAAGTATTTTCAAGTAGACGCTGGCTCTATTCTTCCTGAAATCAAGCAGGTGGAAAATGGTTGGATCTCACTGATTGGTTATGAGGCGCTTGGATACTCATTAGTTCCTGTTTATTAACCCATTTATCAAGCTGCCCTTTAAAAGTGTTGTATCAGAAGGTGGACATTGAATGGTCCCATAACTGGTTAGGGACTTCCGCTCAACTGGAGTAGACTGATCTCCCTTCCTTTCGGTTTTTGTATCCTACATATTCGAAAGAGGGGCGTTAACTGCCGTACCAACGTGCCGTCGCCCACATAAGACAACTGGAGTCGAGTGTTATAAAAGCTTGAAGTGATGATCACGCGTGATTACGTATATCTCGTGAGTGGACGATCTGTAATTCTATCAAACCGGATGGCTTTGGTCGCTGCGAAAATGAAGATTTAAGATCGTCACCATCAATCGAATGGGCAGCATGGGAGGTCAAGCATGAGTAAAGTTGCGGTGATCGTTACCGATCTTTTCGAAGATGTGGAGTATACCGAACCTGTCGAGGCTTTCAAAATAGCGGGACACGATGTCATCAATGTAGGTCTCAAAAACGGCGAAACAGTGAAAGGCAAAAAACAAGGTACGCCTGTTAAAATAGATAAGGCCGTGGAGGAGGTCACGCCCTCAGACTTTGACGCACTGTTGATCCCGGGGGGATACTCACCGGATAAGTTAAGAGTTAATGAGACGGCAGTCGCTTTCGTCAAGGGGTTTATGGATAAGGGTAAACCGGTTTTTTCTATCTGCCACGGTCCCCAATTACTCATAACTGCCGACGCTTTGAGAGGCAGAAAAGCAACCGGGTATAAATCCATCATTCAGGACATAAAGAATGCGGGCGCCGAGTTCCTGGATCAAGAAGTTGTCGTGGACGGCAATTTGGTTTCCAGTCGAGATCCTGGAGACATTCCAGCCTTTATTGAAGAGTCTCTAAAGAAACTCCAGGAGGCTGCCGTAAACTAGTTGCCCTGCCATTTCGGATAAAACCCGAAGGAATGGTAAAACTGCGTTGTGGATGCGCGTGGGCGCATGCAGAATGCACCCATGGACAAGAACACCCAATCAATAGATTTTTTGAGCAGACTGGCAGGTACCATCTCAAATGAGCGATACAGAATCTCAACAGGACCGCGGTGTGCCGGAGCTCTGGAAATACGTAAGTCTGGACCGCTATACGCACCCTAAGTCACCCGCATCCGAGGCAGTACGCAAGGGCTTGCTCGGCTTATGGGACAAACTGCGAAAAGACCTCAGCGGGAAGAATGCCGGTGAGAGGTCCTCGGACAATCACTACATTGATCAATCACTGCTCCATAATGTGCCCCAGGAGCTGTTGGATGGCGCCGCACCTGAACCGAATTGGAATGAGTTGACATTAGCGCTCGATAAAGCACTGGATGAACGAGCGCAAAACGTGTCGTCTGATTCGAAAGTACAGTTCGTTGTATTTCCTACCTGCAGTGGAACCGATGGAGTTTTGCTCCACTGGGCAATCAAGAAAGATTGGCAAATCATCACTCCACCAGAACCAGCAGAGATTTTGGAGGGTGGCAACGATTCGCTTGCCCCTCTAGGAGCCAACGATGTAAAGCCTTTTGTGATTCCACAATTGGAGCGCTGGTACCTGCGCCATCATGACGGATTGACACTTATTCGTAATTTGATCGGTTTACTTTCCGCCAAAAACCCTCGTTGTTTGATAGGAATCAACAGCTGGTCGTTGGCTTATCTGAACAGGATATTGAATCTTCTCAATTACTTTGAGTCGCCCCTAACTCTCCAAGCTCTTGATCAACAAAGTCTTGAACAGTGGTTTCAAAGTCTGGCCAACAGAAAAAGTCAACAGATGTTTGTGTTCCGTCAAACCGACAACGGCAATTTAATACTTCCTCTCCCTTCAGCCCTCGACCAATCGAATGCCGATGACAACCAGCAGCAACAGAACGTGGAAGATAGCACTCCGTCGAAGACCACGAAATTCCTTTCATACCTGGCCGGCTATTCTCGGGGAATTCCGATGGTTGCATGGACAATTTGGCGCCATTGCCTCCGTTCAACCCAGCCAACTTACAAAGGAGATCTTGACGACAAACTGGCAGAAATAATGCGCTCTCGTGACGGGCATACTATGTGGTTGCCACCGTGGTCTCAGTCCGATCTTCCTTCCATGCCCAACGAGACAAACCAAATCAAGATATTTGCGTTGCACACCATCTTACTTCACGGACAGATGCAACTTGAATTGCTCGCCAACCTGCTACCCTTCCCCACAGCGGAGGTTTTGACGGCTTTGAGGGAGCTTCTTTCACTGCGTTTGATCGAACTTGAAAACGGCACGTGGCGAGTTGGCCCACTGGGTTATCCGGCAATTCGACAGTTCCTGCAGCGCGAAGGCTACCTGCTGGACGATTTTTGAATCTCCGGATTGGCATCACACAAGGGTGATCCCCCGACAATAAGACGAATAGCTATGAAGGGCCGCGCAACGTCAACAAAGAATGGGCAGATCCCGTCAGGGTTGATGTTTGGCCGGGGTTAGAGTTCATCGAGACTGAACCGGGAGGGTTAAATGGAAGTCAACAAAGACGTGCTGCAAATATTTACAGACCTGGGCGGCATACAGATTATACAAATCGTAGCAATCATCCTAGCGGCCTGGATTGTCATTCAATTGCTCAAACGCTTCCTCCCTTGGCTTGCCAGGATAGCCCCCAGTCGGTTTCGTTTTTATATTTTACCTCTGGTCCCAATACTGCGACTGGTGATCTTAATTTCGGCGGTTGTTCTTATTATTTTTATTTTGACCGGACCTACGTTTCAAAAGATCGCGGCCATTGCGGGCGCTCTAGCCTTCGCCGTGGGATTTGCATTCAAAGGCTATATTACAAGCCTGGCAGCTGGAACAATCGCTATATACGAGCGCCCCTACCGACCCGGCGACTGGGTCAAAATTGATGACGCCTACGGCGAGGTCAAATCCGTCGAAACCAGAGCCTTACAGCTTGTCACACCAGACGACACCACGGTCACCATCCCTCATAACAAGATATGGAACAACAACATTTATAATTCCAATGATGGTCGAAGAGAACTAATGTGCGTAGCCAATTTTTATTTGAACCCGAAGCATGACGCAAAATCGGTTCGCCATAAACTAAAGGATGTAGCCCTGACCAGTCCTTATCTGCAAGTTGAACGTCCCGTCATCGTCATTGTACAGGAGGAACCATGGGGCACGCGCTACCAGCTGAAAGCCTACCCGATTGATAGTCGGGATCAGTTTCAGTTTGTCAGCGATTTGACTGTACGCGGGAAAGAGGCTTTAGCAAAAATGGGTATCGCACCAGCGACGGTTATGTTGGCCGCAGGAAGCAGCGGGCGGAGCGGCTGAAGGGGAGCTCTCGGTGCCCCCACTTTAGGAGTCTTTGCTTTGCGTTACAACAACCGTGCACCCAGCTCCGCTACCCTGGAGCGCTCTCCTTTCAGCAGCGTAACATGCCCGGCGATCTCTTCCCCCTTAAGCTTTTCCACAAGGTAGGTCAGCCCGTTGCTGCTGGCATCCAGATAAGGGTGATCGATCTGCTCCGGGTCTCCCGTAAAGACGATCTTAGTCCCCTCCCCTACTCGGGTGATCAAGGCTTTAACCATATTGGGCGAAAGATTTTGCGCTTCGTCACATAAAATGAACTGATTGGGAATGCTTCTGCCTCGGATATAGGTGAGAGTTTCCAATTCCAGCGATCCGCGGCGAATCATATCATTGAGTACGTCAAACGGCTCCGGGCAGTTGCGCAGAATGTATTCCAGATTATCGTAGATGGGCTGCATCCAAGGTCTCAGTTTTTCTTCTTTTGTGCCGGGAAGATAGCCAAGATCATCGCCCATGGGAATGACGGGCCGGGTGACCAAAAGCCGGCCGTATGCGTTTTGCTCGATCACTTTTTCGAGCCCCACGGCCAGGGCAAGCAACGTTTTTCCGGTGCCGGCGCTACCCACCAGTGTGACTACCTGAACGGCATCATCCAGCAAAAGCTCTATAGCGAACTTCTGTTCTTTATTGCGAGCTTTTACCCCCCAATTCACCGAATCCTCGTGCAAAAGTGGACGCAGCGTTTTGTTAAAGTAATGAGCCAGTGCGGACTGTGATGGATTTGTTAAATTTCTAAGGATCAGGAACTCATGTGGAAAAGGCTCCGGATTGTGACTCCACTCCAGCAACTTATCGCGGTAGAACGCATCCAGTTCATCGGCCGCCATGTGCATTTCCCTAAAGCCTTTGTGCAATTCGTGATAGTCGACCTTGTCGTTATAAAAATCCTCCGCCGCAACTCCAAGCACATCCGCCTTGATGCGCAAATTCAGATCTTTAGTGACCAGGACCACTCGTCCGCCGTTTCGCTGCTGTATGTTGTGAGCCACGGCAAGAATTCGATTGTCACATTTTTTAGGATCAAGACCTCGTGGAAAATCAAGGTAATCCTCGTGGTTCATTTCTATCCGCAGTGTTCCGCCACCTTGCATGTTGATAGCCTGCGACAGTTGACCCTCGGAACGCAATTCATCAAGTTGCCGCGAGACCATTCGAGCATTTCTGCCAATTTCATCCTGGCGTCGCTTCTGATTGTCGATCTCTTCAATTACCGCAAACGGAATAACGACATTGTTGTCTTCAAATGCAAAAAGGGCTTGGGGATTGTGCAGGAGCACATTAGTGTCTAGGACATAAGTCTTTGCCACGTATAGTGACCTCCTTTACCATTTCTTTTCATGCAGTTCAAAACAGGGGATGCAAAGATTCTTCCCGCCAAATCTTCTGACGCGTGATTCCATGACTCTCTCGCCACATTCCTCACAATCCAGGCTGGCATGAATGCGAGCTTTTCTTGGAGCCGGTCTAACAGATTGTTCGATGTTGAAGAGATCCTCCAGTGGAGCTTCAAGAATCAATCGTGTTCTTTCTTCCTTCTTTTGTTGAAAGCGTTGCTCCTCGTCAGGAGAGAGTCCTTCTGTTGACAGTTTGGTCATTAGAGCATCCCACTCCTGGTCTGGATATCCAAACGACTGAGGTTTGGTTACAATCCGAATAGCTTTTCCGTCCGATCGGCGGTAAAAGCTGAAAGCGTTCTTGCCGTAATCAAGGTGCACCAGGTTCCCCTTGCCAAAAGTACATCCGGTTAGAAACTGAATGGCATCCACGCCACACATGTCAGTTTCCACCACCGCAACAACCTCTTCGTCATGCGCATGCGGTCCGATTTCATTCAGTGCGAGCTCTGAAGCCCTCATGCCTATGGCTAGACCAGGGCACATGTGTCCATGAAAAGTTACCACCTTGTCATACGTTTCTGTAGGCTTTTCCGTCATTCATTGATCTCCTTACATAAGTGAGATACGGAACATAAAACACCATCGGATCTGTCAATATGCGATCTGCATTCCCTTCCGCATTCGTTCACTCAAGTCGGATACCTCCCGGTTGGTCTAAAATCTGTTTTCTAGATATCATAATCCAACAACAATGGTCACCTGAAAAGTCTTTCCACTCGTTTTTACGAGTTCAACTCTCGTATCCTGTCACCCCCGGACAATTCTTTAAAGTTTCCAATCACAGTCGTTTCAACCAGGATCCAATAGAGAAGCGCCATCGGGCAAGATATACTGCCTTCGCGAAATCATTTTTTATCGGGGGAGCAAAGTGTTTTGGCATTCAGGCTTACACACTCCGGCTCTTGGATTCCACCCTCCGATGCATGAGTTGCAGAAGGTCAAGGAAGCCTTGTGCCTTGTAACCACAATTTCATTATGGTAAAAAGCTACTCACTTGACCTCATTGAGAAAAATGTTCACAGCAATTTCAACAACCAAACAAAGGAGTGACGCGATGAAGGCTGGAAGCGGCAAGGTATCAAGGTTTTTTTGGGTCTTTTTGCTGGCTTTTGCTGTTGGTTTCTCCGTTCCTGCATTTGGCAAGTCAGCTGAGTTTAAAGAAGAATATAAACTTACCCTCAATGTCGGCCCTTCTTTTTATTGGGGGATAGGAGCGACCAAGTTTGCCGAATTGGTGAAAGAAAAAACCAAAGGAAAAATCAACGTTAAGCCTTACTACAGCAGCACATTGCTCAAAGGTGCGCAGCTCAAATCGCCGCAGATGGTTGCCAAGGGCGTCATCGATTGTGCTTACGAATCCACCATCAATTCGTCAACCGTTATTCCTGAAATGAATGTATTTTCGTTGCCATTTTTCATCAACACTTATGAAAATCTGGACAAGATGGAAAATGGTCAGACCGGTGCAGCCATCTTTGCGGCAATGGATAAGATCGGTCTCAAGGGGCTTGCCTGGGCCGAAAATGGGTTCCGCCAGATTACCAACAGTAAGAAGGCCATTCAAGAACCCGCGGATTTGAATGGATTACGCATCCGCGTGGTCGGCAGTCCTATATTCATAGACATCTTTCGCCAACTCGGCGCAGACCCTGTTAATATGAACTGGGGAGATGCTGTAACCGCTTTTCAGCAAGGCGTGGTAGACGGCCAGGAAAACCCCGTTGGTGTCCTGGTGCCGTTGCAGATCTGGCAGTATCACAAATACATCACGTTCTGGAACTATCTGGTAGACCCGGTCATCATCTACTGGAACAAAGAGGAGTGGGAAGCATTCCCGCCCGATATTCAAAAGGCAATAATGGAAGCGGCTCAGGAATCGGCCAAGTTCGAGAAGGCTCTGTGCAGGGCCGGTCTCGATGGCGACAAGTCTATAAACATTCTTAAAAATGAGTTTAACTATACAATGGAATATCCCGACCCGGTCAAACTCTTCGAGGAAAAGGGAATGACGGTAACCTTTCTTACGGATGATCAAGTCAAAGCATTCGAGGAAGCCACCAAACCTGTCTATGAAAAGTGGGTTCCGCAGATCGGACAGGAAATTTACGATAAAGCCCTAGCTGACATGAAACAATAAATTCCAGAGAACTGTCGAACGATGCCCCTCGAATTGGTGAATTCGCAGGGGCATTTCAATTATAAAATAGAAGTGAGAATGACTCATGGCAGTTGCAAAACAAAAGATTCCATTGGATCACTGGATTGCCGCAATCCTCCTATTCGCAATGGCCTCCATTGCTTTCATCAATGTACTCAGTCGATACTTCTTCCATTTTTCTTTTGCGGCCACTGAAGAAATCACCATCAATTTGTTTGTCTGGTTGACGGTGGTGGGATCCGGGATAGCTTTCGGGCGGGGCGCGCACCTCGGCATGATCACTCTCTATAAAGTCTTTCCCAAGGGTTTCAAAAAAGTGGTCATCGTCATTCATGCTGCCTTGAATACAATCCTTTTTTTGATATTAAACATTTACATCATCCAGGCCATTTATGACGAGGTGACCGTTTTCCATGCAACTTCGGGTGCCTTGGGACTGCCTGTTTGGATTTATTATGCAGGCGTGGCGATTTTTTCCATTTTCGTTTTCAAGGGGATTTATCTCAATGTAACTACCAGACTCGTCAAGCTTGAAATGGAGACGAACCACTAATGTCAATTGTAATGATTTCCATAGCGTTTCTGCTACTTATGGCCTTGGGAGTTCCCATCGGTACCTGTTTGGGGATATCGGCAATCATTACCATTTTCCAGTTTGATCTCGGCATCGGCATGCTGGGAGTCAACTTCGTCTCCGGTATCGCGTCCTTCCCACTTCTGGCTATTCCATTCTTTGTGCTTGCCGGAGTGATTCTGGAAAGAGCGGGACTTGCCGCCACCATTGCCAATTTTTTTGAATTGTTGGTAGGTGACACCGTTGGCGGACTGGCAATCGTGGCGGTCCTCACCTGCATGTTCTGGGGGGCTCTATCCGGTTCTGGTCCGGCAACCACAGCCGCTGTCGGTTTGATTCTCATCGCGCCCATGGTCAAGCATGGTTACGATAAAAGCTTCGCCGGCGCCACCATCGCAAACTCATCCGACCTCTCCATCATCATCCCACCGAGTATCGCATTCATTATTTACGGAAATATCACCAGCGTATCGGTAAGTGCGCTGTTTGTAGCGGGCATCATCCCGGGTGTTCTAACGGGCTTGGGATTGATCGTTGTCGCTTATTTTGTCTCGCGCAAGAGGGGCTACCGTGGGCTTGCAAAGCGCGGAAGTCTGAGAGAAATCCTAATAGCTCTGCGCAAATCGATTTGGGCTCTACTCACACCGGTGGTGATCCTAGGAGGCATATACACCGGTATATTCACACCTACTGAAGCAGCAGTGGCGGCGGTTTTTTACAGCCTTTTTGTGGCTTTTTTCGTTTACCGGTCCATTTCACTGCGCGACTTAGTGCAAATCCTGGTGGACGCCAGTGTTACCAGTTCGGTCATTATGTTCATCGTTGTCTTTGCCGGAATCTTCACATGGGCTGCTTCGGTGATAGGAGTCGTCGATCTGGCCGCCAATTTCATCGTTAAAATATCGCCCAATGCCATCGTCATGATCATCCTGGTGGATTTCTTGCTCCTGGCTCTGGGTATGATTCTGGATGCCATATCCATTTCCTATTTGCTTATGCCGATTCTGATGCCCGTGCTGACTGCCTTCAAGGTCGATCCTCTGTGGTACGGCGTCATCTTTATCTGCGCCCTGGCCATCGGCCAGGCAACCCCTCCGGTTGGGGTAAATCTGTTCACTGCAGCCAACCTGATTGAAAGCGACATAGATTCGGTAGCCAAGGAAGCAATTCCCTATGTCATTATGGCCGCCGCTATCCTGATACTGATCTCATTGATTCCTGCTCTTTCAACCTATCTTCCGATCAAAGCAGGACTCTACAATCCCTGAAAAAAGCAGCGTGAATAAGGACAATGCATACATTCGATCTTTTCCAGATGATTAACCTCGTTAAAGTGCTGGTCAGCATCGCCATGGTGGTTTTGCTGTCAGTCATGGCAGAAGTGGTCAGTCCCAGATTTGCGGGAGTACTGTCCGGCTACCCACTGGGAGCTGCTATCAGTTTATTTTTCTTCGGCTATGAATTGAGCCCGCGGTTTGCTGCGGAAAGCGCCCTGTACACATCAGTGGGCCTGGTTGCAACTCAAACCTTTGCCTACCTTTATTATTGGATTTCTCTTCGGGCAGCCGGATTAAACAAGCTGCCCAACATCCTATCGGCTTCCATAGCGGCGCTTTGCGGGTATTTTTTGGTTGCCGTTGTGCTGCGGCAGCTCAAGATCAACCTGGCACTCACCATCATGCTGCCGGCACTTTCTATTGTTTTGTTTGTCGCTTTATTCAGGAAAGTACAAAATGTCAAAATCGAACAGAGAGTAGCTCTGAATCCTCAAGTGCTGCTGCTAAGGTCTTTGGCTGCGGCTTTCTTTATCGTAATCATCACTTCAACCGCGAAACTTGTAGGCCAGCGCTGGGCAGGGCTGTTTTCCGCATTTCCCATAACCATGCTCCCTTTTGTCATAATCATTCATATCACCTATGATCCCGAGCATGTCTACGCAATTCTCAAAAATGTACCCAAAGGCATAGGGTCGCTGGTCGTTTATTCCATCGCAGTTCATCTGCTCTATCCAAGTTTCGGAATATACTTGGGAACCTTGTTCTCCTACATCCTTGCTACACTGTACCTTCTGCTACTCCATCTCAAGGACAGCACGCCCTGGATACTCTCCATGTTCCGATCAAAAACAACTCGATCGTCATGAATAACGCCGCTCTCTCGCGGCGCCGGAATGACGATTGGTAAATCTTGCCAAGGGCGAAAACAGGAAGGCTGTTCTTGGACTGTGCTTGAGCCTTACCCAAGTTGATCGGCTTCTACTTTGCTGAGAACCAGTCTGGCCTCCACCAGTTTTTTATACAGCGCTTCCACCTTTGCAGAATTCTTGGCGATCAGCGCCTTCAGCAGGTCGCCTTCCAACTCGGCAACCTCTAGACGTTCGTAATAATCCAGCGATTCCTTGAGATGCGCCAACACAATCTTCCCCGTCAGAATGGGATGGTTGTTGGTTACGTTTGCATCCTTGAAGCGAGTCCCATGTTCAAGCTCTACTTCGAGCCCGGCACGAAAGCTTTCGGGATCAATGTTCATTCCCTCGGCATTCACCTCCGATAAAATCACCGTTGCCTCCTCCGGGAGAACTTTCGAGTCGCTCAAAGCGGACCAGTCTCTGACACCAAGCTTTTCACAAACCCTTTTCACTTCCTCTGCAGTTACATATTCAGGAATTTGCATATCGGCCTCCTCATCATCGAGTTCTTCTTCACCCCATCTACATCCGTGCACAATTTTCAACCTGAACTGCACACACATAGCCCTTTTAGATTCCAAGTAAACGACCCATTCTTTCTCGCTGCTTAAAATACGAATCAAGTGTGAAGTTATCAATAGGAAAAGGCAATGGAGGCAGAATTAGAACGACGGAGAAAAAGGCGCGTAGGTTTCCACGTCCTCGGAAAGGTTAATCGTTTGCGTATCCAGAAAATCCGAAATTCGAATATCGGAATCCAAAATAAATTCAAAACTCCAATGTTCGCAACCAACCCGGCTCTCGATAGCCGCAGCCGCTCTAATTGTGGTTTCGCTTATTTGAAGTTTTGCCACTAAGTATTGTGTCGTATTTCGGATTTCGCGCTTCTAATTGATATCGAGAAATTTAGGCACGGCCGTTTGTCTCTGACCTGGCCCTGAGGACCAGGTTCGCTATGTTTGGACAAAGTCGGCCAATAATCACACAACAATTCAAGCACCGCCCTCATATCTAAAAGACAACTTTACCCGTGCGCGATAGGCGGTTACTTTGCCGTTTTCGAGCTTCAAATCCAGTTGATCGATTTCTGCAATTCGCAAATCTCGCAAGCTTTTGCCGGCAATTTCAACCGCGTTTTTGGCCGCGTCTTCCCAAGACACATCACTGCTTCCAACCAGTTCGATAATCTTGTAAATGCTGCCCATGGTTCATCTCCTTTTCTGCCACATACAAAAATGGGTTACTTCGATTCTTTGAATGAAAAACCCACCGCTTTCAACATAACATAATACGTTGCTGTTTCTGCACAAGGGCGCGCTTTGGTGCGAACCCAACTGCACGCCCTCGCTCAGAATCCGGCCTGGATTCCAAAAGGAAACGTCATGCTATGCTTCTTCCACCAGCTTGAAATATTCTTCTATTGGCAACATCCGAAACACTTCATAGGTGACTGAACCGCGTTGCACAGTATTCACCATGGACTTGACCCTGGCATCCTGGTCCGGAAATTCACTTATGATCAGATACTCGCCTCGAGCGATAATGTAATGAGCAGAAAGGATTTTCCCTCCGACTTTCTCTACGGCTTTCCTACCGGCTTCAAAGCGTTCACGTGATTTCTTGATTTCCTTGTTCCCCTCCGGAGTCAGTTTTAAAAAGGAAACGTAAACCGCCATTTGTCCCTCCTTGCGCAATCAAACGTTAATGACTGTGAGTCGATCAGACTCTCCTCAAAATTCCATCCGCGGCAGCCTGGTTGAGTTGCCGATCACGGCCCGCGCGAAAGATATTCTTTTCACAATGCACCGATTGCGCCAAAGCCAAGGCAATCGATTAAGTTGCTTAAGATATTGAATATATTATATTTATGTATTGCCCCCCGAACGCCTGAAGCGCATCGGAATCGCGGCATCTGACAGCTTTTTTTACATGTTGTAAAGAAATCCTAAATTCCCAGATCTCAATTCACCTCGATCTTGGATACTATTTTTTTTATTCGCATCCGAACTCTTTCGCCATTCAAGTCTTGAAATGCCTCGCTCGATTAAAGACTCCACAACAGGGAATATTTCCATTGGCGCATAGGTCAGCTTCGTAATTG
>Ga0210125_1000038_pt1 | contig 29308 bp, 36 predicted proteins | sample RushMan_CattailN_FD_185555 | JGI IMG/M metagenome (GOLD analysis project Ga0210125, IMG submission 185555) | Wetland microbial communities from San Francisco Bay, California, USA, that impact long-term carbon sequestration -... | ecosystem: Environmental > Aquatic > Marine > Wetlands ...
CAAGATTTTCACGCACGCCCTAAATTTTGAAATTCGGTCTATGATTTCAGAAACACTTTAAAACCTTACGATAATCAAAAATACAGGAAGAAAAGGGTTTAAAAGGGTTGAGGTTTTAGGCAGCTTGAATCTACTACAAAGGGATAGAACATGATTAAAATGGATTCAAACCGTTGGTACTATTGAGCTTAAAGCCGAAAAAGATTTTGCCACCAGCGGCAAAATGCAGGAAGAAGATGGTAAATGGTGGGCAGAATTATTGTTGATGAAGAAACGGGGCAGATAGAAAGCAGGATGTTTCCTGGCGATAGGATTTTAAGGGCAAAATCGCTTGAAGCATATAAAAAGAACGAGCAGAAACGCAAGTTAAACAATTCTATTGAACCGTTTGAATTGGAAAATTATTTCAAAGGGCATGTAAACGAAATAGTTAAACTAATGAAAGAGCTTTCTCAAAACGAGAGGGCTTTTTTGTTTTCTATCGCGCCATATGTCGGATATGAAGATTGTTGCCTTAAATATCCAAACGGCAGAGAGCTTGATTCAGAAGCTTTAGAAAAGATAACAGGGATGTCAACGAGGGCTTTATATCGTACGTTATCCGATTTAATTAAGAAAGACATTATTTACAAAGGCAAAAACAGTTATACCAGGCAATACTTTGTTAATCCATGGATATTTTGCAAGGGGCAACGGATCAATAAAGTTTTAAAAACTATGTTCAAAAACTACCGGGTGCGGGTGGCTGGCAATGTTAGATGGGGAGATTTGAAATAATTGATTTTAACCCCGATCTAGTTCGACGGGACGAAAAGCGGAACTCCACCGCCTGATCGGGGTTATTAATTGGAGAAAATCATTAGGAGGATGATTGATATGATAACTGGCTATATTTATAAAATAACTTGTAAAACGAATGGGAAAGTTTATGTGGGGCAGACGTTAAGAAACATATCGATCAGATTCAAACAGCATATTAGATGCGCCGAAAACAGAACTGATAATTATGTATTTCACAATGCGATTAGAAAACACGGGGCGGAAAACTTTTTTGTTGAAGAATTGGAACGTTACGAAGATGAAAACAAGGATTCGTTAAAGGCCGTATTGGATGAGGCCGAAAAAAGAATAATTAAACAATATGATAGCTTTAAAAGCGGATACAACAGCAATACCGGAGGCGTTTCATTTACAGGTTCAATTGAAGATGAGGGATATATGATTCCAATTCACAAATCCGGAATAACAATAATTTCCGAAAGTGTTTTTCCCAAAGCCATGACCGATAGCGATATTGGCAAAATGACGCGATTAGCGAAGATGATGATAGCTAAAAACAATATGCTTGGATATCGCGGTAAAAGTAAAATCCTTCCATACACTGCTGAGGAGATCGGCGATCTTGTCGGGTTAAAGAAAAGGCGTTCCCAGGGATTTGTTTCAAAAATGATTGGTCTTGGAATCATGTGTCGCGAAGATTCAAAAGACGAAACCCGGTATTTCATCAACCCCGCCTATTTTATGGCAAATGGTCAACGATTATCAATTGATATGTTTATCAGATTTCAAAAAGAATTGATACCAATACTTCCCAAATGGGTTATAAATGAGTTTTTAAACCAAGTCAACAGATATAAAGACGTTTCCTTACTTCATAGTAATTTTAAAACCGCAATTAATCAAGTCAATCAAAAACAATCATAAGGAGCTGATCAAATGGATATTAATGTAATGTCCCCGGCGAGCGGGAGAATGTTAAAGGAGAGTGGTTCAACAGTGAATATTGCTGACTTATTGGCTTATATTGCAGGCGGGGCCGGTCAGGTGCTACCGGACAATTACAAATATGTCGGCAAAAATGGCGATGATACAGACGGTGATGGGAGCGCCAATTTACCTTATCTGACGATTCAAAAAGCCATTGATGTATCAAGTTCCGGAACGGCTATTATGATTTTTCCTGGGACATATGCCGAAAATTTGGCATTAAAAGCTGGGGTTTATTTAACTTCACCGGTTAAATTTGGCGTTTATGTTACCGGAAATCATACGGCTGATTTTACCGGGACGGTTATTGTTGATGGTATTATATTACAATCGTCCACTGGCGTAACGCTAACATTTTCCGGAACCGGCGCTCAAAACCTCCAGATTCTTGGTGGATCAAGTGTAAATTCCGGGACTGGCGACGCTATTGTTTGGACTAACACTAACGCCAACTCAAAAATCTATTTTGAGGATGGGACTTGTAACGTCACTACGTCTGGGGCAACTGCGCGATGCTTTTATAGCACGACCGGCGCGGCTGGTTCCTTTATCGCTAACCGGGTGAGCTTTAAATTAAATACTGCCGGGGTCAATAATATCTGTTTAGCAATCGGAGGGGCGGTATCGTTCACACATACTTCGGATACAATTTATGGCCAAGTTACGGTATCCAACACTGCATCAGCATTAATTGCGCTAGTTACGATGACCACCGGAACGGTTGCAGTTATCACAACTAATTCGACCGGGACAGTTAGTTTGATAAATAACACTATTGTTACAACGGCCTCACCGGCAATAACTGGAGCAGGCGTTTTTTACGACGTTGCATTGCTTTATGCCAGTACCGGAGTTGGCGGGGCGGCTACACTAAACGATGGTTATGGGCCGATTAGTTTGCCAATGAGTAGCGTTAAATTACGGGCGGCTGATTTAGTACCTGCCGGTCAAGTGGCGTTAGGTTTAAACGCCGGCGCTTTTGAATTTGATGGGACAAATTTGTATTTTACCGAGGGTACTTCGAGAACAGCATTACGCAATACCGACCAATATTTAACGACTCAAAACAATAATACCATTTATGTCGATAATGGCCGGACTGATAGTTATACGCCGGACGGCAGCTTTACCAAACCCTTTAAAGATTTGCAGGCGGCGCATGACGCAATTCCTGCTGGGACAAGCGCATCGAACATTTATGAAATCCGCGTAAAACTAGGGTTGCCCTATACAGGCGATCTGACGTTGACAAAAGATTTTATTACTATTGCAGGTGACGGCGGCGTTACAGGGGCCGGTTATCGTGGTACTGTTAATTCAACATCTCAACATTTGACCCTTCGTAATATCAATATTGTATCACCCTCAGTTATAAATCAAATAAGAGCGGGGCATTTTTTGCTCGAACTTAAAGATGTTCATTCTGGCGACGTTACGTGGAACATTCAAGCGACCGGAACAGATGCAGAAAAAAATGATTCTTACGTGCAGGTTTATGGGCACAATACTTTGTGGACAGGCGGCGCGATTAATGTTACCGGAATAAGGGGCGGCGTGTATCTGACGGGCGGTGCCTACTATGGAATTCCGGCAATTAATATTACGGATAGTCTTTTTGACCCCGGATGCAGTTCCGTAGATAGCAATGTTTTAAATCTTGAAGCGGATTCCACAAGCGAGCTTATGAACATGAAAGCTGCAAGAAATACAGTACACGCTAAATCAGGTTCGACCGTATATGCTGATATAACTGCGTTAGCTAATTTGGGCAATACGTTTGACCTGCAAGAAGGCAGTACGTTAATCCGAGTTTCCGATGCTCAAGTCTTAGCGGCTTTTGGGGCAATTAGTGGCGCGGCGGCGGGCGATATTTTTTACCTTGACGCTTCAAAAGACATTGTACGGCTGGCAGCTCCAACGGTTGCGAGCACCCTTCATCACGATGGAACAGCTCCTTCTTGGGTGGCGATTGGATAATGTCAAAACAAACCGAATTTCAAACCGAGCTTGATAAATGGCAAGAGCTATTTGTTGCAACAACTCCCGAAACGCAGAAAGCCGCTGATGGGTTAGTCCAAAAGGCGGCTTTTCTACATTCAATTTGTTGGGAATTAGAACAAGCTATAGGTGTGTCTGGGGCAATTAAGATTCACCCGGAACATCCTGAGATTCAAAAGCAGGTTCCAGCCGTCAAGGAATATGCACGACTAACCGAGAGCTATGCGGCTATAGTCCACAAGCTTGACGGGATGCTTAATAAGGGAATGGCCGAGGATGAGGACGAGGATATGAAGGAATTTGAGTGAGGGGGGAAAGACTCAAACAAAAAAAGCCCACTATTTAGCAGACTTTTTAAACATTTCGATTGACCTATCCAGTATTTTCGATATGGGTATTCCTGTTTCTTCCGAGTAAAGTTTTAACCATTCGTGCAATTCGGTTTTTATAGTGCTGGATAATGGGACTCTCGTTTTCAGACCTCTGTTTTCTGCCATATTTATCACCTCTTGTTTAGTATAACACTTCAACAAAGATATTGCAACTGCATGAAGTTTGTGTTATAATAATTATGAGGTGGTAAGAACATGGAAAAGAGCTATACAGTTTACATGCACATTAACAAAACAAATGGTAAAAAGTATATAGGAATAACATGTAGAAAACCAGAAAAACGTTGGGATTGCGGAAACGGATATTTACGTAACGAACATTTTTATAAAGCAATTAAAAAATATGGTTGGGATAAGTTTGAACATAAAATATTGGCCGATTCTCTGAGCGAAGCCGATGCGGCGAAAATGGAATGTGATCTAATAGCGTTCCATCGTTCTATTGACCCAAAGTTCGGATATAACAAAACAACGGGTGGCGAAGCAGGAAAGGAATTTTCGGAAGAAACCATTAGAAAAATGAGTGAAGCTCAACACGGATCTAAAAACCATTTATTTGGTGTAAGCCCTTCAAAGGAAACGAGAGCAAAGATCAGCGCGGCACTTCAAGGAAAAAAAGTTTCCGAAGAAACCAGAAAAAAGTTAAGCCGTTCTTTGGCGGGTAAACGCGCCGGAGAAAAACATCCATTGTTTGGGAAAACCCGATCGAAAGAAACCAAACAGAAAATTAGCAATTCGCGCATTAACAAATATACCGGGAGCAGTAATTCTTTTTACGGAAGGAAACACTCTAAAGAAACGATTGCAAAAATGAAAGAAATTAAGATGGGAAAATATAGCGGAAACAAAAATCCAATGTTTGGGAAACGTCGTTCGGAAAACACCCTCAAGAAAATGAGCCTTGCTAAAGTCGGAAAGTACGCCGGGCGCAACAACCAAAAAGCTAATACGGTCATTAACTTGGACACATGCAAAATTTTTACTACCATTAAAGAAGCAAGTGAATTTTGCGGGGTATCTCCTGCTGGTGTTTCGGCTTGTTGCCGAGGCAAACAAAAATCAGCTGGCAAACATCCCGAAACTGTTGAACCCTTGCATTGGATGTACTATGAAGATTATCTGAAAATACACAATTTGAAAGAGGGCGCTTAAAGCGTTCTTTTTTATGGAACGCGGTGATGCCTTGAAAACGGCGGAAGAGTTAAGACAAATTTACCCTAAGTCTTTTTTGCTTGAATATATCGAAAAATGTAAATCCGGTGAGATCCTAATTGGTCATGAACTTATGCAGCAACTTGATATGTTGCTTGAACATTTTGACGATCCTGACATAAAAATTGATTTCACCGATGGAAGCGTACGAATTAAATTTATACAAACTAAATGCAGACATTCAGAAGCCCCGCACGCGGGGAAACCGTTTGTCTTAGAATTGTTCCAAAAAGCTTTCATTGAGGCGATTTATGTCTTTGAAATTTACGATGATGAATTGCAGATGTGGGTTAGAAAATATCAAGAAGTATTGTTTCTGGTGGCAAGAAAAAACGGGAAAACCCCTCTTGTAAGTGCTTTGTGCTTGGCAGAATTTTTTTGCGGGGAACTTGGAACCAAGATTCTTTGTAGTAGTAATGACTACGAACAAGCAGATTTGGCATTTACTTCCATTAATTCCATGCGAGAACAAAGTCCGTCTTTGGAAAGGCTAACGCGCAAGAATATAAAAGGTATTTTCTTTGGCAATCCGAAAAAGCCTAAGAAAAAAGGGAAGTTTAGTTATGCTAACAAAGGCAACATTCGTAAAATATCAGCCAAGACTGGGGCGAAAGAGGGCAAGAACATCCGGGTCGGAATGTCCGATGAAGTCCACGAATTAAAAGACGATTCGGCAATCATGCCGATAAGACAGGCTTTGTCAACTCAAAACAATCCTTTATATTTCGAATTAACAACCGAGGGCTTTATTGATGGGTATTTAGATGGTAGGTTGAAGGAAGCGCGGAGGGTTCTTGACAAAGAAATAGAACGTCCACGATGGCTTGTATGGCTTTATACGCAAGATGGCGGAGAATCAGAGGTGTTTCAAAACGAAACAAGTTGGGTAAAGTCTAATCCGGGGCTTGGTGTTATAAAAAAAATGTCGTTTCTTAGGCAAATGCTTGAAGAATCGAAGGAAAACATTGGAACAAGAAATTTTGTATTGAATAAGGATTTTAATATAAAGATAAACTCCAGTACCACAGCGTTTTCACCGGAAGTTTATATTAACGAAGCGACATTCAATCCTAACGATTTTACCGGGTGCGTGGCAATAGGCGGCGTTGATTTGGCTTTGACAACTGATCTTTGTAATGCTCGTTTGATGTTTATGAGACGAGGCGACACAATCAAATATATGCTAACTCAATATTTTATTCCCGAAACCAAACTTGATATCAAAGACGATGGCAAGGATTATCGTGAATGGAAAGAACAAGGGATGGTTACGGTATCGGAGGGGAACGACAACGATTTTTCGCTGATTACTGAATGGTTTGTTAAAACTTTCAATCAATACAAGCTACGCCCCTATAAGATATTTTATGATAACGCCTTAGCTAAATTTTGGGTCAAAGAAATGGAGGAGGTTTTTAATGATGTAGATCAAACAACCATGGAAATGGTTAGACAAAATTTCAATACATTATCAAACCCGTTTAATTTGTTGGGAGCTGATTTGCGAAGCAAACACATTAATTATCAAAACAATCCAATAGATCGTTGGTGCCTTGGCAACGTCGCAATGGCAACTGACAAGCAATATAGAATTATGCCATGTAAGCCGAAACCGGATAAAAAAATTGATGGAGTTGCCACTATGGTTAACTGTTTATATGGATTTCAAATTTATAAAAACGAGTATCTAGCTTACGTCAATAGTTGAGGTGATTTAATGAAAAAGTTTGTAAAAAATTGGATTGATGTCATGCTCCTATTGGCGGGTATGACTTTTCTGATTCTTGGGGTATTTTTAATTTACATTCCGGCTGGTTTTATTATATTGGGCCTTTGTTTCGCTGCAATGGCCTTTTTGATTGCCAAAAAGCAAGCGACAAGGGGGTGATTGATTGCTATTAGATGCTTTGTTTAAAAAAGATCCGGGCGGCTTGCAGTATGCTCAAATGTTGTCGGGTAACACACCAATTTTTAGTCAATATGGAAATAATATTTACAGCTATGACATTGTAAACGAATGTGTAGACTGTATCGCGTCAGAGTTAAGCAAATTGCAGCCGCGACACATTAGGCGCGACCCGGCGACCGGCAAGCTATTAAAACCGGCAACGGATACCATTAACAGACTGCTAAAAAAGCCGAATAAACTTATGAACATTAAGGATTTTATTGAGAAAGTAATTTGGACATTATATTTAAATTCCAATGCATTTATTTATCCGACTTATGACATTGTAACCGACGCGCGGGGATTAAAAAGCCGAGTTTATACAGGGTTTTGGCCACTTAACCCCACCCAAGTTGATTTTTTAGAGGATGGAGCCGGGGAATTATTTATAAAGATGACATTCGGTAGCGGTAAAAACACGACCCTACCTTATGCTGATGTTATTCATTTGCGAAAAAAATATTCCATCAATGACATTTTAGGCGGCAGCATATCGGGTAATGTCGACAATACAGCATTATTATCTACGCTTAGGATTAATGACGCGATACTGACCGGGACGGCGGCGAGCATTGCCATTAGCCAAGGCATTAAGGGCATTTTAAAGGTTAATACGGTCTTAGATGGTGACAAGCGTGAGGCGGAACGTAAGAGCTTTATGGATGCTATAGCTAAAGGCGACGGTATCGTTCCAATGGATTTTAAGGGCGATTTTGTGCCAGTTAATATTGACGCCAAAACGATTGACGCCGAGACGCTAAAATTTGTGGAGAATAAGATCCTTCGCTGGTTTGGGGTGTCAGCTGCTATTTTAGACGGCGATTTTGCGGAAATTCAAGCACAATCATTTTACGAGAAAACGCTCGAACCAATAATACTTTCACTTAATCAAGCGTTTAGTAATACGCTGTTTTCTTCAACAGAAGCGGCCCATGGCAATGAAATAGTTTTTTACTACAAAGAATTAATGTATTTGTCAACTAAAAGCAAAATTGAATTGATTCAAATTGCTGGCGATCAGGGCTTACTTACGATCAATCAAAAACTTAACATTTTAGGGTATCCTCCAATTGAAGGTGGCGATGTTAGAACAATTAGCCTTAATCACATTTCCAGCGAAATTGCCGACGAGTACCAAATGAATAGATCAAAAACGACTAAGACAAACGATAAATAATAGCAATTAAATATCAGATAAAAAGCAACCGCTGACAAAGGAGTGACTTTGTTGTGCTTAACGAAAAAACATGGACGGTTTATATTCATCGGAATAAAATAAATGGCAAGGTTTATATTGGAATTACTTGTCAAAAGGTTAATCGCAGATGGGGTGGAGGGAAAAATTATAATGGTAGTATTCATTTCTTTAATGCGATTAAAAAATACGGATGGAACGGGTTCGAACACGAAATTGTTTTAACAGGATTAACTGAACAACAAGCGGCAAACAAAGAACGGGAATTAATCGCCAAATATAATTCCATGGATGATATTTTCGGGTATAACCTCACTAGCGGAGGCGAAATTGGCAAAAAATATACAGATGAAGTCAGAAAAAAGTTGAGCGAATCACGCAAGGGAACTGTTGCTTCCAAAGAGACAAAAGAAAAAATAAGCAAAGCTTCCAAGGGAACCAGCAACGGCAATTATGGAAACCATCTTTCACAAGAAGCAAAAGAAAAAATAAGTCTTTTTAATAAAAATTATTATAAGAATAACAAACATCCAATGCTGGGAACGCATCATTCTAAAGAAACCATATTGAAATTGGTTAATTCGCACAAAGGATTATTGGCTAAAGAAAAACATCCAAGTTGGGGAAAACATTTATCAAAAGAAACCAAAAATAAAATAAGTCAATCTCACAGGGTCGAAAACCTTTCAGAAGAATCCCGAAAAAATATTAGTAATGCTCAAAAAGGCAAAAAAGCATCTGAAAAAACTAAAAGAAAAATGAGCGTGGCACATAGTGGAGCGAAACATTATCGCGCAAGAAAGGTAATTTGTATCAATACAAAGGAGGTGTTTGATACCATAGCTTCGGCGGTTTGTAAATATGGGGCGCGGCGCGTCGGTAGCTGTTGCCGTAATCAGCGCAAGTCTGCCGGTAAACACCCAGAAACCAGAGAGCCCCTTAAATGGATGTTTTATGATGATTATCTCAAACAGAACAATGTTCGGAAGAGCGCTTAGCACGTTCTTTTTTGCGTTTACCAACTAAAAAGGAGGAACCAAAACAAAATGACAATCAAACTTAAAGACGGCGCGGAATTCCGCGCTTTTTCTATGCCCGATTTAAAAGCCGATGAGGGCGGCAGCACAATCGAAGGTCACGCGGCGGTGTTTGGTCAGGAAACTAATATCGGTGGTTGGTACAAAGAGATTATCCAACGTGGCGCCTTTGACAAGACAGATTTTAAAGATGTTTTATTCAGCGTTAACCATGACTTGGAAAAAATTCCGCTTGCCCGGAGCCGCAATAATAATGCTAATTCTACCCTGCAGTTACAGGTCGATGATCAAGGGCTAGGCATGAGGGCTAACCTTGACACCGAAAACAACGCTGATTCCAAGTCACTTTATAGTGCGGTTAGTAGGGGAGATATTACTGGGATGTCTTTTATTTTTAATGTCCGTGATGAGGAATGGACTGATTTAGATTCTGACACGCCAACCCGAACAATCAAGGACATTTCCAAAGTATACGAAGTATCTGCGGTGTCATTTCCCGCCTACGACGGGACTGATATAAATGCGCGTGGCAAAGAAACGCTGGAGAGCGCCAAACGGGAGCTGGAGAGTGCCCGAGTCAAAGAGCTGGAGAGCTTGAACGAGCAAAGAATCAAAATTGAAATACAAAATCTTAAAAAAACAATTATAGGAGGAAAAAATAATGGATAAGAAAAAAATGCAAGAAAAAGTAATTCAAAAAGAAGAAAGAGTAGCCGCGATTGACAAAGAAATCATGGCCACTGTAGAACCTAAAGAACTTCAAAAATTGCTAATTGAGCGTAACGGCTTGCAGGATGAAATTGCAGATTTCAGGTTCGCCATTTTTGAAGCCGAAAAAGCCGAGAAACCTGACGACAAACCAGAGGGACGCGGCGAAGAATTAAAACCGCAAGGCGAACTTCGGGCTGCTGGCAGCTCGTTTAACCCGATGTCGGCTTTGACAGGTGTCCAAACTCAGCAACGCACTGCCGAACCGGAAGATCGCTATGCGACCATCGAATATCGAAAAGCGTTTATGGAATATTGCAAAACCGGGCAACAAGTTCCAGAACTGCGTTCGGATGCTTATACCGGTACTTCGGATGCTGCAGCGGTCATTCCGACCACGATCTTAAACGAGATCATCAAAAAGGTAACTTCTTATGGTCAGGTTTATGCACGTGTCCGTAAGCTGGCAATTAAGGGCGGTTTGACTGTCCCGATTTTGTCTTTGAAACCAACCGCAACTTGGATTGGTGAGGCGGCGGTTTCGGAACGGCAAAAAATTACCGCCAATACTAATGTGTCGTTTAGTTATTATGGCTTGGAATGCAAAGTAGCAACCTCTTTATTGGCCGATACTGTGACTTTACCAATGTTCGAAAGCACTGTTATCGATCTGATTGTTGAGGCCATGACTAAAGCTTTAGATTTGGCAATTATTGCCGGTGACGGAAGCGGAAAATGTCTGGGGATTACCTTGGATACCCGCGTTCCGGCCACACAGATTATAACATTGGCCGCGTCCGATTTTGTCGATTGGAGCGGTTGGAAGAAAAACGTGTTTGCCAAAATGCCGCTGGGCTATAAAGCCGGAGCGGTATTTTTAATGGCCTCCGGCACTTTTGAGGGCTATATTGACGGCATGGTTGATTCTAATGGTCAACCGATTGGCCGAGTCAACTATGGGATTACCGACGGCCCGGTTTTGCGTTTTGGTGGCAAAGAGGTTATCGAAGTTGAGGACGATGTGATCGCAAACTACGATGACGCTTCAACCGGCGACGTAGTTGCGATTTATGCGGATCTTAAAAACTATGCTATCAACTCTAATATGCAAATGACCATGTTTCGATATTTAGATCACGATACCAACCAATATGTCGATAAAGCCATTTTAATCATGGACGGCAAGCTCTTAGATCCGAATGGAGTAGTAATCGTTAAGAAAGGCGCTTAATTTAGCGGGTGATGGCGGGGTGTCTTTCGGGATGCCCTACCAATGCCGGGAAATAAAATGGCCAATATCCATACTTTAATCGGACAAAAAATAGGTACTTTAACCGTAACTGGCCGAACCCGAAATGAACGAGGAAACCGGGCAAGGTTTATATGCGGGTGTGATTGCGGCAAAGAACTAATTATGTTTGCCGATGAACTATTAACTGAAAAATTTGAACCTTGTGACTGTGTGAAACCAAAAAAGACCAAAAAAACAAAACAGGAGGAATAAAAATGTCAAGACCAGGATTCGATCCCGAAAATGGGATGTTAAAATCTGATGGGAATGTTGATGTTGATCGCGCTTTTATCGCCCATTATCAAATTCCCGCCGCAAATGCTATTGTAGCCGACACCGATGGGATTCATGCGGCGTTTGCCTGTACTACTCCGGCTATCGCGGCAACCTGCGCGGTCAAAGCTGCAACGGCCATTACAGACATTTTAACAACCACGATACCAGCGACCATCGGGGCTGCGGCAAACGCATTAAGTATTTTGCTAACGACCGCCGCTGATGATGCGTTGGCGGTTAGCAAAAACGACACCACAAAAGTCATTACTATCGCCCTTGCCGACACGACAGCGGCCAATAACACTGCTACGCTTATTCAAGCGGCGATCCGCGCGTTATCAACCGTTGGCGGCGTGTCCGTTGCTGGCGTGACTTGTGCAGCAGGGGGAAACTGGAATAGCGCGGCGATTGCCACGGGTGAAACTGCGGCGGTAGCGTTTTCCGGCGGACAAACTGCGGCTAACGATGTATTAACCACGGCCATTACAAGCCCTGGAACGCCACGCAATATTACTGCAACTGCCGGGGGTACTGCTGGAGACATTAAAGCCGTTCAAGTAATTGTAACCGGCACGAATTACAACGGCGAAATTATCACCGAAACCTTACCGGCGTTTACTGTCGATACTGCCGGGACTGTATCGGGAAGTAAGGCATTTGCTACCATTACAAGCATTACTATTCCGGCGCATGACGGAACCGGGGCGACTACTGCGATTGGATTTGGTGAAGTGCTTGGGTTGCCGTATAAATTGGCGCACAATACCGTTTTAAATACTTATCTTGCCAATGTCAAAGAGTCCACTGCGCCAACCGTTACAGTTAGCGCGACGCTATTGGAATCCAATACAATTGATTTGTATAGCACATTAAACGGCTCAATCGTCGATATTTACCTGCTGGTTTAAGGATGTGGTTTAAATGGCAATTTTGACTGCCAGCGAAGCAGCGCAAGCCCTAAACTATTCCGACGTTGCACAGATGCCCGAAAAGGTGACTGGTATTTTAGTACCGGGTGTTGATTCGTATATCGAAAAGGCGACCGGAAGAGATTGGGGGACTTTGACTACCACCTATACCACGATTGATCCGGTTGCTAAAGTAGTAGCGGCGGCATTGCTCTCTCAATGGTTTACCGATCCCGCTACGATTGGAACGGCTAACGGCTTGGGGATTATCGGTATGCTGGGGCAACTTGAAGCCACCGTACTCCAAGAAAGTCAGGCAGCGTCATGATATGGACAAAACCGGGAGAAATGACGCAGAAAATTGTTATCAAACATATTACAGGATATGCTCAAGACGATAACGGCGACAACGTCCCAACTTACGAGATACTTTTTAGTCCATGGGCAAAAATTGAAATCAGTTCGGGCGGAGAGTTCTGGGCCTCACAAAAGACTAATGCCCAGTGGAACGGACTGTTTAAATTTTGGCATTATGTCGGACTTGATACAACCATGAAAGTTTTTTACGGAACCCGTGAGTTTGACATTCTGACGGTTATCAATCCCCAAGAAGCGAACCGGGAAACATGGTTAGAATGCGAGGAAGTGATTTAATGGCTGGAATGTTTGATATGTCATTAGTAGGGCTTGAAGCGATAACCGATTTTATGGATGCTTGCGAAAAAAATGACGCCAAACTACTCAGAAAATCAACTCTGTCAGGCGGGCGGATTATTTTGAAAGCGGCAAAGGAAGCTTGCCCGGTATCACAGGATGGCAACTTTGATCACGAATCCGGAAATCTTAAAAAATCACTCAAAATTAAACCGCTTAAGCCCAAAGAAAAAGGTCAGCAATTGGTTGTAATCGGCCCCGAAGTTGGCCCGAAAGCGAAGCACAATGGATGGTATGGCCATTTTGTTGAGAACGGCACAAGCAGATCCAAGCCCAAGGCATGGCTTCGCCCCGCTTTTGACGAGAAGCAAAACGAGGCCACGCAAAAAGCCGCTGAAGTTTATGCCGAGGGTTGGGGCGAAAGCGTCATCAAAGACATCGAGGACTTGGGTGACATCTTAGGGGGTGACGAATGAAGCCAATTGAATCAATTATTGCGGCTTATCTGGCTGATTATGCGGCATTAAAGGCAATCCACGGCGGGCATTGTCAGCAGGGGTTAGCCGATCAAAAATGGACGGCTCCATATCAAACTGTGTTTCTCATTTCCGATCCGCCTGATATGAAGCGGCTGGGATGTCCGAGGCCCCGACTGCAGATTAACAATTTTTCAACCAAATACGGAGAGGCCAGACAAATGGCTGAATTAACCTATGCGGCCTTAGATGGGTTTTCCGGGGCGCTGGACAGTGTACAAATAATAATGGGAGCATACGATGATATGACCCCAATTTACGAGGATGGAACAAGTCTCTGGAATTGTGCGATTGACGTCAAAGTTACATATCGGGTATAATAAGTATGTGGCTAGGGTCGCGCCCGAAAAGCGGTTTTCCCAACCGCCAGCCACTAATAAAAAAAACGGGATATACTAGGGAGGTATAAGCATGGAAAAAATTTATATACTTTCAACAGGGGAATATGAGCATTGCACGGTAGATGGTCTTTTAATTGGCGACGTAAATCCAAAAGAATATTACCAAGAATTTTGCAATCAGTATGGGATCAAGGAAACGTGTTGGCAAAATAACGATGAATTTGAAGCCTGGTGGCATTCGGTTTTAGAAGCAGAAAAAATATTAAAACACGATAACTATCAGGGGGATAATCTTGGAGAGCTATTCAAAAGTTGGCTTATACAAAATCATGGGTTTAAAGATCTGGAATACGAAGAGTTAGTGATAGGAAAGTTCGGAGAACAGCTTTAGCCGCCCAACAAGGCGGTTTTTTAATGCCCAAAATTAAGCGCCTTTCGAGGTGCTTTTTTATTACTAAAATTTAGGAGGAATGTAAAAATGCCTTATCAACAGCCAGTAATAAGTGAAAAAACAATTAGAGTTGGAAGCGTTAAAGTTGAAGTTGGCGATAGTGTTTCCAGCTTAGTATCATTGGGGACTGGAAACGCCGCGAAATGGTCTGAAAAAATGACCAAACAAGATTTAATCAGTGATAATGGTGGATTAATTAAAACCCTTGTTAAAGAGCAAACCTGCGAGGTCGATTTTACCATGTTGGAGATTGATCTTAACATCTTGCAGCAGGCGCGGGGGGGTATCGATGAGTATTCGGTGGTGGCTAGTGATCCGGTTGCGATAACCGCCGAAGGACACGGGACCGGATGGACGGTCGGGACGCCATTTAGATTGACCCATAAAAACGGAGCCGATACCATTGTAACCGGGATCGCGGTCAAAGCCGCGGGGAGCGCGTTAACTCTAAATACCGATTATCGGACTTATGTCGGAGATGGTTCTAATGGTCTTGTTGGTTATACCTACATTGTCCCGGTGACGGCACAAACTACCGCGATCACTGCCGACTATACTTACACGCCGAACGCGGCGGTAATCATGACCTCGGGCGGTAATGTTAATATTAGCTCTAAGGTGGTTCGGTTGACCAATACCGATGAAGATGGGAAAATTTTCCGAATTACCATTTACAAGGCCCAAAATTCGGAAGGAATCAGCATTGACTTCCCCGCTGATGACGAAGGAAAAGCCTGGGAGAACACCATCAAATTTACCGGGTATAAAGACGCTACTCGCAGCGTAGGTGACCAGTTGTTCGAGATTTATGATAGTCAATCGGTTTAACATTTAATAACTGATAAGGAGTGACATTGCGTCACTCCTTAAAAATTACAGGAGGCGGTTAAATGTCGAAAGTAGATCTAACAGGTCAACGATTTTCGAGCTTGGTAGTTATTGGCGAAGCAGGCAGAAATAAAAGTAGGGGAATATTGTGGAAATGTGTTTGTGATTGTGGGAAAGAAACGGTCGTTTCGTCAGATAATCTTCGAAGGCACAATACCAAAAGTTGTGGGTGCGGCTTAGGCTATGATAGAATTTCCAAAAATACATTTGTGGAACTCTTTGGTGGGACGGTCGAAATTTATGGAGGCAAAGGAAATCTAGTCGGTTTAATTGACAAACAAGATCTAGATAAAATAAATAAATATACTTGGACAAGGTTAAACACCGGATACGTGACAACCACTATAAAAGGAAAAGCTATTTTACTCCATCGTTTTATTATGAGTGCCAAAGAAAATGAATTTATCGACCACAGAGATAGAAAGCCAAGCAATTGTTGCCGGTTGAATCTTAGAGCTTGTCTCCATCAAGAAAATTGTTGGAACCAAGGAAAAAGGGCAAAAGGAGAAAACAAATATAAAGGTGTTAGCCGCAAAAGAAACAAATGGGCGGCACGCATTAGAGCTTTACAAGGAATTATAAACATTGGAGTTTTTGAAACAGAAAAAGAGGCGGCATTTGCTTATGACAAATCCGCTTTGTTTTATCATGGAGAATTTGCAGTTACAAATCAAAGTTTGGGGCTTTTATAAGGAGGCCGACCATGTCAGACGTTTTGACCATCAATACAGCAATGGATGAACCCCGAAAAATTGTTATATTGGCAGAGGGCAGGAGATCGTTCCTGCCTTTTTTGCCAGCCAAAGACATTGTTATAGCTATCCCTAATCCTTCCATTCGAAAAGCCCAGCAAATGCGAGCAAAATATTATGCTTTTGTTTCCGCCTGGGTCAACAAAGACCAAAAATTATTATCGCGGATCTCTCTTGATATTGTCGCCGATGCTTTTAAATCATGTCGGCCCTTTTTTACTAAATTATGGATAAAACATTGTCTAACTAATGACACTTTCACCCAGATTTTTGATTTTATCCTCCAGCCAACGCGAGAAAAAGAAGAGGAATACCTAAAAAACGCAATGGCCCTGCAAAAGGCGGCGAAAAAGTAGACCTGAATTTTTGCAGGGTTATATCAAAACTATGTGCCTATTATGGGCAGCCAGTCCGGTATTTCACAGATGAAATCAGCGAGAATCAATTTATAATGCTGGCCGAATGCATGGCCGAAGTATTGACGCAAGGCGAACACGTGCCGGGCCAGGATTTAAACAAGCCGGATTTGAAAAAGTTTAAAGCGTTGTACGGTGGTGGGAAGGAGGTACATCGATAGTGGCGATCAGCAAAAATCTAGTCGTAAAATTTTTAGGGGACTCCTCCCAGCTCCAAGGAGTTTATAAATCAGTAACATCAGACGCTCAGAAGTTCGGCAGAGAAGTTAAAAATCATGGTGTATCCATGCAAGCGGTTGGCAAAACTATGCTGGCGGTTGGCGGGACTATTGTCGGGGCTATGGCGGCAACAGTGGTTGCGGTTAGCAAGGTTGGAACGCAGATTGATAAATATTCCAAACAGACCGGAGTCAGCCGGGAAGAAATGCAAAAATTGGGTTATGCAGCATTGCAGGAACATGCGTCAATGGAGCAATTAGCAAACGGATTAACCAAGCTTTCCAAAAACATGTATGACGCAAGCACTGGGACGGGCGAAGCGGCGAAGGCGTTTTCAGATATCGGCGTTAACGTCCAGACGGCGGACGGGCACCTGCGCAATTCTTCGGACGTGATGTTGGATGTCGCCGAAAAGTTCAGGGGGATGTCAAACGAGTCTGAAAAGTCAGCAATAGCCATGAAGATTTTTGGGAAGTCCGGCGCTGATTTAGTTCCATTTTTAAACATGGGACGCGATGGAATAGAAGAGCTTAAAAAAGAGGCGGAACGACTTGGGATTGTAATGTCCGAAGATTCCGTCAAAAAGATGAAGGAATTCGACGATAGTATAACGGCAGTAAAGGCGGGGGTTGGAGGATTGGGAACTCAAATAGCCTCAACTCTGATTCCATATACAGCAAAATTGGCCGATAATCTTAAATCAGCGGTAGAATGGTTTAATAAAATTCCAAAACCTGTCAGGGAATCGGCTACCGTTGGGGTAACTCTTACCGGGGTATTAACGCTATTGGCTGGGGTTATAACAACGATGGTTATTCCGGCTTTGTCAAAAATACATCCCGCCATAGGCATAACTATTGGCGCGGTAGGGTTATTGTCGGCTGGGATCAAATACCTGGATTCGACCAATCAAGTGGTCGCAGCGCATATAAGGAGTGCTTGGGATCGGCTACTTGCATTTCTTAATAGCACCTGGAAAGGTTTGGAAACTTCTGTCTGGACAATGGTGCGAGAAGCACTAAAAGCCCTGAATACTTTTACTGGTTGGATTCCGGGGTGGGGTAAGGGGCTTAATGCGGCAATTTCAGCGGTTGAAAAAGAAAGACAGGCTAGTTTATTAGCAGCTAATGCGAATTTTAACGCTATGATGAAGGGGACCTATCAGCAGCATTATGACGATTTAACAAAAATTGTTAAAAATAAAAATAAAACAATGTCAGATGCTATATTTGCGGCGTATGAGCAACGGATGCAGCAGGAAAGACAAGCCTTGACATCCTCCGCTGAATTCCAAAAAGCTAATTATGCGACTAAATTAAAAATGCTTAAGGATACTGAGACTAAAGAATTAGCGAATACCAAATTGACTGCCGAGCAAAAGTTACAAATCCAAAGAGAATATGGTACTTTGGAAGCCGGGTTAAAAGCCCAAAAGGCCAAAGAACAGACAGCGGCGGAGAAGCAGGCAGCCAAAGAAGCCAATGACAAGGCCAAACAAGCCGCGCAGGAACGTCTTAACAATGAAAAAGAATGGCGTGAGAAGCTATTTAATGAAACCCATAATGAACTTGAGAAGCTGAATCACGAAGAAGAATTAGCATTGTCCGAAGCCAACATGACCGCAAAAGCAAAAGCTGATGTTGTCGCCTATTATGACAAAAAGCGTTCTGATCTTGCTAAAAGTGAGGCTAAAAAGCGGACTGAACTTGCCAATGAAGAAGCCAAAAAATTGGCCGACAATGAAAAGGATTGGACGGACAAAGTTTTTGAAATTACCCATAACGAATTAGAAAATCTTAACAAAGCGGAAGAAGAAGCATTAAATAAAGAAAATCTGACCGAAAAAGCTAAGACCGATATCAAAGCGTATTATACCCAAAGGCGAAAAGAATTAGGAGACGCCGAGGTTAAAAAAGCTTTAGATCATCAAAATGAATTACTTGAGAGGGCTCAAAATTATTCAAATAGGCTTTATGAGCTTACACACGATGAATATGACAACAGGCTAAAAGCTCTTGACACAGCCGAAAGTAAAGAGCTCAAACAGACTGAATTAACCGAGCAAGAAAAAACCGATATAATTGATTTTTATGCTAAACAACGCTTAAAAGTTTATGAGGACGAAGAGAATTCATATTACAAAACTGGCTTGCAAATGGCGCAAACATTTACTTCCTTTACCGATTCTATCCGTGACGGAAGTACGACTATCGGTGAAGCTTTACAAAATTTGTTAATCTCAATTATCAATACTATTGAGCAGCAGGTTATCGCCAAAGCTATCGCGGCGGAGGCCATTGCTTATGCTGATTCGTGGTGGAGTTTCGGATCATCCTTAGCTTCTCTTGCTACTGTTGCCAGTAAAGTTTGGCCCGCCGTGGCGGCGCTGGAAGCTTTAAAATTCGGTGTTTCCGCACTTGCCGAAGGCGGCTTGACGACCGGCCCTTCAGTCAATCTAATTGGTGAGGGCGCTTACCCGGAAGCTGTTCTGCCTTTGTCCGATGAGGTGTTTGCGAAAATCGGCGAGGGGATTATAAAAAATCAAACCGTCAATAACGATAATAGAACAACCAACTCCAGCAGTCCGACTGTTGTAAATCATTACCATACATATGAATTAGGAAAATATGTTGATAAATCCGGGCTTAAAAAATTTGCCAGGGATATTCAGCCAATTTTAGTTAGCGAGGATAGAAGAAAAGGAAAAAAATAAAGGAAATTCCTCTTTATTACCGAAATTAACAGAAAAGTTAATAAGGAGGAATTTTATTATGAAAAAATGGTTTGTAGGATTAGTATTGATTTTTGTATTAGTCGGAGTTTGTTTGGCCGAAAGTGAAGGGCCTAAAGACTGGATCGGAAAAGATGTTATTTTTTTAGCAAAACCGCCTAGTTTACAAGAATACAGATATTTTTACACCTATAAGAAAAACGACATGGTAAACTATTCGATACCATATAAAGATCTTGTTGGAAAACAAGCAAAAATAATTGAAGTAGGTGATACGGATAGTCCTGAAATCTCTTTAAAACTTGACGATAACGTTATGCTATACTGTAAAGCCATAGGGGGAACTTTAGATGACGTTTGCTTTAAATCTGAATTAGATAATGCAAAAAAGTATATTGGTCAAACAATATGGTCAGATCCACATATACGAATTTTAACTTATATTATTGATCAAAAAAGTGGGGAAGTTGCTGACTTTGATATTTCTAATTTAGAAAAGCTTAACGTTATGAATGTAGAACCAAGTTTTAATGATTATGCGCCTTTAAGGTTCGCCTTAAAGAGGGCAAACGGTAAATTAATTTTTTGGGATGGATCATATTCATTAATTAATGATACAAGTAATCATTTATTAAGACCGTTTAACAAATCTTGGAGTTTTTTAGATCCTAAAAAGTTGCATCCGAAATGGACTCAAAAAACTTGGAATGCGATTAAGCAATGTGAAATATTTATAGGAATGAACAAAGACATGGTTTTAATGAGTTGGGGGAAACCAGAAAAAGTAAACAGTACGATTATTGCCTCCGGGAAAAGTGAGCAATGGATATATGGAGACCAATATGTTTATTTTGATAAGGGATTGGTTTCGGCAATACAATCGTTTTAAAAACCTTTAACCCCAACATAATTTACCTACCGCTCTTAACCGGGCGGTTTTTTATTACCCGAAACGAGGTGATCCCATGGTGCCGGGAGATATCTACCTAAATACTACTCTGCTCCCTTCTGGTTCTCGAACAGTCACGCCTACGCCGGTTGAAGAAGGCGTTACCAAGCGTGTCGCGTCCGGTAAACTTGTCGAGGAAATCATCCGGCGATATATCAACTATCAGATTGACTACGAATATATGACCGGCGATGACCACGAGATATTAGAGGCACTTTACAATCTGGCCGAAAATCTTACTTTGACAGTTGTAAATCGGCTTGGTGTCGAGACGGTTACAGAAGTTAAAATGACCTGGACACCGGGGACGCGGGAGATGATTGCAGGCGGTTGGTTGTGGTCCGGGGTGTCGGTGATGCTGGAGTGTATCTAGTCTATGGATATATCGGTCAGTTTAGAGGTGATTTAGTTGTACGGAGTACCAACCAAATACAAAAACAACATCCTGGCGCAAAAACGGCAGATATTAGGCAAGGTGGTAATCGACTACAGCGCCCCGGAGACGGACACGTCAATTACGGTCAGCGCCAACGAAAATGCCTATATTACGCAAAATCAGCAGGTAGCAAATGGCGTTGAGGCGCCAACTAAAAAATGGGCAAGCCTGGACGGATCATGGGCGCTGGATGGCACTCATTATTTATGTCCGGATACAGCAGACGCGGCAGTAAATAATGAAATGGGATGGTGGGGTAAAAGTATAGCGGGGGCGGGGGGTAAGTTTCTTGCCTGTAACGTTGACCCGCCGTTTGTCGGCGCGGACTTTGACCAGTCAGGCAGTTACCCGTCCCTTTGTTTGCATAATGACACACTCTACCTGGTGTTTATAGACGGCAACTATATCAAAATAGCAATCATTGACCAGACAACAATGGCCGTCACAAGCCTCCTGCGGACGATATCGACAGCGGGGGCAAGCCGTCCCAGGCTAATTTTCGAGCCGTCCACCTACGAGGGACAATTAGACCTGCCGCACGTGGCCTACGTTAGCTCAGACGGCAAAGTATACTGCTACCGGGAGCAATACTTGGAGGACTTGAGCATTGAGTCAATCACGGATGAGATTGGGACGGGGACCTGCATTGAGGCGCTGTGGATTAGCGATTACTTTTACCATCTGTATGTCAACGCCGGGGCGCTTTACATTCGCAAGCAAGGCGAGTATGCAGAGATCCTGATTACTCCCGACAGCGGCGCGATAACCGGTGTTTGGGCGGCGGAAATGCCGGACGGTCGGGTATTGATTAGCTATTCATTTGCGCCGACTGCCGGGGGCGGGGAGCTGTATAACGCTTACAGCAATTTGATGTATCCGTTCGAGTTCGGCAGCGATAAGTTTGAGCTAGGGGCAAGCCTTTCGGGTATTGAATACCGGACCGGGATTTTTGTGTTTGGTGAGAATGGCGAATACACTACTTACTCAGTGCAGGATGACGGTTTCGAGCTGGCGGCGAGCTTGCAGTCACTAAGAATATTCATGTTGGGGCAGATAGATAACGAATTTTTTGAGTTGGCGGCAATGTTAAACAAGATAATCCTTGTCGCGCCATACATTTTTAACGATGACAGATTCGAGCTGTCTGCAATGCTAAACAGGGTTGTGTTATCCGCGCCGCACGAATTCAGCGATCCGTTTCAGTTAACTGCGTCATTACAGAATTTTGAATTCTTTACGCCTTGAGGAGGGGTTTTGATGAAATTACAAGTAGCTTATCCGTTTCCAATGATTTATTTGCCGAGGTATTTGACGATGGAACCCGAAGCCAAACTGGGTTTTTACGGGGAGATCGAGGTTATTAAAAAACGTCATGGGGTTATTACTCAGGCATTAAAGTTTAAAAATGTCATTACTGATGTTGGATTACAACATTTGGCGGCCAATGCAACTACTATATTAGCGAGAATTAACAATTGCCAACTCGGGACGGGGACGACTACGCCGACATCCTCAGACACGACCCTTGAAACTTATGGGACATACAAGTTTTATAGTTCTTATAGTACGGCTCTGGGTTCCGAGAATGACAGATATATTAAAATGCAGTTTGAATTTGGTCTTAGTGACGCTATTGGTACATGGACAGAATTAGGCATGAGTTGGACAAGTGGTTCCGGATCAAATGTTTTTTGCCGGATGCTTTTTAAAGACGGCGAAGGAAATCCGACATCTGTTGAAAAAACGTCCGATGATACGATGACCATTATTTATTATCTGCATGTTGTTAGGACATCCGATATACCAACTGAAAACACTGTTGCGGTCGATGGCATTACTTATACTGTGCAATCTTTGATTTTAGATCAATGTTTGTATAGGATTGCTTATTCAGATAGCATAAATAGTTCTAACTATGGTCAGAATGCTCGTTTGGGGACTGGTATAGCCGAACTAAGTACAACTCAAACAGCTTGTAATAGTCCAATAAGCGTTTCTCCAACTTTATATTCTATTGTGAGCTATGTATCAAATACTTATTACCGAGAATTTATGTTTGAATTTCCGGCTAGCATCAACGGAAATATAGCGGAATTTTGTTTTCCAATAACATATTATGGCAGCTTAGCCCAGATCGCCATGCGTTTCCCGACGCCGATTCCGAAGGCGGATGACACCAAAAAAATCAGGCTACAGCCGAGGGTTACTTATGCCCGGGCCGAGGCGGCATAAATGAAGGGAGGCAATCCCCTTTGGACATAGTTAAAACGACAAAAATCTATGAATCGACAGTACCAATCAGCGAGGTCGGGGGAAGTTTCTCCGGCCTTTCTTTGTGGGTGTTTTGGCGGGAGAACGGGACGCTGAAAGCTAAATACCTACCCAAAGCAAATGTCATTGATGATAATGGTATCTATTTGGGATCGCTGTATGAAGGTATTTGGAAAGAAATATTACAATTAACCGATAATCCAAGCGTTGACAAAAACCCAACAATTATAACGAGCGGCGGCAAAGTATCTTTTCTGGCCTGGGAGCGTAACGGTGAGCTTTATTACCATAATATACATCCACAGCTAACCGTTACCTTCTCCGCCCGCGTCGTTTCGGCGCTTAAGGTTGTCGGAGACAGCCTCCGCAAAGAGTACCCAGTGGATTTTAATATCTATCTCTATAATGCATTCGATGTACTCTTATATACCGAAGTTGTAACCGGTAACACGGAAATCACCTGGGAAAAGGACATTGCCCAGGTTAGCGGTGTCAAAAAAATGACGTTGGAACTCACGCGCTGGAGTCACGAGGGGCGGCAAGCCAAGATACTGGAGTTTTTCAGCCGCCTTACCGAGACTTACGAAGGCGCGGATCTGTTTAGCCTGTCGCTGCTGGAGGAGCGGGACGTGTCAACCGGATCGTTACCAATCGGCAACATCAGCGCCAATGAGTTAGATCTGTCAATCCTTAACCGGGACCGTAAATTTGACGCGGGGAATAGTGATTCTAAATTATATCAAATGATCAAGCCTAACCGCAAAGTTACTGCCTGGCTTGGTTTAGTCACGAACGGAAGCGAAATGATATCCGCAATCGTCCCCGGTATCTGCCTGCAGTACGAACGGGAAACAACTGGGACGGAAACTGTTTGGGTGCTATTGGGGACTTTTTACACTCAAGATTGGACAGCACCGGAGTTGAAACTAAACGCCGACGTCGTAGCCCAGGACCGGCTGTCATTGCTTGACAATACTAATTATGCGGCGGATGAGTATCTGCAAAATACGACGCTTTACGACCTTGCAGTTGACGTCTTGACGGACGCCGGACTCCGGACGGCAGAGTATTGGCTTGACGAGGAACTCAAAGATTACACGGTCCCCTGGGGTTGCGCCATTGCAAAACCGGACGATACTTCTCACCGGGAATGCTTGCGGATGATCGTCGAGGCTTGCCTGGGGCAGTGCTATATGGACCGGGACGGTATTTTAAGGATAGAAGGGCCGAGCTATTTAGAGGACGAGAAGACGGAGGTCAACAAGACGATTACATCAGATGATTATTTCGACGATAAAGACAACCCGGCCAATTATGATGAGCTCGCCAACTATATCCAAATTACCACCCAGCCTTTAGTCGAGGCGGACGAGGCGAGCGACGTCTACACGACAGATAGCGACAGCCCGGTAAGTACGACAATAGGGCAGACTCAAACGGTTACAGTTAGCTGGGATAATATCGCAATTAATTGCAGCGCGGCTCTGGAGGCTGTTAGCGGGGGGACGTTACCGGCAGGGTTAAGCATAACCGGTACGGTATATAGACCCTATGGCGCTGACATTACGGTAAGTGGGGCGACAGTGGCCGGGACATTTTTAATCACCGTCACCGGCATAGTTTTATCGGTTGATAACGAGGTTGCTGTAATTGCTCAAGATGTGGATAGTATTAGCGACAATGGCAAAAAAACGTTTGAGATTGACGATAACCCATTGATCCAGACTGAGGCTATGGCCCAAAAGATCGCAGATAAATGTCTGGCATTAAGCAAAGATCCGCGCAGGGATTTAGATATGCCTTGGAGGGGCGACCCGGCGCTGACGTTAGGGGATCGGATCAATGTCCCGGACAGCAAAAAAACCACTGCTGACTTTTGGGTTATCAGTAATCAATTGGATTGGTCGGGCGGGCTGAAATCGACTACGAAAGGGAAGAAGGTGTTGTAATGTCATATCAAACGCCAAAAGTAGATTGGGTTGCAGCAGATAATCCGGGGGCGGGGGATTTTAACCGGATTGAGGGTAACGCAGCCTGGTTAAAAAATCGGGCTAATATATTAATCCCTACTAATGGCAGTAGTTTTACTGTTAATCTGCCGGATGGGGTTACATCGGCGACAGTGACGGTAGTTGTACAAGTCCTATTACAAGTAGGCTCCGTTGGAGACAATCCACATGGAAATGTGCGTTTAAAAATCGGTAGTACGGCATCGAATATTATATCATCGTCCGGCGGTTCTGTTTACGGATGGTTAGCCATTACCGCTACGGTTACAAGCACTTTTACGGTGTCTGTAGTTGTAGAAAATACAGGGGATACTTCAACAACCGTGTCGGTTGCCCCAATCGCACAAATTTATTTTGGTTAAGAGGTGATATTTTATGTCAATTGTAAATACTGAAAGCACTGGCAAAACGACCATTGACACTGTTGTAAGCAACGACGATATCCCAATGTGGAATTCGGTCCAGCAGACGGAAACGCCAAAGCGGGCAGCAGAGTGCGGTTTGCTTGTTTACGACAATACCGCGCAGCAGTATAAGCGGCTGCCAGACGCGGCTGATCCGATACCGTACCCAGTGACGCAATTACGGCGTTCGACTGATTCTTCCGCGACCGTCCTACAAAATGCTATAACCTCACCCGCCAATGGGGCTGCGTATCCTATCGCTGGCAAGGACAGACTGATTTTAAGTATTAGCGGCGCGGCTACGGTCCGAACGGTGGAGTTTAAGGCAATCGGTCCGGGCGGTGTTGAATGCTATGTCTTGGGCTCCAAAGTACTTTCTGACGGCGATATTGATTTAGCCGCTTCCACAACTGGGATTACAGACGAGATCTGGGAGTTTGATGATTTGTCCGGGTACACCTCGTTTTACGCCAAGGTTACAGCGGTAACGGGAATTGTGACGGTGACGGTTTTGGGGGTGGCGTGATGGACAAGATAGCGATCTCTCTTGCGCTAAAACGAGTCAAACTGATCAGCAGTGTTATCCAAACTATTACCGGGGGGTTGAACATCGATAAGATTTTAACTCCGTTGATTATGGCGGTTGCCGACGGCGAAACAGCGATCAAGATTCAAAACGCTGCCGGGACCACCGATGTTATGACGGTAGATACGGTCAACAATAAAGTAACTTTTTCCGGCACGGTTGAAAATCAAGCACTCCAAGACCAATACGAAATCCAGCTTCTAGGAGGTAGAATCTAATGGCGGTGGGTAAAACAGTTTTAGAGCAGGTTCCAACCACGACCGAGGCGGTGGTACAGTCCAGCGGTGCCGACTATACCCCCGCGACCGGCAAGGTGTTTAGCATTGTCAGCATGTGGATACACAACGCAAATTCGACGGCCAAATATTGCAAAGTAAAGATTGGCGCTACTCTGTTGGTGGGCGTCAAGCAAATCCCAGCCAACGATACTTTGATGCTGGATGACGTTAATTTGTACCTTGTCAACGGCGAGTACATCACCACCCAGGCCGAGGCCGACACCGGGCTGGCAATCCGGATAAATGGCTTGGAGGTGGATGCGTGATGCGAAGCAGATTAATGTTTGACGATCCGGCCACGCAGGCCACCCTGGCTGACATCCTTACCAAACTTATAGCCGCGCCCGCCACGGAGGCCAAGCAAGACGCGGGGAACACCGCTCTAGCCTCAATCGTTACCAACACGGGCGCGGGCGCTACGCAGGTGACAGCGGCGGCGATATTGGCGGCATTAGCAGATCCCGCGACCCAGACAACGTTAGCGGCGGTACTTTCGGCCATGCCAACCGGGTACGCTACAGCGGCCTTGCAGGGGACTGCTAACGCCTCCCTTGCCAATCTCGACATTGCCCTGACTGCCTTACGCGACGCCATTGTCGGGGGTACTCCTAAAACGATAGCGGATGTCGTGACGGCGCTGGGGGCTGTGGTTATTGCGGCAGGGAGTAATGTCATTGGCAAGGTGGGGATAGACCAGACCACGCCGGGGACAACTAACGCCGTGACACCGGTCAACTCAAGCGGGACTGAAATCATGACCGAGACCGACCCCGGAGCGGCTAAAATCAGTGATGCCGGAATCGTTATCCCGACGGACAAGCAAGCCGTCTACCGCAATCTTGAGGTTGATTACAGCACTGCTTTAGCCGCGTCCGGGAGTTACACCTCATCAGCCATTGACGGCTTGACCTTGCGGCGCGTAACGGGGACTGTCTATGCCGATCAAGCCGGGACGTTTTACGTCGAGGAATCTAAAGATGGGGCAACTTATCGGACCACCGCGACCCAGGCTATTACAGCAAGTACGCCGTACGCTTTCGACGCGATATTCCATAGTCGATATATCCGGTTATATTACGCCAATGGCGCAGTTGCTCAAGGCGCTTTTGAGCTTGTCGCCTACAGTAGCGCAGATTAAGGAGGGATTGACATGAGGATATTATCACCGCCGCGCAGGACGAGTATCACGGGAGCGACGTTTAGCCGGGCGTCTGAGGCTTATGATTCGCTGGGCAGGATTGCATTGCCGGGATTGCCGAGGTTGGAGTATGTCAAGGGAGTGGGCTGGGTTACGTGGGTGGAGGAGGCGAGTAGTAATCTAATCCCTCTCTCAAAGCAAAAATTTGTAGGTTGGTTGTCTTATAGCGGCGCAACTGTAACACTTACGCAAAATCAAGCGGTGTCGGAATGGGGCGCGAAGGATGCAACGAGGATACAAAGTAGTAGTGGGGCAAGCGTTTTAAAATACTATTACGCCATAGAGCTTCCCGCGGCTGGAGCATCAAGGGCTACTTCTGTATATGTTAAAAATATAGGAGCTACAGCTGTAACTATAATGACGGTATTGGGCGGTAAAAGTGTTACGGTTGCTTCGGGGGAAGCGAAAATTTGTAAATTAGAAAGTATGACTGGTAATGGGACGTCAGAATCTCAGATCCAATTTAGGACCGCAAACGTCGAGGACTCTCTTGACATTATCGCCTGGCATCCAAAATCAGAGGCTAAAGCATATTGTACTCTATTTACCGACGCTTCCCGCGCCGCCGAATCCCTGACCATGCCGACTACAGGGTTATCAGTGACCGAGGGGACGATTGAGGGGATTGTGGAGATTAATGATGTAAGTAAAAGGCAAATCAGTGGACAAAATCAACATATATTTCTGCTGGAAAGGACAGGTGGTGTTGGCATTAGGATAGTGCATCAATCATCGTCAGCATATTGGACACTTCAGACACGTGACAGTGTCGCGTACACGCCAGTTAATTTTAGTGACTCGCTAACTCCTAATGGCTTATATTATTACAAAGCCCGTTGGTCAACAAGCGAAGCGGTAGTTGAGTTTTGGAATTTGAGTAGTAAAATAAAAAACGCAACAGCAACAATATCAAACCCCAATTTACCTAGCGATCTTACAAAATGTACTATCGGAGGCGAAGGTAGCTCTACTAATTTCCTCAACACTCGTTTCGGAAAACATCGTCTATCCAACATTGCCCGGACAGCCGACCCGGACTTTGCAAACCTTATGCCCAGCGATGCCAACACTGTCGGGATATTCGACCCGACACCGGTTTATAATCATATAGTGAGGTGATAATGATGATAGTAACATGCAGCAAATGTGGTCAGGAGATGGAGATCGACACCGCGCAGGGAGTCGCGTATGTGACCGAGACGGACGGGAGTATCCATCACGCGGATGGGTGCCCGGAGGTTCCTCCGGAAGAATCGTAAAATCAATAAGAAAGGACTGATTTAAATGTTAGAAACGACAATCAGAATTACAGCGGACGTAACAGTGACCACGCCGGACGAGAGCATTCTGGAGCCTATTAGCTTGGTCAAAGACGCGATAGCGGAGACAACTATCCCGGTGCCGGGTTACGCGCCGTGTGGGTATAGTATCGGTAAGATGACGGTCAAGGGGTTAGT
>Ga0210125_1000040_pt1 | contig 28442 bp, 30 predicted proteins | sample RushMan_CattailN_FD_185555 | JGI IMG/M metagenome (GOLD analysis project Ga0210125, IMG submission 185555) | Wetland microbial communities from San Francisco Bay, California, USA, that impact long-term carbon sequestration -... | ecosystem: Environmental > Aquatic > Marine > Wetlands ...
TCTACCCCTATAAGTTCCAGTCCTTATCAAAACAAAATTCAAACAACTGCGCCGGGTTTCCATTCTCGATACAGTACAGCAGTTTGTCGCAAACCAATCTGTCAGTCGGAAATGCCAGCGATTCAGGCAGACCGTCAAGCGGAAAATAGCGGGCTTCACTAGCATCAGATCCAGCTTTTAGCTTGCCCGCCAACCGCTTTCCCCAAAACCAAACTCCAACAGTCTGGTGCTCCAGATCATGGAAATTTGAATGAACCGCAAAAACCGGCCCAACCGCAGCCTCCAGTCCCGTTTCTTCCCTCAGTTCACGTACTGCCGCATCCCGAACATCTTCTCCCCACTCAACGTGACCGCACGGGATGCACCACATCCCTTCATAAGTCCCTATCCTGCGTACCAAAAGCACCTCTTCTCTTTCCACTAAAATCACCGCGACACCCACAGTGGGATTCTTGTAATGGACCTTGTCACAGACAGGGCAATAAAGACGCGTTCTACTGCGTGATCGGAGTTCTGTCAGGGGAGTTGCACAAAAGGGGCAATACAGGAATTTCATGCCATGCTATTCTCGTCTGGTGCACAGGGAATCGGGGCGTCACACAAAAACACGCAAATTGGGACTTTAAAGAATATCCATTGAATTTGATTTTTTCAATCGATCTATGATCTTTTTGACCTCCTGACTCTTTGTTAAATCCGCAACAAGCAATGCATCCTCGGTATCCACCACCAAAATATTTCTGAGTCCCAAAGCCGCCAAAAATCTTTTCCCACGGGAGACCAAAAAAGAGTCTCTACAATCTACAAGCAATGTGTCGCCATCCGCTACATTGCCAAAATCGTCTTGGTCGCGCTCCATTCTGACCTCGTAGAGACTTCGCCAGGAACCCACATCGCTCCAACCGCATTCGCTAGGGATCACATAGACCGGTCGAGACGTTTTCTCCATTATTGCATAATCGAATGAGATTCCTTCTGTGTCGTCATATAAGGTTTGCAGTGCATTGGGAAACTCGGCTTTATCGAAAGTCGCGCCTAACTGTTCAAGACCTTGCGAAAAGGCAGGCATATGAGAGGCAAATTCGGCTAAGAGGGCCTGCGGGGTCGCAACAAAAATACCCGCATTCCAGTAATAGTTGCCGCTCTGGAGATAATCCCCGGCGGTTTCCAGGCTGGGCTTTTCGACAAACCTTTTGACCGGGTAAACGCTGCCTTCCTCAGGTTTTTCGGCACGCTCGATGTAGCCGTATCCTGTCTCAGGTCTGGTTGGAACAATTCCTAAAGTAACAATCCCCCCACCGGATGCGATTTGTGCTGCTTGGAGAAGCCCCGTACGAAATATTTCCGGCCGTGCAATGTAGTGATCTGCTGGAAGGATGATGATGGGCTCGCAGCCCCCCAAGTGTTCGATATATTTAGCTGCCAGGCCTATGCAAGGCGCGGTATTGCGTCCTTTGGGCTCCGCCAGAATTCTGACGGCATGATTCTTAAAAAGTCTTCCGGTCTCCGCCCTGTGCCGTTCTCCAACAACCAGTAAAATGCGATCATCCGGCACTAAAGACTGAATTCGTTCAAATGTCTCGAGAACCATAGGCTTATCGCCGATGATATTGAGAAATTGTTTGGGAAGAGACTCTCTACTGGCCGGCCAAAAACGCGTCCCAGAACCGCCCGCCATGATGACAATGTACATGCATGCCTCCTTGACCTTCGGCCATTGTGTTATGGTAAGCAGACTATTTTCGTCTGGCTTGCGGAAGCGAATCTATTCGGGCGAGGATATGACTCTACATTCTTGCACTGTCTTTTAGTTCGAAATCGGACAATCTGCCGGCTGCTCTCTTGGAATCGGAATTCTCCCCGCGACTGCGGTGACGAGGATGGAATGGTTGACAAAATGGGGCCGGCTGAAATCGCTCTTGAATCACTCCTCTAATTGAGTAGCCCAAAATGGATCAAGTATCTTCTGGTTTTCAAGCTTAAGACAGGCGTAGATCGTTTGATTTAGAGGGGTTTCTACGCCAACCTCTTTGCCAAGTCTTACCACCATGCCATTGAGTGCCTCTATCTCCATTGGCCGCCGCCATTCCAAATCCCGTAACATAGAACATTTAAACTTTTTGTTGTAGGATTCCGCCAGCGCGACCGAGTCGGCAAGCACCTGATCCGGTAAATTGACGCCTTTGGCGCGAGCAAGTATCTCAACTTCGCGCATAACACTGACCACTAATTCCCTGGTTTCAGAACAGGAGAGAATCAAGCCCAATGGAGCTCTTGAAAGAGTCGTAACTCCGTGAACGGCGCAAATAAACAGAAACTTTGCCCACAATACTTCCTCTATGTCGCTGCTTAGCTCTGCCTCTATTCTTGCTTCCATGAATGCATCGAGAATTTTTTTCGTTCTCTCGGTTGGTTGTTTGGTCCTCTCCCCAAACACAATGCGGCCAGGTTTGCCGACATGGGCGATTACCCCGGGCGAGGCGATTGAGGCCTCAACGTAACAAGTTCCCTCCAATGTTCTTTCGTCACCGTAGTATTGGCTAATTTTCTGAGCATTATCGATGCCATTTTGGAGCGTCAGAATAACCGTGTCATCCTCTACCATGGGAGCAGCAAATCTTGCAGCAGTGGCCGTGTCGAAAGATTTCACACAAAACAAGAGCAGATCCACCGGCCCAATTTCATCAGGCTCAGAGGTGGCATGAATCATCACTCGGAAACTTCCCTGATTCGAGACCACTTGCAGCCCCTCTTCCTGAATAGCCTGAAGGTGCTTGCCACGAGCCACAAAATGAATATCGATTCCAGCCCGTGCAAGGAGACCCCCAAAGTACCCGCCTACACCCCCAGTGCCAATTACCCCGATTTTCATCGAACGCTCCTCTTGCCTCTATTGGATTCAAAATCCCCGAAGAATCCTTCTCTTCTTGCGTGTAACTCAATTCATTTGATGTGAAGTCAGAGGAAATAACTAGTATTGCAGCAAGTTCCAAACAAAACGTGGGTATTTATACAATCAACAGTTCTATACGTCAAACCAAACTGTCGTTTACGAAGCTCGATGGGCAATCTAATGTCCGTGAACGGAGCGAAGCGCATGGATTCAGTTAATGGAAAAATTTTGACAAGGGACAACAAGAATGCCTATATAACTTCGTTGCCCGATGCCGCTAATTGTGAACCATCGAGAAAACAAGCTGTTTCCCAAAAACTTGGAATTTATCAACTCAACTAAACAATAAAAGCGTAACCGCGATGAAAAATGTCTTCGACAATGTGTTGGGCTGTATTGGGAACACTCCACTTATACGCATCAACAAAATCAATCCCAATTCAACAGTGACTCTGTACGTCAAACTAGAAGCAAAGAATCCAGGAGGCTCCATCAAGGACCGCCCGGCTCTAACGATGATTGAAGCTGCAGAGAACGAAGGATTGCTCACCCACGACAAAATCCTAATCGAGGCCACGAGCGGAAACACAGGCATAGGCCTGGCCATAGTAGCTGCAGTGAAAGGTTATCACCTTTTGCTTGCTATGCCGGAAACTGCGAGCCTCGAACGGCAGAAGATCCTCAAAGCCTTTGGGGCAGAAATACTGCTCACACCTGGCAGTCTTGGGACCGACGGTGCCATTGAGGAAGTCTACAACCTTGTTCGCCAAAACCCCGAGCGCTACTTCATGACCGATCAATTTAATAATCCGGCCAATCCCACGGCCCACTACCTCGGCACGGGTCCGGAAATATACGAACAAACCGAGGGCAAAGTTGATGCAGTAATCGTCACACTAGGGACAACAGGCACTGCAATGGGAATCCTCCATGCATTAAAGGAGAGGAACCCAGCCATTGAGGTAATAGGAATCGAGCCCTATCCGGGACACAAGATTCAAGGCCTTAAAAACATGAAAGAATCCTACGTTCCCGGGATATTCGATCGTCATAAGCTGGATCGAATCATTCACGTTAGAGATGAAGAAGCCTTTGAGATGGCCAGACGACTGGCTCGGGAAGAGGGAATATTTGCAGGAATGAGCTCGGGTGCTGCCGTGGCCGGCGCAGTTCAAATCGCCTCCGAACGGGACGCAGGAATAGTTGTATCAGTATTACCGGACGGAGGAGACCGCTACTTGAGCACCAACCTTTTCACGACCATGCTGGAACCGGATTTTTGTCTGTTCGATGTTTTGGAAAGAAAAAAGGTCGACTTTAAACCCGTCCAAGAAGGAAAGGTGCGCATTTTTGTCACCGGCCCGCCACTCGACCAGCATCTGACCTTGCAGGAAGCAAGGCGTTTTTTACTTGCAGATCTGTTGACCCGTTTCCTCACGTTCAAGGGCTTTTCAGCCAATCAGGTTGTCCATATTCCCGACCTGGACAGCAGAACAATCCAGGGGGCTTTTGCAGCAAATTCGGAACTCTCGGACTATTCACAAAAACAACTGGAAGATTTCCTTCGTGACCTCGACTTGTTGGCCATCCAGAGAACTTACAGTTACCACCGAACCTCGGAGAATTTAGACACTATCACCGAATTCGTTAAATCTCTCATAACCAAAGGTCTTGCCTACGAGAAATTACGCTCGGTTTATTACAATATTTCTCAGAGCAAAGACTATGGAAAGCTTTCAAAAATCAACTTAAAAAAGATTCGCCTGGGAGCAACCGTTGACCTGGACGCATACGAAAAGCTAAATCCTAGAGATTTTACACTGCTGAAGCGGGCCACTCTCGCAGAACTCAAACGCGGCACGTATGTTAAGACTGAGTGGGGCAATGTGCTTCCCACCTGGCACATAGCGGCCGCCTCCATAGCACTGCATCACCTCGGTGCGCCCATCGACGTGCAAATCAGTAGTGCCGACTTTCTCTTTCCTCATCTGGAAAACATTCGTGAAATAGGAGGATCTTTAACAGGTCTTGCGTTCGCCAATATATGGATGCTTTGTGCACGAGTATGGACGGAAAGAGATGCGAAGGACAAAGATCATTTTGATGAGAATCTGTCCATTCGAGACTTGATCCAAATGGGTCGCTCCCCTCTAGAAATCCGCTACTGGCTTCTGAGCACTCATTATCGCAAAGCAATCAACGCGACGCCCGAGAATTTATTAAATGCCTCGCAAGGCTATCACAGACTTGTTGAGTTCATCCATCGTATGCAGCAGACCCGGGGTGAAGGCAAGGAACACTCGCTAGTTCCGGAAATGATATATGGGCTCGAACAAAGCTTCATGGAAGCATTGGAAGATGATCTAAACATGCCGAACGCTTTGGCGGCCTTATTCAAATTCAGCCGTAAAGTTAATCCCCTGCTTGATAGTGGTGATTTGAGCAGGGAGCAACGGGAACAGATCCTCAAAAGTCTTCAAAAGCTGGATAGAGTTCTAGGAATCTTTGATTTCGAACTTGAGCCCTTGAACCAGGAAGAGGATGCTCTAATTGCCAAGCGAGAAGAAGCCAGAGCCCACGGTCGATGGAAGGAAGCGGATGACCTCAGAGATCTTTTGGGGCAACGCGGCATTCTGGTAATTGATACACCAATAGGAACACGTTGGGAACGCAAGAGAAACTCCAGCAACAAGAAATAGGATAGCGGAGACGGGATCGAATTCACGCAAAATCCCACACGGCTTCGGCCAGTCCAATCGATCTGGTCGCTTCAAACAAACTTATGGCCTCTTCGTATGCGTGCTCTGTAATGCGCCTCTTAAACGACAGAGGCAAAGCGTTCATCTTAGCGGCAAACACTTTATTGGCTTTTTTTATGTTACCCCCAGTATTTCCTGTCTCCCGCGCCCAATCACACATTTCCTCCCATAGTTCATCGGGCAATCCTCGATAGGGACGTTTGATATAATCACGCTTTTCGTTTGTGACGGCATTGCCGTTCTGGTTCATAGCAAGGCCAAAAGAGATATTCTGCCACAAAGTACCCACATTACCTTTGCGAATCCCGAATTGAATAAATGTCGAAATTTTTTCGACAGAAGTTCCGGTGATGCCATGTTGCGCAATATCGACCGACCAAGGTTGGATGGCTTCCCAAATCGCCCTGGTCAAATCCAGCTGAATTCCCTCATGCGCAGTTCCGAAATAAGTTCCATGAATGGACCCGTTATTTATGGCCAACAAGTTAGGATGGATTCCATTATCGTCCAATGCTCGGATGAACCATTCCGCCTCTTCCGGCTGAGTAAAACCCTCGCTGCTACCGCTTTTTGCCCCAATCTCACCCAACTCTACTTCCAGATTGAGACCTTGCCCTGCTATCGGCTTGGCCAATTCTGATGTGGCAGCCAGATTTTTTTCGTTCTCCATATGAGAAGCGTCAATCGCAAAAGAAGTAAAACCAGCTTCAATTTCCTCTCCAATAAGGGAATTAACCGATTCTATTTCTTGAGGGCTCTTAACTGTGATGTGGTCACCATGAATAGCAAAAGGAACCTTAGTATTTCCAAGCCTTTCATTTTCAGCAACAATAAATTCCGCAAAGCTGGCAGGTGTAAACTCTGTGTAGCTTAGTTCTGATTTTGCTATCTCGTACATCACGGGCGATTTACTGGACATTGAAGCCAATACAATTCCCTCCACGGGTAAACGGCACCGGATGTTGGCCGCCATTATCATGGCATTGTCTTTCCTGGCAGCCTCGATAAGAGCTCTCCCGTTGAAGAGGGGAACAATACTGTTTGCAAAACGCTTCTTTACGTTTCCAGGTCTCCTATCTGAAGTGGATCTAGTCATTCTCGGTCACCTCCGCTTTAGACTGTGGGCGATAAACTGATTACCTGAATGCTGTTGGAAGGCGGAAATCAGGCAAACTTTACATGTTTTTGCAGCACAAGTCATCCAAAACCAATAAGTAGTTGTTCGTAAAAGTTCAAGCTGTAATGGTTATCAAGTGGCCCGTCTCCGACCAGCGGATAAAAAGCAAAGGGGTTGTCGACCCTGATAAAATGTCCTTGATCTAAACCCCTTGAGTCTCTATTGTACAGCGGACTTCGGTTTCGATGCACAATTTTAGAAATATTAGGATACATCCTGCATGAAAATCACCATAAAATTATTCTTTTTGCTATTTTTGACGCTTGTGCCGCTGTTCGCGGGCGAACCTCTCGCAGAGGACCAATATACCGCAGAAATCATCCGATACCCTTACCAAATTCCAAATCAAACGGTAATAGGGAATCCATCCACCTACGTCGTACAAAACAAGGATACAATGTTGGACATAGCCAGACATCGCGGTCTCGGCTACAACGAGGTCAATTTACTTTATCCCGAGATGGATCCGTGGATTCCTCCTTATGGTAAGAATATCATCGCCCCAACCTTTTGGGTTTTGCCACCTACAACCCATCAACAATTGGTCATCAACCTTCCCGAATTGCGACTGTACTTTTTTGATCGCTCGAGTTCTACCGTCCAGACATATCCCATTGGGATCGGCGACGAAGGCTGGGAAAGCCCTCTTGGCACTTTTCACATTACTGAAAAACGACCAAATCCCTCCTGGTACATTCCAAAGTCATTGCAAGCAAAGTATGGAATGGAGGTCATGCCGCCGGGCCCGGCAAATCCACTAGGTGAATACATGATGAAATTCTCGGCCGGTGCTTACGGCGTTCATGGCACAGCAATGCCATGGGGCGTCGGCAGGCTGGTCAGCCATGGTTGCATTCGCTGCTATCCTGAGCACATAAAGCTTTTATATCCCCAGGTGAGCATCGGCACCAAGCTGGAAATCATCTACGAACCGATTAAATTCGGACAAAAAGACGGTCAGATTTTTGTCGAAGCCCATCCCGATGTTTATCGCAGAATCCCGGATTATTATGCTTTTGCAATGGAAAAACTCAAACAGTATCCGTTGTCTCAAAGAGTCGATCAGAGGCGCTTCTGGGTAGCTATTACCTTGAAGAGTGGAGTGCCCATCAACGTTTCGATGCCCCCCAAATACAATTTTGCTCAGATCATGATTGACACGACCCAAAACTGAACTTACTTAATGGAAGTAAAAGATTAGGTAATAATTACTTTTTATAGTTTCTTGTTTACTTAAGTATATAGTTGAGTAAACAATGGTAGTCGGAAATTAGGCTGGACAAGTGTAGCCCGACCTACGCAATGTGCTGAGCTTATCATTTTAAGACCTAGTTAGTTGCCGTCCCGAAACCTCGTAGCGCAGGGCTTAAGCCCTGCTAAAAAGAGCAAGTCTAAAGGATTGCGCTAGGTGAGAAAAGGACTCCCGGGAAGGGACCTAGTTAGCGACTTGCATTCATCTCTAACAAGAGGACGTTCCTGCCTCTTTGGAGATTTTCAGAGTAAGTTATCAGCAGCAACTTTTTTGTGTTTAGTGTTTTAAATTAATCTTGCTTTTGTAAGTTCCCTGGAGTAGCATTTTTTACTGCATATAGTTACTGAGGGAAAGTGTGCAACAGGTTCAAATTTTTAATAAAATATATAAGTGATGGAAGGGGGTGAGAGGCGCTATCAGTTTGGTGTTTGTTTACTTTAATTGTTGCTGTATTTAGCCGTGTAATTTCACAATCAAGTGTTAAGCTATCAGGCCTCAAAGGAGGAAAGAGCAATGAAGAGATTACTAGCGTTGTTGTGTGTGGTAGCGTTGAGTTTTACAATGATTGCAGGTTGTGCTTGCACGCCTAAGGAATGCCCTCAACCATGTATGGATGCCATAGATGCATTAAAGAACCAGCCATGTGATGCCAGCGCCTGTGAAGCCGCTGCTCAGCGCGCTGAAGCTGCTGCTGCAAGAGCTGAAGCTGCAGCCGACAAAGCCGAATCCATTTTTATGCAACATATGAAGAAGTAGCAATAGTAGCCTCCAATATTTTTTAAGCTTTGCAAGAAAGCCCGGTTGCAAAAAACCGGGCTTTCTTGTTTGCTCTGACTACTCTTGTTTCTGGGATTTTTCCATACTTCCGAAGACAAATTGTCCAATGAGACTTTCGATATCGAGTGGGGGTTGAGTATCTCTTATGGTTCCTCCCGGCTTGATAAATTCCTCTGATGCTCCAGGGCTTATACTGACATACTTCTCGCCTATGATGCCACTCGTTTTAATGCTGGCTATAACGTCGTCGGAGAGTTCAACACCTTTTTGAATTTCCAAGGTTACTTGCGCTTGATCGTTTACTAATTTTATGTCCTTCACTTGCCCGATCTCGACACCCGCCATAGATACGGGCGCCCTCATTCTTAAAGTCCCGACAGTAGAAAAATCAGCGTATACGTCATAGTAGGGAGCGCCCCAAAGGCTCACATTTCCGAGATTGAACGATAAATACGCCAGGCATCCGAAACCCACAATTAAAAAGAAACCAACACCAAGTTCCAATCCTTTTCTCTCCATAGCCCATTCCTTTGATCAAGTCATAACAGAAGTGACAAAATAGTCGCACAAAAGTATTGCAATAGAAGCAAGCACAACGGCTTTGGTGGTGGCACGGCTTACCTGTTCCGGCCCGAAATTGCCTTCATCCAATCCAGTATAGTATCCCTTGTAGGTGCAGATCCAAATCATCAAGACGGAAAAGCAAAGCGACTTGACAATTCCCATATAGACATCCTCCCACAGAACGCTATTCTGGACGCTATTCATATATACGCCCGGATTGAGTCCAAACAGGCCCACACCGACCAAATACCCTCCAAATATACCAACCACATCACAATATGCCGTGAGCAGCGGAAATGCGATCAGGCTGGCAACGAGCTTGGGCGTTATTAAATAGGCGTATGGATCAATGGCCATACACTCCAAGGCATCAATTTGCTCGTCTATCCGCATGATTCCAATTTCGGCGCACATCGCAGATCCGGCCCGCCCCGTAACCATCAGACCGGTGAGAACAGGACCCAGTTCCCTAATGAGACTGAGTGCGACAGCGGCTCCAAGCACGCTTTCCGAGCCGAACTTTGACAAGGTGTAATGTCCCTGTAATCCAAGCACCATCCCCGTTGAAATCGCGGTAAATCCGATCACAAAGAATGACTTGGTACCGACGAACTCAATTTGTTTCACCACTGGCCAGAATTTGCCCGGGGGCCTGATTATGCCGCGTAGCATGCGTGAGAAATAGACCCCCATACGCCCTAAATTCTCTATATTTTCCAGAGCCAAGGCGCCCAGCATCCGAACATAGCGGAGCATAATATTCTCCTTATTGTTTAACATCTCAACCAAATCTTTTTTTCCCAAATAGCCGCAGTCAATCCTGAACCTGTGGAATTTGCCTTCCCACCAGAGTCTTTATGTAGGCCTCATTGTTTTCTTGTTTTTGGTCCGCTTGCCTTTCAAGAAACTGCACCACTCTCTCATCCTGGCTGGTTTGTATCTCTTCCGGACTACCTGCGGTCAGCAGTCTACCTTTATCCAGAACTACTATTTGATCCGCTATGCGAAAGGCACTTTCTAACTCATGTGTTACAACAATAATTGTCATCCCGAGAGTATCTTTGAGCTCCAAAATCAAATTATCCAATCCCGCAGCCGTGATCGGATCCAAACCGGATGAAGGCTCATCCACAAACAGAATTTCCGGATCCATTGCCAGGGCTCTTGCCAGTCCGGCACGCTTTTGCATACCACCACTGAGTTGTGACGGCATGTAATCACAGAATTCCGACAAGCCTACTTGATGCAGCTTAATCGTGGCGATTATTCGTATGGTTTCCTTGTGCAGTTTGCTATGCACTCTCAGTGGTACAGAAACATTGTCTGCCACTGTCATCGAATTGAACAGTGCTCCACTCTGAAACAAGACCCCTATCCTGCTGCGATATTGGTTCATTCTCGATTCCCTGAAACCACCCATATCCTCGCCTTCTATCATCAATTCCTTGGGCCGGCTTGACTTTAAACCTATCAAGTGGCGCAGAAGGGTGGTTTTACCACACCCGCTAACTCCCATGATCACCGTAATTCGGTTGCGGGGTATGCCAAATTCAATATCGAACAGAACCTGACGATCTCCATAGTAGCTGTTGAGACCGCAAATATCGATTATCTCTGTATTGGTCATGAGTTAGCTCCCGCTGCCAGAAGAATTCGCAATGTCAAAAGCAGAGTCCAGCCGCGACAGCCGAATCATCTTGACCGCATTTCGGTTCAACCCGGTCAACCGAAGTGTACCCCCATTGCTGGAAAGAACCCTCAAAACCTCTACCATCAATGCTATTCCTGCCGTATCCAGGTTAGATACTTGGGAAAGATCAATCGCCATTACTTTAATCCCACCCTGCCTGGCAAATTTTAAAAGACCCTTTCGGATCTCCGGGACGGTCGAACGATTGAGAGATCCTTCCAACTTCACCGAGATTTTGTTTGATTCCGAACGCTGGGTCTGAAAATCCACTTACCACCCTCCATTGCCCACATTATCCAGCCATGAGAGATTTCGAAACCTATCAGAATGAGAGGTTAGCCATTGTGTCCCTTTACACCACTCAGTAGGAACTGCGGAAAATTTGTAATGGTACGGTCAAAATTCCCACTGATTTTTTCAATAACAAACCAACCAAACAACTGCCGGACAAATGTAGAAAAATCCCTAAATATTCGATTTAAAGCTCATTGATGCTAAGCCTTATCTTGACCAGCTGATGATAAACTCACTATACTCCTTTTTGCAACAATGGGATGAATGCTGACTAAAATTGATAATGACCCTTTATTCCCAGGAGCAAATATGCCTCAACAGCCCAAATCACAGGTAACCCATGCAATACATGAAAGACGCAGCATCCGCCATTTTCTTGACGCTCCGGTAGATCGCAAATTAATCATGGAAGCACTGCAAGCCGCCGCCTGGGCACCTTCCGGATTGAACAATCAGCCCTGGCGTTTTGCATTGATATGGGATAACGATTTAAAGGAGAAACTGGCCGGCCTAACGCGCTATTCGTCAACCCTTCGCGGAGCTGCAGTGCTGGTTCTGGTTTTTCTCGATCGGGAAACCTCCTATGATTATGTAAAAGACTGCCAGGCAATTGGTGCATGCATTCAAAATTTACTCCTGACCTTGCATACTCAGGAGCTGGGAGCCGTTTGGATTGGAGAAATACTTAAAAATAAGGAAAAGGTTCCCAAGATACTGGAACTCCCCGAACGCCTGGAACTTATGGCAGTTGTTGCGGTTGGACATCCCGCCCACCGCAATCAGACCTCACACCGCCGTCCACTTGAAGAATTAATAGTATCTGAAAAATAGGATTGTCGATGAGCGAGAATAACAAAGTGATTCTGGAACGTTTCAATGTAGGGATGCTGCAAACCAATTGTTATCTTATAGGGGATGCGAATACAAGGCAGTCCGTCGTAATCGACCCCGGAGGAAATAGCAATGAAATCGCTGCAAGATTAAAAAAACTGGATCTTGACCTTGTGGCAATCCTCAATACGCATGCCCATTTTGATCACATTATGGCCGCTTGGTCCCTAAAAGAGTCCGCGGGCGGAACAATTTATCTGCATCGCGAAGATGAACCTCTGATCCAGGACCGGACGGTTGGATTAGGCGCAGTTCCTGCCGCTATCCCGGATACTTCGAGAAGAGCCATAGACAGCTGGTTAGAAGAAGGAGATGAACTGAAATTCGGCTGCATAGAGCTTGAAGTCCTGGAGACACCCGGCCACAGTCCGGGGCATGTTTCTTTTTACTTTTCCAAGCAAAAAATAATCTTCGTTGGTGACACACTCTTTGCCGGTTCAATAGGCCGAACGGATTTCGTTGGAGGTTCTTACGATCGGTTGATCCGTTCCGTGCGGGAAAAAATTCTATCATTGGATGAAACGACCGTAGTCTATCCGGGGCATGGACCTGAAACCACCGTGGGGCGTGAAAAAAGGACAAATCCTTTCTTTACCTGACTTTGGGGTCCTGGAGTCGCATCACTATAAGCTTCAAGTTTTAAATTTTAAATCTTAAGCGGGATTCTTTGGCAATGGAAGCCGGGTGGCAAAGGTTGCTCCCCGGAAATCATGTTCTTCCTGAATTTGGCGATTCTTATTCAGGTGAAGAGACAATCGTCATTCCGGCGAAAGCAGCAATCCAGGAAAGTAGCTTCACCCACTGGAAGCCTTAAAATGCTGCTTGGTGCCGACCGGTCATCAGCACAACGGTTGTGTGTTGGATTGTTGGCCATACCTCGGTTCTGTATACTTGCAAACGACCCTTTACAGCTTGGGCACGAAGATGATGTGACAGGGGAGACATCCAATGGAAGGGGTTTTTCGATTATCAAGGCGGATGTGGTTGACCCGATTTTTCGCTTTTGCGAGTGTGTTGTTTTTTTGCAGTTGCGCCAGTCAATCAGTTCCTCCTATAAATCCCATTGCTTCACCCCAGCAATCTTTTGACTCGACAGCACCGGTATCCTCAACTCCTACACAACCATTATTCTATGATTTTCCAGACATTCCGGTCCCTCACGAGTTGGCCGTTCAGCGGAACGATTCATACGTGTATCAGGAAGGAAAGATAAGAGCGGGCATTCTCACTTTCAGGGGACGAGTACAAGTAGCCTCACTCATTCGCTTTTTTCAAGTGGAACTGCCACGAAAGGGTTGGATTCCGAAAGGCGGTTTTCGTTATCGCCGCTCGATGTTGCTCTTCGAAAAAACGGATAAAACTTGTGCTATCGATATTTATGAAAAATTCTTTTTCACTTATGTCGAAATATATGTACTCCCAGCGGCTGAAGTTCCTAAAGAAAAGGGATAAATTATTAGGGAAACATTATGATTCTAAATGGAAAATCTATACTTTTGGGTGTGACCGGCGGCATCGCAGCCTACAAATCGGCCGAACTGGTTAGACTTCTTGTCAAGGCAGGAGCAGCAGTTCAGGTGGTAATGACCGCAAACGCCCAGCAATTTATCACACCCCTGACTCTTCAGGTGTTATCCGAGCAACCGGTATGCACCAACCTGTTCGACCTGGAATTCGAGTCGCAAATCGGCCACATCCAGATAGCTCGCGCGGCTCACTTGGTGGTTTTGGCCCCAGCCACAGCCAACGTGATCGCAAAATATGCAGCTGGAATTGCAGACGATTATCTCACAACTGTATTGCTTGCTAGTACGGCTCCTGTTTTGGTTTGCCCTGCCATGAATACAAAAATGTATGAAAATCAAGCTACTCAAAGAAATTTGGAAACACTCCGGGGTTTTGGATCTCATATTTTAGAACCATCTATTGGCACCCTCGCTTGTAAAGAGGAGGGAACAGGACGACTTGCTGAACTTTCGGATATCACCGAGGTCATCAAACATATCCTGACCCCTGCAACTCTCAAAGGAAAACAGGTTTTGGTGAGCTCGGGCCCCACTTGGGAAATGTTTGACCCGGTGCGATTCATCAGCAATCCTTCCAGCGGCAAAATGGGCTATGCGGTCGCCCGGGTAGCAGCAAGACGGTCAGCTGAAGTTCACCTGGTCAGCGGACCGGTTGCTCTTCCTGCTCCTTATGGAGTGAACCTGCACCGCGTCACCACAGCGCTGGAAATGCACGGTCTAATCACACACCTGGCTCCCCAAATGGACGCGATCGTAATGGCTGCCGCAGTGGGTGACTACCGCCCGGCTCAGATGCTGCCGCAAAAATTGAAAAAAATTCCAGGTGATCTGAATATAACTCTACTAAACAATCCAGACATCTTGGCGAAACTAGGCCAATCAAGATCTGGAACAAAACAACAAATTCTCGTTGGTTTCGCTGCTGAGACTGAAAACCTTATTGAGAATGCAACGAAGAAACTAAAGGAAAAGAACCTGGACTTCATCGTAGCGAACAATCTTACTCAGTCCGGTTCAGGTTTTGGTTCTGACACCAATCAGGTTAAAATTATTGATAGCAGCGGCAATTGTACAGAGTTGCCTTGTTTGTTGAAGGAAGAGGTTGCCGAACGAGTTTGGGACCGTATCGAAAACCTTCTGACGAGATCTCAGCCGGAAACTCTCTAGCCAGCATTAGAGGACTGTGCTGCATGACAAGAGGACTTTCCGAGCGGGCACCAGCTAAATTAGAATCCAATGGATCAACAGAACTCAACCAGACAAGAACTCCTCTCGAATCTCGCTAAGCTGCGCTGGTATTTAACCAGCCTCTATTGGGGGGGCACGGAGTATTGGCCGGCAAAGACCGAAACCAGTGACGAGTTGCAGCATGGGCCTTGTGATCCCCGAAAACCTCTAATGCGGGCAACCACGTCTGTAGATCCTCAACAAATCCTTTTAAACACCCAGCAGGAGTTGGGAGATTGCACACGCTGCCGTTTGCATACGACTCGTACCCGCATCGTCTTTGGTGAAGGTTCGCCCGCGGCTCGAATCGTGTTTGTTGGAGAGGGACCGGGATACGATGAAGATCAACAAGGCCGGCCTTTTGTGGGAAGAGCGGGGAAGCTTCTTGATAAAATGATAAGTGCTCTGGGGTATGCCAGGGAGGAAGTCTACATCTGTAACATGGTAAAGTGCCGCCCTCCCAACAACCGAACGCCCAACATTGAGGAAATCGACGTCTGCTCTCCTTTTTTGATAAAGCAAATCGAAGCGATCCGACCCCGGGTGATATGCGCTCTGGGCGCATGCGCTGCCCAAAACTTGTTGCAGCTAACCAGCCCAATTTCACGGCTTAGAGGCAAAACTCACCATTGGCGAGGGATTCCATTTGTGGCCACTTATCATCCTGCCTATCTGCTCAGGAACCCTTCCCAGAAGTCTGCAGCATGGCAGGATTTATTGGAGATCCAGCGGCTCGCGAAGAGCTAAGATAAGGAATCCTTTCACCGAATATTTTGCTGCTGTCGCTTTACGGAGTGTCGGGAATGAAACACACTGAGCGAATTAGACGAATGTCCCTTTGGATCTTAGCTCCGCTTTTCCTCAGCATGTTCTTTTCGGGTTATGGGTTCGGCGCCGCCACGCATCTCAATATTGTTAAAGTTCAGGATAGTATTAATCCAGGTGTTCAGGACTTCATAGAGGCCGCGATCGAGGAATCGGAGAGCGATGGAGCCGAGTGCCTGATCATTCTTCTGGACACCCCCGGAGGATTAATGACATCCATGCGTGGCATTGTGCAATCCATTTTGAACTCCAAAATACCTGTCATAGTTTACGTCTACCCGAGCGGGGCGCAAGCCGCTTCCGCCGGTGTTTTTGTAACGGTTGCAGCGGATATCGCGGCCATGGCACCCGGAACCAATATTGGGGCCGCACATCCCGTAACCTCTTCCGGGGAGGATGTGCCCAAAACGATGAATGAAAAGGTGGTCAATGACATGCTCGCCTTTGCCCGCAGTATCGCTCAACAGCGCGGCCGCAACGAGCAGTGGCTGGAAGATGCCGTCAAGGAGAGCGTCTCGATAACTGCTGAAGAGGCCTTCAAGAAAAACGTGATCGACCTCGTTGCCGACGACATTCCGGACCTGGTCACGAAATTGAACGGCTGGCAGTTACAGCGGAAGGGCCACACCCGCACCCTGCATACACTGGATGTCGAGCAGCGTACTCTCGAACCCAGTTGGCTGGATCGAATTCTGCGCGCCATAAGCAACCCGAACATTGCATATATTCTTTTAATGATCGGACTTGCCGGCCTTTATTTTGAGCTCTCCCAACCAGGAGCGATTTTGCCGGGGGTGGTTGGAGGCATTGCCCTCATCTTAGCGTTGTACGCACTTCAATCCCTGCCGGTGAACTATGCAGGCATCCTGTTAATTTTGTTAGCTATCATCTTCTTTATTCTGGAAATAAAAGTAGCCTCTTACGGCATGCTGAGTTTTGCAGGAGTTACCTCTCTGGTTTTAGGCTCATTGATGTTGTTTCGAACACGAGGCTATGGAGGCCAACTCGATATGTCTGTCTTCGTCCCAACAATTGTAGCCGTCTCTGCCTTTTTCGTGGTGATAGCTTCGCTGGCATTCCGCGCTCAAATGCGCAAACCGCAAACCGGGACAGACGCTCTGGAAGGCGAGATGGGCATTGTGAAAAAGGATTTATCGCCAGTCGGCAAAGTCTTTGTCGCCGGAGAACTATGGAACGCTGAAGCTGACGAAAATATTCCCGCCGGTAAAAAGGTTCAGGTGATTTCGGTAGAGAATTTAAAGTTGAAAGTCAAAAGGATCGATGCTAATTAAATCAAGTTGATTTACCTGTTTCTTAGCATAAAAGACGAAAAAGAGAGGGACTATGCCTTTTTACGGTATTGTTGCGGTAATCATCCTGGTGGTCCTGTTTTTGGCCAACGCCATTCGAGTGCTTAATGAATACGAACGAGGCGTGATATTTCGCTTAGGACGCGTTATAGCAGCCAAGGGTCCCGGCCTGATCATCTTGATCCCGCTGGTGGACCGAATGCAGAAAGTGAGTCTCCGGCTGATCGCAACAGACGTTCCTCCCCAAGACGTCATTACACGCGATAACGTATCGGTAAAGGTGAATGCCGTCATTTATTTCCGCGTCGTAGACCCCGTCAAATGCATTGTCAGCGTCTCGGATTACCTTTACGCTACCAGCCAGCTGGCGCAGACTACCCTGAGAAGTGTTTGTGGACAGGCTGAGTTGGATGATCTTCTCTCCGAAAGAGAAAAGATCAATGCGCATATCCAGGAGATTCTGGACAATCATACCGATCCGTGGGGCATAAAAGTTGGTCTGGTGGAATTGAAGCAAATCGATCTGCCCCAGGAAATGCAAAGAGCAATCGCCCGCCAGGCGGAAGCAGAACGGGAACGGCGCGCCAAAGTCATTGCAGCAGAAGGAGAATTTCAGGCAGCGGATCGTCTGGCACAGGCGGCTGAAATAATCGAGCGCTACCCTACAGCGCTGCAGCTGCGCTATCTGCAGACTCTCAAGGAAATTGCAGCGGAAAATAACTCCACTACAATCTTCCCGGTGCCTATTGACTTGTTAAAACCATTTCTCACCATTTCCGAAGCATGGAAGAAAAGCCGGGATAAGGAGCTAAGTAATGGGAAAGAAGAAGGATCGGACTAAAAAAGAAAAACCTCTGGAAAAGATGACTGCCAAGGAACTCCGCGAACTGGCCCTCACGATGGAGGGTATCGTCGGTGTTCATGTAATGAACAAGAATGAGCTCATTGCGGCCATTAAGGATGCTAAGGGCATCGTCGAAGAAAAGAGCAAGAAAGCCGTAGACGTGCGAGCGATAAAAATCAAGATCGGCGAACTCAAAGAAAAGAGAGAAGCAGCGAAAGAAGCCGGCAACAAGAAATTGGTCGATTCTTTCCGACGGCGTATCAGCAGCTTGAAGAAGAAAACTCGCCAGGCGGCCTAACTCCTTTTCGAAATACCCTTTGGAGCGTCGCAAGACTGCGCTGCAAAGAAACAATCATGGAGAACCGATGACTCGAGATGAAGCTGTCAGCCTGCTGGATAATCACATCCACGCAGACAATTTGAAAAATCACTGCCTAGCCACTGAAGCGATCATGCAACAGCTTGCCGAAAGACTGAATGAAGACCGGGAGCTTTGGGGACTGGCGGGATTGCTGCACGATCTCGACTTCGAATATACGCGCGATGAGCCCGCAGCGCATGGTCTGAAAACGGTTGAGTTGCTCGCACCTTTTCAACTTCCCGAGGAAGCCAGCAATGCAATTTTGAGGCATAATGCCGAAGCTTTGGGACTGGTAAGGCAAACCACCATGGACTATGCGTTGACTTGTGCCGAAACCATTACCGGTCTAATTGTGGCTGCAGCCTTGGTCCATCCCGATAAAAAGATAGAAAGCTTAAAGCCCAAGTCGGTGCGGAAGCGAATGAAAAGCAAAGATTTCGCGCGCAGTGTCAACCGAGAGCACATCACGCTATGTGAACAGATCGACATCCCGCTCATGGATTTCATCGAGCTTAGCATCAATGCAATGAACTCCATAAGTGACCAAATAGGACTTTAGGACTCGAGCGACAAGCGGATATTGCGACCCCCGCGGAGGAGGAAAACGATGCATGTGAAAAAGAATGTAGTGGCAGCGATTGCTGCAGCTGTGCAACTTTATATGCAGGCTCAACAGCAACCGGCAGCTGCTTTGGAGGAAGCACAGGTAGCGACAGCGCCCGGCCCTGCTTTCAATGCCTGGGCGATGTCCGGACGGCAGGCCGCCATGGAGCTTCGGCGTTTCTGGCAGATGCGTTTGGTTCGCTAGAACCATTTGCAAGTCACCGCGGTCATAAGTATTATGCCGGCTTAAACAATATGTGAATCCTCGGTTGCTTGGCGGTGAGAATATCCTATGCTGAATTGCTTACAGTTCAAGATGGTTATATGGAAGTCGATGCTGACGACAGTTGCGAACAATCCCCCGAATGCAAAAAAGGAGAATTAGGATGGAGAACCAACAACATGGCACTTTAACGGCCGGGCTCATTGGCGATCAACCGGTAGAGGTGACTAATCCGGTGAAAATACAGGACCTCACCTTTCGCGATGGACATCAATCGCTCTTCGCGACCCGCGGACGAACCGAGGATTTTATCCCTATCGCAGAAGAAATGGATAAAGTTGGCTTTTATTCCATGGAGGTGTGGGGAGGAGCAACCTTCGACACCATGCATCGTTTTTTGGACGAAGATCCCTGGGAACGCATCCGAACCTTGAAGAAATACATCAAGAAGACACCTTTTTCCATGCTGCTCAGAGCCCAGAACCTGGTCGGCTATCGCAACTACGCAGACGATGTGGCTATAGCTTTCGTTGAGCGTTCTTGTGAAAACGGAATCGACATTTTCCGTACTTTTGACGCCCTCAATGATTACCGCAACTTTGAGACCGTCGTACCGATCATCAAAAAGCACAACAAACACTTTCAGGGATGCATTTGCTATTCGCTAACCCAACCCCGCCTGGGGGGTCCTGTTTACAATCTTGAGTACTTTGTAAAAAAAGCCAAGGATCTCGAAAACATGGGGGCGGACACTATTTGTGTCAAAGACATGGCCGGCCTGATTGCACCCTACGATGCTTATGTGCTGGTCAAGGCATTAAAAGAAAACAGCAAAGTTCCCATTCATCTGCATAGCCACTTCACCTCCGGCATGGCCGATATGTCCCTGCTGAAAGCCATAGAAGCCGGCGTCGATATAGTTGACACTTGCCTCATCCCATGGGCTTATCGCACCTCTCACCCGGCAGTAGAACCTTTGGTGGTAACTCTGCAGGGAACCAATCGGGACACGGGGCTTGATCTGAAATTGCTGGCCAAGTGTAGTGAGCATATGGAGAAGATTTCTCCCAAATATCGTCATCTTCTCGACGATAGGATGTCCATCGTCGACATCAACGTTTTGCTTCACCAGACTCCGGGCGGTATGCTTTCCAATTTGGTCAATCAGCTGCGTGATATGGATGCCCTTGATAAGATGGACGAGGTCTTCAGACAATTGCCCATCGTTCGCCGCGAGTTGGGCCAGGTGCCGCTGGTTACCCCCACCAGCCAGATCGTCGGCATTCAAACCGTTAACAATGTTCTGTTCGATACCCCGAACGAACGTTACAAGATGATCACTGCCCAGGTTAAAGATCTCTGCTACGGATTGTACGGCAAGACTGCAATCCCGATAGATCCCGAAGTCCAGAAAAAGGCGCTTAAGGGATATCCCCGCGGGGAAACTCCTATCACTGTACGTCCGGCAGATGTATTGGAACCCGAGCTGGACAAGGCTAAAAAGGATACGGAAGGCCTGGCCAAAGACCTTGACGATGTCTTGGTTTATGCTCTCTACCCCACGACCGGTAAACGATTCTTGCGCTGGAAGTATGGACTTGAGGAAGTTCCCCAAGAGGTCAAACCCAAGACCATGGAAGACGTGAAGCAGGAACAGGAACTGGTCAAGAAAGCTAAGGCCGGCCTTTTGACGGAGAAAGTCGAGAAAGAGGCGCCCCCTAAAGGGCCTGACAATCGTACATTCAACGTTTTTGTGGACGGCGAATATTTCGAGGTGGAAGTGGAGCAGGTTGGTGGGGCTCCGGTCATTACTTCTATTGCTCCAGCGGCGCAACCAGCCGCACCCCCGCAGCCGGCAGCTGCGCCCCAAAGACCTTCCCTGGTGCCTCCTCCACCGCCGAAACCTGCAGCTGCGCCGCAGGCTCCTGCGGCGCCTAAGCCGGCAGCTCCTGCAGCCGCCGAGGGAACACCAATCGAAGCTCCCATGCCCGGCATGATCATCCGCTATGAAGTAAACGAGGGAGGAGCTGTGAACGAGGGTGACGTCGTGCTTATTCTGGAAGCGATGAAAATGGAAAACTCCATCATGAGCCCTGCGTCTGGAACGGTTAAGAAAATCAATTTCAAAGATGGCGACAGTGTGCAAAAAGGTGATGTTCTTGCGATAGTTGGATAAAGCGAACGGAAGCTGTTAATACCTGATGAAGGAGCAGATCATGTCAATGAAAAGAAAAAAGATCACCGTAGTCGGCGCAGGTTTCGTGGGCGCCACTGCAGCCCACTGGGCAGCTGCTAAAGAACTGGGCGACGTATGCATAATTGATATCGTAGATGGTCTTCCCCAAGGCAAGGCACTCGACCTGTTGGAAGCATCCCCGGTCGAAGGCTTTGACTCTTATGTTACCGGTACCAACGATTATGCGGACACCGCAGACTCGGACATCGTCATCATCACCGCCGGTTTGCCGCGCAAACCCGGAATGAGTCGTGATGATTTGCTGGCAAAGAATACGGCAATCGTCAAATCGGTAACCGAACAAATTGCAAAGCATTCTCCTAATGCCTACCTCATAGTCGTTTCCAATCCGCTGGATGCGATGGTGTATGTGGCCCACAAAGCCAGTGGCTTCCCGACCAACCGGGTAGTAGGAATGGCCGGAGTACTGGATGCTGCAAGGTTCCGAACATTTATCGCCATGGAATTGAACGTTTCGGTTGAGGACGTCAATGCGTTTGTTTTGGGAGGCCACGGCGACAGCATGGTTCCCCTGCCCCGCTTCAGCACAGTGGCAGGTATCCCACTGCCTGAACTACTTTCGGCGGAGAAAATTGAAGCCTTGGTTGACCGGACGCGCAAAGGCGGTGGCGAAATTGTCAATCTGCTCAAGACCGGCAGCGCATTTTTTGCCCCTTCAGCATCGGCCGTACAGATGGCGGAATCTATTCTGAAGGACAAAAAGCGCATATTGCCCTGCGCTGCGTATTGCGACAAAGAATATGGAGTCGGAGGGTATTTCGTTGGCGTCCCCGCCAAGCTTGGCAAGGACGGCGTAGAAGAAATCATCGAAATTAAGATGCTGCCGGAGGAAAAGAGCGCTTTCGACGCATCGGTTGCAGCCGTAAGGAAACTTGTTAAAGAACTTCCGCTTTAGATCCGCCAAAAAACAACAGCGCAGAAGGCGGCTCTGTCCGGCTTCCGCGCTGTTTTGTCCACCTGACAACCAGATCCGCCAAGTCGCAATAAAACATGAAAATGTCTGCGGGGCGCGTTCGTAGAATGCACCCTACATTTTCAAAGCAATCGACTTAGCCCCCCTAACCTCTTGGAAATCCGTACCTTATTCCAAAATCTTTGATGCTGTGCTCGTCACAACGCACAATGGCATCTTGAAAGGCCTGCAACCTGACGCACTCTTTACTGCATTCCTCCTTGCTAAGATGTACATTTTCACAGCTGCGACAAGGACTTTCCATAGTTCTGACAAAGGAAATAAACATAGCTCCCCCTCCTCTTCCATCGTGCCAACTAGAGTCCGTCCGGAAACTTCGTAGCGCAGGGCCTTAGCCCTGCCCTTTAGCCCCACTGGCAGACTGAAGGCTTCACTCCAGGTAGGATTACAAATTCGACCAAGAGTGCGGCCCCCCCGCCCGCGACATTCTCCGGATGGAAACTGAACCAAAAATCGCTAGCCCCTTGCAGTCACAGATCTTGTAACACGCTAAGCATATAAAATGGTGCCCATTTTCTTGTCAAGCATTTCTAAGTCACCATAGCCGGATTGTGATTTCTTAATCAGACACTCACGCCACTGCCGTAAGCTTCTCTTTTTTTTGGATCGCCTCTTTCTTTAGTCTGTTTACGGTTTTTTCCAGCACTGGAAAAACATTCTCGCGAATATCTCCCGCTACAGCAACCAACAGAACATCGTCGCCTATTTCTCTGCGACCCGTGAACAGGTAAGCTTCGATAGCCGCTATACCGGGCTGGGCGCGCATTTCCTTAAGAATTGCGTCCCAAGCGTTCGAATTGACATCGATATCCAGATATTCCGCCGGCCGGCCGTCTCGACTAGTCGCACGCACCAGACCGTTATGGCAGGCAATCATGCCAACTTTTGCGGCGTCTGTTTGTTTCTTTATCCTATCCATGAGGTCAGTCAAAGTAGGCATCCTTTCCTCCCCTTTCCTGGATGTGGAGTTACATCATAGCGTACTCTTTCACTTTTTTTGTTGCCAAACACCTAAGAGCATCAAGAAAACAAAGGCTTAATGAATTCCTCTTATTGATCGTCGTGTCCTTCTCGGTTGAAATAGAATCAGTGAGTTGTGAGAAGAATACAAAATGTAGCTTTCAGATTTTGCATTTCCATTTTAGTGCACTCCATTCGTTTGCGGTTGATTCTTGCAATCCATACTGCTATAGACAATGTGATAACTTGAACAAAGTGTCTCTTTTTTGGAAAGGTTGACATAAGTGCTACCTGTTCGTCTCTTTTTTTTAACCCGCTTAAGTCCGTTTCTCCAGTATCATTGTCATATGTGAGGAAGTGGTGAGTTCAATACTTTCTAGTCCCCTTGCCGTCATTCTTGCAACAATCCATCGTGTGCGGCCGATGGACTTAAGTTAGGAAATCATGTGGAGGAGGCAAACCATGTTCGAAGAAAAAACCCTGGAAAAGATCAAAGCTGAAACACAAAAATGGGAAGAAGGAACTGTCAACAAAGCTCTCAGTCGCTCACCGGAGCGCAAAAAGGTATTCACCAGCATTTCCAACATCCCGGTTGAACGTCTCTACACACCGTTGGATATCAGCAAGGTGGACTACACAAAAGACCTCGGTTATCCCGGTGAATATCCATTTACACGCGGGGTACAGCCCACTATGTATCGCGGGCGTTTTTGGACGATGCGTCAATATGCGGGATTCGGCAGCGCAAAAGAAAGCAACGAGCGATATCGCTACCTGCTGCAGCAGGGACAGACCGGCCTCAGTGTGGCCTTCGACTTGCCCACCCAGGCAGGCTACGACAGCGACCATGCGCTGTCCATGGGCGAAGTCGGAAAAGTGGGCGTGGCGATTGACTCCATCGAAGACATGCGGGTGCTGTTTAACCAAATTCCCCTTGATAAAGTCACCACCTCCATGACCATCAACGCTCCTGCGTCGGTTCTGCTTGCCATGTATCTGGCCATCGCCGAGGAACAAAACGTAGGTTTTGATAAAGTAGGCGGAACCGTCCAAAATGATATATTGAAAGAAATCACTGTTCGCGGTCAGTACATCTATCCCCCAAAGCCCAGCATGAGGCTCACGGTAGATTTAATCGAGTACTGCTTCAAGAACGTCCCCAAATGGAACACCATAAGCATCAGCGGTTATCATATTAGAGAGGCAGGAGCAACTGCTGCTCAGGAAATGGCCTTCACCATTGCCGATGGCATCGCTTACGTCCAGGCCTGCGTCGATCGAGGCATGGATGTTGATTCTTTCGCTCCCCGCTTGAGCTTTTTCTTCAATGCCTTTACCAATGTTCTTGAAGAGGTGGCCAAATTCAGAGCCGGCCGCAGATACTGGGCGAAGGTAATGAAGGAGCGTTTTGGAGCCAAGAATCCTCGCTCCATGATGATGCGCTACCATGTTCAAACCGGTGGGGTTACCCTCACCGCCCAACAGCCTCTGAATAATGTCGTGAGAGTGGCCTTGCAGGCCTACGCTGCTGCCCTGGGAGGCTGTCAATCCCTCCATACCAATTCGTATGATGAGGCTCTATGCTTGCCCACTGAGCAGGCTGTCACCGTGGCCCTGCGCACTCAGCAGGTGGTAGCCGAAGAAAGTGGAGCAACCCTTAGCATCGATCCGCTGGCAGGCAGCTATTTTGTCGAAGCCATGACGGATAAGATCGAATCTGAAATTGATGACTATATCAATAAGATCGACGCAATGGGAGGCACCTTGGCTGCCATTGAACAAGGGTTTATCCAAAAAGAGATTCAAAACAGCGCTTATCGATTTCAAAAAGAGATCGAATCGGGTGATCGCGTATATGTCGGCATCAACAAATACACCATGGAAGAACCCCCTCCAACCAATCTTCTCCAGATAGATATGGCAGTCGGTGAGGTCGAATCCGCAAAACTGGCTAAACTTCGTTCCGACCGAGACGAAGGCCAGTGGAACAAAGCGCTGGATGACCTCAGGGCAGTATCACAGACCGACCAGAACGTCGTGCCGGCGGTCATAGCAGCAGTCAAAGCGAAAGCTACTATTGGCGAGATTTGTGACGTGTGGCGAGACATTTACGGTGAGTATCGCCCCAAAGAATTTGTTTAGAATCTCAGTATAAAATGGAAACTGCCTTGTCAGCGGAGGGAAATTTCATGGCACCTGAAAATAAAATCAAGATCATTGTAGCGAAACCGGGCTTGGACGGTCACGACCGAGGAGCAAAACTCCTGGCGAGGATATTTGCAGAGGCGGGGATGGAAGTGGTTTACACAGGACTTCGACAGACGCCTGAGATGATTGTTGAAACAGCCCTGCAAGAAGATGCGGATGTCGTTGGTTTGAGCAGCCTATCCGGGGTTCATAACTACTTTTTTCCCAAAGTAGTGCAGCTGCTGAAAATTAAGGGACTCGACGATGTTATGGTGGTTGGCGGAGGTATAATCCCCAAGGAAGACATCGAAGGTCTGAAATCGAGCGGAGTTAAAGGAATTTTTGGCCCGGGAACCTCTACGACGGACATTGTGGATTTCATAAAAAACAACGCGCGATCTCGCAATTAGTATAGCTCGGCGAAAGTCTCTCGACAGTTCCAAGGGCGTACAAGGTCCCCCCATCCTCTTCCCCCATAGAGGGTGAACGGTATGAGGACTAACACCCCTGCCCTTTGACTCCCCCCAAGGCAGGGGAGAAATAGGCGGCCATCGGACCAGAGCCGGGCTTGTTGCGCCGGCTTGATGCACATGGGGAACGCAATTCCCTAAATTACCAGGTTCTTGAAACCCCTTTTTATGAACATTATACCGTGCGGTCATTTGTTGAACATTTGCGGGTAGCACCGGCATGCTTTTCAAGCGGGAGCAGGCGCAGCAGGTTAAGAGGCTAACTCATTAATGGCAATCGATTATGCTAAGGAGATATTGGAGGGTTCGCCGCGGGCAGCGGCAAGATTGATAAGCTGGCTCGAAGATGAAAACGAAAGGGCCTATCCGTGTATGGAAGAACTCCATCCTCACACCGGAAATGCCTACATAATAGGAATAACCGGCTCGCCAGGTGCGGGGAAAAGCACTCTCACCGATAAGTTGACGCACTTCATTAGAAAAAAAAATCTGACCGTTGGTATTATCGCAGTCGATCCGTCCAGCCCTTTTACCGGCGGGGCCATGCTGGGGGATCGCGTTCGCATGAGTCGTCTGAGCGTTGACCCGGGCGTTTTTATTCGGAGCATGGCCACCCGCGGCTTTTTGGGAGGAATGGCCAAGGCGACGGCTGACGTCGTGAAGGTGCTCGATGCTTTTGGAAAAGACATAATCATTATTGAAACCGTCGGAGTCGGGCAGGATGAAGTTGATATCATACAAATTGCCGACACGACATGTCTGATTCTGGTTCCAGGTTTGGGAGATACCATCCAGAGCATGAAAGCCGGTGTCATGGAAATTGCCGATATCTTTGTCGTCAATAAAGCAGACCGGCCGGCGGCCGACCAACTCTTTTCAGAAGTATCCCTGCGGGTTGAGCAGGACTCGCAAATTAAATCCAAAACGTGGACTTCCCCGGTTGTAAAAACCATCGCCGTTGAAGACCAGGGAGTGGATGAACTGTGGGAAGCGATAGAAACGCACAGGAATCATTTAAAAAATAGCGGGGAGTTTTTGGAAAAGCGCCGCGAGAGGACCCGCCAGGAGACCTTGAGAATGATACGCGACGGACTCTTTCGGGCCGTTTATGATGATCTGCAGAACAGCGGCCGATTGAACAGTCTTGTTGAAGATATCCTGGAGCGGCGCCGTGACCCATACAGCACGAGGCGTGACATCCTCAAGCATTGGCTTACCGTACCGGAAAAACCAAAGGAGGCATTATGAAAGTTCTCAAAGTGGACCATATTGGAGTCGCAGTCAAAAGCATTGAAGAAACCAAAAAGCTTTACCATGATCTTTTAGGATTAAAGCACGCCGGCAGCGAAACGGTGGAAGAACAAAAAGTCACTACGGCCTTCTTCCCCGTGGGTGACACGGAAGTAGAACTTTTGGAATCGACTTCTGAAGACGGTCCAATTGCCAAATACCTTGAAAAACGTGGTGAAGGAGTACAACACATTGCATTCCGTGTGGAAAATATTGAAGAAGCTTTGGCTGAACTGAAAGAAAAGGGCATCAAGCTAATCGATGAAAAACCTCGAAGAGGGGCCGGCGGAGCAAAAATTGCTTTTTTGCATCCCAAGTCAACCTACGGTGTGCTAGTCGAACTTTGTCAAAGAGATTAATAAAGCTAATAAGTAGTTGGCAATTCAAGATTTGTTCTCCTCCAAAAATTGATCGCATTGACAGGTGACTCAGCTGACATTATCGTCAGCTGTAACCAATTCTCAAAACTTTAATACACAGGAGGGACCAAATGAGCCAAATTCAGGAAGAGACTTGCCCACCTCGCTTGGAACTCAATGGACCGGCTCCGGATTTCGAAGCGAACACCACTCACGGACCCCTCAAGTTCTCGGAGTGGGGCAAGGGGAAATGGAAGATTTTGTTTTCGCATCCTGCCGACTTCACGCCGGTTTGCACCACCGAGTTTATGGCGTTCGCCAAGCTTTCCGATGAGTTTGAAAAGAGAGGCGTGAAATTAATCGGTAATTCTATTGACAGTAATTACAGTCACATCGCATGGGTGCGGAATATTGAAGAAAAGTTTGGAGTCAAGATTCCGTTCCCGATCATTGCCGACTTGGATCAAAAAGTTGCCAGATTATATGGCATGCTTCATGAGCCAAGTTCCGCCACGGCAGCGGTGCGTTGCGTATTCTTCATTGATCCGGACATGCGCGTCCGAACCATGATCTACTACCCGCTCAATGTGGGGCGCAACTTTGATGAGATTCTTCGAGTCGTTGATGCACTGCAGACGGTCGACAAAAATGCCGTTGCATGTCCGGCTGACTGGAGGCCCGGCGACCCGGTTATCGTTCCACCGCCTGGAACTGCGCAGGATGCAGAAGC
>Ga0210125_1000043_pt1 | contig 27783 bp, 23 predicted proteins | sample RushMan_CattailN_FD_185555 | JGI IMG/M metagenome (GOLD analysis project Ga0210125, IMG submission 185555) | Wetland microbial communities from San Francisco Bay, California, USA, that impact long-term carbon sequestration -... | ecosystem: Environmental > Aquatic > Marine > Wetlands ...
TGTTGCATCCGCCAAAGGGAATCAACCTGGTCAATTTGAAACCACGACCAGGAAATCAATGCGGCACTGAAATGAACCGCCGCTGGCAGATATTTGAGAAAAACCGATTGGGAGCCCTTGGCCGAGTTGAGTTGTGCGGCCATTGTCTTTTTCAGTCCAATTGCTCATGGCCCTGGCAATTTGGCAAAACGCTCAAGGGTAGCCAGGTGATTTTCGGCGCCCAGGCACACATTGAAAGGGATCCGTATTTTTTGGAGCAAATTGCCCAGTGGGTAGAAGCTGGAAGAGTATTGGTCATTCTCGATGAAGCCAATTTCATTATGAAACCTTTTCAGCGACGAATCGATCACAGAAAGCTTGAAGTTTTCGCTGATGTTCTGGTGCAATTAAATGCGCCTCGCTGGCGTAAACTCCACGCAAGGTGGCAGTATCTCTGCAGCCTGCTCCTCGATGCGCAGACCTCCGATCTGCGCAGCAACGACTGGAGATTTCCAAAGGTTTTTCATGACTGGTCTTTGACAGTGCAGACTCTTGGGTATGATATGCATAGCGACGCATTTTCCTTCCTGGCTTTTGACCTTGTTCATTTTAGCCGCTCCGCCCTTGAATCACGGGAACGAACACCTAGCGGCGACATCCTCTTTGCTGCCGTGCCAAGCGTTTCCATGGATTTCATTATTTACAGCGGCACTGCCCACCAGCAGTTTTCCGAATACCGTCTGGGAAATGATTTTGCCAGCCCATTTGAAAATTATTCCTTCGGTCATCCCGAGACCACTTGGTTCAACATCGCATCCCGCTTGGGCGCGAAGAGATACTTCAAGAAAAATTCGCCTCAAATTCTCGACTTTTTTGCCGGGCTTGTCGCCAGGCGACTGCAAGAGGGAAAACGGCCTCTCCTTGTTGCCAAAAAGTGTTTTTGCCCTTTTTGTGCCCGGGGAATGGAAGAGAGATTGAAAGAATTGGATGTTGAGGCCCGTGTCGTAATTAACGGCTGGCAGCCCGGCCTGCTTAAAGACCCTAAGGTTGTGCCCCTTATCCATTACGGCATGATTGGCACCAATCTCTTTGAGCAGTTTGACTGTGCCTATTGCCTCACAGGCTTTTACGTCACCGAACAGGCAATCGACGACATTTTGCAGGACCTGTTGGGCTCAGATATGAAGATTCCCCTGAGTGTATCGATTGAAGGACGGCCCTGCCGAAGGCGAGCCGGGGTTTTGAACCCGGAAGATCGCATCTATGACCTACATAAGCTGGCGAAACATGCTTTGGACCAACAGGAGATGGATACCGTCCTCCAAGCGGTGGGTCGAGTCCGCCCCTACACCAAGCCAAGGGAGATTATTACATTTCAGTGCGCTAATCATCCCGACTTCGAATACACCAGGGAATTTAACAGCATAGGTGAAGCTCGAAGCTATTTTGGCATCTCTGACAGGAGATCTGTTCAGGCAGCAACGATTTGCGAGCGAATCATGAACGCAAGAATCGAGGGTCTGAAACAGCGCGAGGCCGCCTCCTTTTTGGGAGTGAGCACAAGAACAATCAAGCGATACTGGAATACAAGGTGCCACAAAGCCTTATAAATAATTCTTTGTAAGGGAAACTGGCACCTTTTCATGGAGAGCCCGATGAGACTATTACCAATCTGGAAGGAGCGGGTTGAGGCTATTGAGCACGAGACAAAGGTTCAGCAAGTCTCCTATGTTTTAAAGAAATCCCCCCGCTACTACGCCGTGAAGACCAGTTTCATTGAGACGGTTGATAAAGCACAGGACATGCTGGACTTTGCCCTGCAGCGGCCTCTTTCTCATATCGGTTTTGATACCGAGTTTGGTTATGACAGACCAGGTGTGGTGATTGACAAGAAAAGCATAAGGTACGACCCGACCAGTACCCGGCCTCTTCTGCTATCTCTGGCAATGGCCGAACCGACTGATGGCAGTGAGGGCTGCTTGTACAATTTTGTCATCGATCTGAGAAAACCCGAAGTGTTGCCGGTCCTACTCGAATTGTTCCGGTTGCCTCTTCCCTTTGTCGGTCATTTTGCCAAAGTTGAACTCTTCTGCTTGTGGCGGCTGAGGCTCACGGAACCTCCTATCCTCTGGGACACATTTGTCTTTGAGAAACTCCTGCACCTAGGAAGGTACCATCACAAGTACAGCTTGCAACAGAAAGCCAATGAGTTCGATCAGATCACAGCCAAGGAAGAAACAAACGAAAGCAAAGTTTATGGGTTTTCCCTTGTGGCAACCTGTCAGCGTTATGGAGTGGCCTACCGCATGGAGACAGAAAAGGAGAGACTGCAGCGATCCTTTTTAACCCATCCTGATGGAGCACGATTTTCGCAAGAGCAGATCGAGTATGCCGCTGAGGATGCCATAGCAGCTGGCCTGCTCTATCCCGTCCAGGTTCAGAAGGCTTTAAATCACGGTCTTCTTCACCATTGCGAAACAGTTGAGATGACCTGGGTGATTACCAATGCTCGGATAGAGTGGAACGGCGTTCGGATACACGAAGGAAAACGAAATGAAGCCATTGCCAGAATTGGTGCTCATTTGGAGGCGATCGAAGAGCACCTGGCCGCTGAGTATGGCATCCACAATAGCCAGAGCCATAAGCAGCTAGTCGAGTTTTTTCAGAGATGCGGTCTCCTGCATAAGTTTATCCAGGGCGGCAAGGTGAGCTTTGACAAGGAAATCTTAAAAAAGAATGCTGACCTCCATCCGGCGATTGCCCTCCTCAGGGCGGCGCGAAGGGCTTCTGATCTCTTAGCGGACAAACTTCTGTCACCAGACTTTGTGGGTGAAGACGGTCGTGTTCGGGCAGAACATCGCCAACTCGGCACAGACACCGGCAGGCAGACAAGCCGCTGGCCAAACTTTCTGGGTCTTGATCGAGTGTTACGCCCCCTGGTTGTGCCTGAATACGGACATGGAATCGGTGAAGTGGACTGGAGCCAGGTAGAGGTTGGTGTGGCGGCTGCCGTGTATGGCGATGATGAACTGGTCAAGATGTTCAATTCCGGCGATGTCTACTCCGCAATGGCTCAGCATTTCTTTCAGGAGGAACTGCCGGCGGAGGATCTCACCATTACGGGTAAAGAGTTCAAAAGTAAGCATAAGGAACAGCGAAATCAGATGAAGTCGTGCACTCTGGGGATCATCTACGGAATTACTCCGGTTGGGTTGGCCCAGACATTGGGAACGACCAAGGGCAAGGCGAGTGAATTGCAGGAACGCTTCATGGCCATGTTTCCCAGGCTGCAGAAAGCCCTCAAGCTGGCAGCGCATAATGGAGCCATCAGAGGATATGCCTGCACTGTAAGTGGTCTGAAACGGTATAGAGCCAAAAATGGCGAAGCAACCCGCTGGGAGAAAAATTGGTTGACCAACCATCCTGTCCAGGGAAGCGCCGCTGTAGTGTTTAAGGCCGCTGGCAATCGGTTGGACAAGCTCTACCGGCAGTATGGCGCAAAAATCATCATTCCCGTACATGATTCGTTCATCTTTGAAGCACCATTGAACGAACTGGAAACCGTTGCAGAACTCACCGCCAGGGTGATGTGTGACACTTTACAAGAACATTTCCCGGTATTGCGGCCGCAGGTAGAGGTCAACATTTCCAGTCCTGATTGTTGGAACAAGGATGGTGACGGAGAAGAGTTGGAACGGTGGATTGCGAGCCTGAACGAACTCATGAATGGCAAAAGAAACCAGCAACAAGGAGGCGTGAAATGAGCGGAAAACTGCTCGAAACAATCAAACACTGCCTGAGGACAGGTGGAATTTGGTCTGATAAGCGCGTCAAAAGCATGACTATTCTGCACAAGGCCATAATCTTCTTAACATGCTGTAATGTAACGATTGTTGTCATTTATGTGCCTGTTTTGCAGGGTATTTTTATCTCATGATTACGGAAAGATTTTGAGGAAAGCGTATGTCTGTCGGTGGTCGGGAAGTCTGGAACAGAAAAATTAGAGTGGATGAAGTGAAATCAATCGACATTCTCGACCTCCAGCGTAAGAAGGTTTTCGGCAAGGGACCAGGCATGATCTGGGCTTCATCCTGGTCAAGAAATGGCGAGGTGGTTGCCTCTATTTCATATCGGGTAGAGGCCGGGGAGGATGGACCGTCCGGACTGCGGTTCATGTACACCATCACCGACAACGATGCCGGGGATAAGAAGGAGTACAACTACATCATTCCGGTTATCGCCACGCCCTGCAACTTCGGCGGGAAAAGGTGGTGGTATGTATGCCCATTGATTGTGAATGGCCGGGCCTGTCGCCGTCGATGCCGCATCGTGTATATGCCGCCCGGATCTGAATATTTCGGCTGCCGGGAATGCCACCAGCTCACCTATGAAAGCCGGCAGCGGCACCGAGAAAAATTCTACGAGGGATTCGAGAAACCCTATAAGGCGGCAGAAGCAGCTCGGAAAGGGCTTGCCAAGGCCAGGTCATCGAAGAAGAAGGAAAAGCTCTGGCGACAGCTTTCACGTGCCCATGCCGCCTTTGAGAGCTTTGAAAATATTCTGACCAATAGAACACTAAAGATCATATACAAGGAGAAATAGCGATGGCTTCAGAAAAACAGGAACAGGCGAATGCCCGGAATGCCCAATTATCAACCGGCCCCATATCAACGGAGGGGAAAGCAGTAGTCGCCAGAAACGCGGTCAAGCACGGCATCTTTGCCAAGGACCTGGTGATCAATGCCGGGGACGGCCGGGAAGATGAACTGGAGTACCACGAACTGCTTGCCGAACTGAAAAAAGATCTCACTCCGGTTGGCCGCATGGAGATGATGCTGGTGGAAAAAATTGCTGTCAATTACTGGCGGCTGCGGCGGCTGGTGAGGTACGAGACTGGTGCAATCCGTAAACAGTTGGATGACTTCCGAGACAGTGCCGTAAGTACACATTACAGCGGTTCATTCTCTTCAAGAGGGCAACCCGTCCTGGAGTATTACGACTATCATGATTTTATACCCGATGCCGAATATGAAGAGCAGCGGTGCAAAGTGGCCTCTATAAAGGGATACGGACTTAACCTGAAAGAAGAAAAAGCGGCCTTGGAGTACGTCCTTCGTTGGCGGTTGGATAGAGACGAACTCAAATTCTCTGATCAAGATTACGAGGCTGCAAGAAACTACGTGGTCACTCTTTCAGCCCAGTTAAAAGGTAAACTTCGCAAAGAAATGCTCGAAGAGGCCGAACAAATGCTGGCAGAAATGAATGAAGTGAGATCTTGGAGCGTTAAATTCGACCGTATCCAAAAGACAAAATCTCTACCACTGGAAAGGGATCTCAACAACATCATCAAGTATGAAAACTCACTTGAGCGATCCATCTTTCGGAACCTGGCAGCGCTAAAAACATTGCAGGAAAAGCGCGCCAAAGCAAGTCGTGCAGAAGATGATTCCGTGGATTTGCCGATCTCCAATAGCTAAATGGCTTTGTTTTTGAAAAAACAATGATGGGTGAAGGCTTGGTGATCAAGAGAAATATTGACTTGTAATAGCATGACACCAATGATATTGTGATAACAACTCTGGCATAAGACATTCCAACGAGGTTGTATTATGGTTCGTGTACCGACAGATAGAGAGCCAACTCATCCTGGAGAAGTACTCCGTGAAGAATTTCTTCTGCCCATGAAAATCACCCAACAGCAGCTAGCCGATGCCATTCATGTTTCGTTCCAGCGTATCAATGAACTTGTAAACGGTAAACGAGGTGTGACGCCCAGCACTTCGCTGCGGCTATCCAGGTTTTTTGAGGTGCCGGAGGATTTCTGGATGAACCTGCAGGTGCGCTGGGATCTATACAGGGCGAAAAGGAAAGAGCAAGCCATTCTTGATGAAATCAAGCCAGCCAAGGCCAAGCCGATCGAATGAACAATAATGGCAAGGAGGCCTGACCGCCATGACAAGCAACCAACAACACCCATCCCTTCAGAGAGCCGTGCTCTACGCAAGAGTGTCTTCCAAAGAGCAGGAAAAGGAAGGCTTCTCCATTCCAGCCCAGCTCAAACTTCTCAATAAATATGCCGCTGACAACAGGCTTCAGGTTGTTCAGGAATATGTGGACGTGGAGACCGCCAAGAAATCAGGCCGGACGGGATTCACTGAAATGATCAAGTTTTTAAGGAGAGAGGTAAAGCCAAAGCAGCCTTCTCCCTGCCGGACCTTGCTCGTAGAGAAAACTGATCGCCTGTACCGGAACCTCAAAGACTGGGTAACGCTTGACGAACTTGACCTTGAAATCCATTTCGTGAAGGAAAATGTCACCCTCTCTCAGGAGTCCAGGTCATCAGAAAAATTCATGCACGGTATCAAGGTCTTAATGGCTAAGAACTATATCGACAACCTGTCCGAAGAAACCAAAAAAGGCATGATCGAGAAGGCGGAACAGGGTATCTATCCCTCTTTTGCTCCTCTGGGGTACATCAACGTTGAATGCAATGGGAAGCGGTTTATCCAACCTGATCCTTTCGTAGGCCCTCAAATAAGAAAATTGTTTGAATGGTATGCTACAGGTAATTATTCGTTGTCGGAACTGACAAACAACGCTCACCAGGAAGGCTTCTCCTTCCGGAAAAAAGGTAGCAAAGTCCCTAAAAGTGTTGTTCACAAGATATTGAAAAATCCTCTTTACTATGGCGAATTTCGGTGGGCTGGCAAGATATACAGAGGTGTTCATGAGCCTTTGATCTCAAAAGAACTTTTTAGCCGAGTGCAGGAAGTCATGGATGAGAAAGGCCGTCGCAGAACCGGACAGCAAAAGCACAGCTGGGCCTTTCAGGGGTTGCTGTCATGCGGCCACTGCGGCTGTGCCTTGGTCGCGGAGATAAAGAAGAAGAAATACGTTTATTATCACTGTACTGGCAATAAAGGTAAGTGTTTAGAAAAATGGGTGCGGGAAGAAGAAATTGCTCGCCGGTTCGGGCAGGCGATAAATGCAATAAAGATGGATGATGATGTACTTGTTTGGGTTGTCGCGGCTCTCAAAGAAAGTCATGCCGAAGAGAAAAAGTATCACGACGACCGAATGGCAAGACTACAGGATCAGTATCAAAAATTGCAGAACCGCCTGGATGCCATGTATGAAGATAAGCTAGATGGCAGAATAGATCAGGACTTTTACGATCGTAAGAGTTCCATTTGGAAAAATGAGCAAGATGAAATTCTTAGAAAACTCAAGCAGCACCAAGATGCAAATAGGTCTTATCTAGACGACGGTGTAAAATTACTCGAACTTGCTCAACGTGCCGCAATTCTTTATCAAAAGCAAAGCATGCCGGAAAAGCGAAGAATTCTAAATTTCTTGTGTTCGAACTCGATTTGGATGAATGGTCAACTTCACCCCAACTATAGACAACCATTTGACATGCTGGCAGAAACTAACCTTGCCTTCGAACAAAAGAAGGCCGTTTCTCATACGAAAAACGACCTTTTTGATATCTGGCTCCCCGGGACGGACTCGAACCGCCAACCTAGTGGTTAACAGCCACCCGCTCTGCCAATTGAGCTACCGGGGATCAAATTTGCCGTTCAGTATTGGGCTAAATCACGTTTAACTGCCTGCCCGGAATCGTGAACGACGTGCTTAACTAACAAACCCCCTGTCCGCTGTCAAGCAAAACTTGCGCAGCAGGCGGAATAGCTAAGCATCATCCATAAATTGTCTCTTGCGGCAGCCTGCATTCAGCGGTGCCAATTCTCAGCAGGGCTGAAGCCTTGCACTACAAGCCGCTGCGACTTGTTCGGATGAGAAACAGCTAAACTTCTCCACAGCGCTCCAATAAAGCATCATACTCGGCGTCGACTCGCTCCTGAATTTTTGCGATTTCCGTTTCCGTTAAGTGGCGGAAACGCCTCTGTGGCTTGTAATAAGTGGAGATCGGTATCGGTTTGTGCACCTTGCGGGACAATTTCCATTGACCGTCGATGACCTCGTAGAGCGGAAACACTTTGGACTCTACCGCCAATTTGGCTATTTCCACGCTGGCTTCCGGCTGACTGCGCCATCCGGTCGGGCAGGGTGAAAAGACATGGATATAGGCTGGGCCTGGTATCATGGATGCCTTTTTGACCTTGTTCATGAGATCCACCGGGAAAGCCGGCGAGGCCGTGGCGACATAGGGTATCCCATGGGCCGCAGCGATGGCGGGCAGATTCTTCTTCCAGGTGGACTGACCGATACTCTTCTTACCGGGCGGTGACGTTGTAGTCATAGCGCCGTATGGAGTCGAAGAAGAACGTTGAATACCCGTGTTCATATAAGCTTCGTTGTCGAGGCATACATAAATGAAATTGTGGCCGCGCTCCAAAGCGCCGCTCAACGACTGCAAGCCGATATCAGCGGTAGCGCCGTCGCCGCCGTAGGCCAGGAAAACAACGTCCGGTTGATTGATCTTACCTTTGCGGTTCATGGCTTTGTAAGCTGCTTCCACGCCACTCACCACCGCAGATGCATTCTCAAATGCCACGTGCAGCCAGGGCACACGCCAAGCAGTCTGCGGATAGGGCGACGTTATGATTTCCATACAGCCGGTAGCGCTGACCACGATCACATTTTCTCCCAGAGCCTTCATCACCTGCCTTAAAGGCAACACTTCACCACAACCCTGACAGGCACGATGCCCTGGAGACAAGGGTTCCACCGTCGGCATATTGCGGAGGCTAAAACCTTTAAAATCCTTTATCGCTTCTGCTGCAGTTCCCATCATTCCCTCACATTGATTATTTTATAAGCTTCCGTTGCTGGTGAAGTAACGTCTTCGGCCATCTCCGTGAAATTCTGCACGGTCACATCCCGTCCACCGAGACCGGCGATATAGTTTTGCACATTGGGATGAAGGTTACGGTCATAGAGTATCGATTTAACTTCGGCACAGACAGCCCCACAGACACCGTTCAAGGTCATGGCACGATCGATCACCGCGAGATTCTTGGCTCCCTTGACCGCCTGCACAAATTCATCCTGCGGGAAGGGCCTCCACAAGCGGATTCGTGCCAGGCCGACCTTCTTGCCCTCACCCCGCATCGCGTCAACAGCACTCATAGCGGTTTCAGAAATGCTTCCCATGGAAACGATGATCGTTTCGGCATCATCGGTCTTGTATGTTTCCACCGGGTTATAGTGCCGGCCGAATTTGTCGCCGAATTCCTTCCAGGCCTCGACAATGACCGGCAAGGCCGCTTTGAGAGCCTCGTCGTGTGCAACTTTAGCCTCGGTGTACACCTCAGGCATCCCAACGGGCCCCATCGTCAAAGGGTTTTGGGGATCGAGGCGGAGTTTGGGCTTGTAGGGAGGCAAATAACTGTCGACTTCCTCTTTATCAAGCAGGATCATCGGTTCAATCATATGACTCAAAATAAAACCATCCAGATTGACCATAACAGGCAGCAAAACCCGGTGATCTTCGGCGACCCGGAAGGCATGGAAAACAAGATCGAGAACTTCCTGACCGTTTTCGGCAACGGTTTGTATCCAGCCCGTATCGCGGCTCATCATCATGTCGGCGTGATCGTTCCAAATGTTGATTGGAGCGCTCAGCGCACGGTTGGCCGTAAGCATGACGATGGGCAGCCGCAAACCCGCCGCTATGTAGCAGATCTCAGACATCAGCGCAAAGCCCTGAGAACTGGTCGAGGTAAAGGTGCGAGCGCCTGCCGCTGAAGATCCCACACAGCAACTCATGGCACTGTGTTCCGATTCCACCGGAATGAATTCGGCGTCCAAATGACCATTGGCAACCAACTCGGAGAGATGCTCGACTATATGAGTTTGCGGGGTAATCGGATAAGCAGCAATCACATCCACATCAGCCAATGCTACGGCCTCAGCAGCAGCAATGGAAACTTCCATTCCAATTCGCTTGGCCATCTTAATTGCCCTCCTGCACCATTTTAATTGCATCTACAGGACATTCGTGGGCACAAATCCCGCAGCCTTTGCAATAGTAGTAGTTCTGCTCGAAAAAACCCTCTTCGTTCCGGACATAGACCATATCAGGACAAAAAATGTAGCAGCGGCCACATTTAATGCAGGTATCAAAGTCGGTTACGGGGTACATGGAACGCCAATCCCCGGTCTTTAGTTCACCCGCGCTGCCCGGTTGTAGAATAGCGGTTCCCAGCTCCAATTCTTTCCAACTGCAAATTCCGGTTTCCTTAGGCACGGTTTAACCCTCCACACTGGTTTCATCAAAAGCGCGTAAGCATGCCGTTAGATTTTTCTCGGCAATGGGACCGAAGCGATTCTGGATGGGACCACGCAGCGCATCCACCGGAATAATTCCGGAAGCCTTGAGCAGCGCCCCAAGCATCGTCGTGTTGGTAATGGGCAGCCGCATGGTCTCCAAGGCAATTTTGGTGGCATCCACCAAAGCCAACCGAGCCTTTATCCCAGTTTCCCGCCGCACTTCATCAACACTCTTGGTCGTGTTCAAAACCACCAATCCGCCTTCTCTGAGCCCTGCTTCCACATTGACTATCTGCAGCAGCGACGGGTCGAGGACAACGACGATGTTTGGTTCATAGACCTTTTCTCGGGTTCGAATCTGACTGTCGCTGACCCGCACAAATGCCATAACCGGAGCACCGCGGCGCTCAGGACCAAAACTGGGAAAGGCCTGTGCAAATTTACCTTCCTCGATGGCCGCCAGGGCCGTGAGTTCTGCGGAGGTCACTGCTCCTTGCCCTCCGCGTCCATGAAAGCGTATTTCAACCATAGCTAGTCTCCACATTGAACGATTTGATATTAAAACTCACCTCAAGAAGGCCCAACTCCAAGTGATTTGAGCACACTCACGGCGATCCCTCGAGCGTGGTGATTATTAGATATCCGCAGATTTATACCAGCATTGTGCAAAAAAGGTCAAGGTAATTATGAACGGCATTCGTTGTGCCAATGAATGTTATTTATCAATGTTTTTAAAAAGTTAGATTCAAAAATGGAAGGGAATCTCTGGATTTTTTTGAGGTAGGTCGAGCACTCACACACAACCAAAACTCAATAATGTGGGCCTTATGGTATGTAAATTTCGATGAAACTACTCAAAAGCAAGGCGTCCCTTAAGAGCGCGCTCCAAAGTGATCCTGTCGATATATTTAAGGTCCCCACCCATCGGTATCCCGTAAGCGATTCTTGAAATGCGCAACGGGCGATCTTTCAGCAGTTTGGCTAAATAGTGGGCCGTTGCTTCGCCCTCGTTGCTCGGATTGGTGGCAATGATGAGCTCCCGGATATTTTCTTCATCAAGCCGTTTGAGAAGTTCTCGCAGGCGGATGTCGTCGGGGCCGACAGCATCCAGCGGAGCCAAAACACCCTGCAGCACATGATAGCGCCCCTTGAAAGCCCCTGACGTTTCGAGGGCAAGAAGATCGGCGGTACTTTCAACGACACAGAGCTCTCCCGTATCGCGGGTCGGGTCGGCGCAGATCGAACAAATTTCGGAGTCTGTAAAATGAAAACAGCGGGTACAGGCGTGGATCTGACTCTTCATTTGCTGGATAGCCTGAGCCAGAGCGAAAGAATCCTCGTTGGGAGCGCGCAAAAGATGCATGGCAATCCTGGTGGCACTTTTTTCTCCCAGTCCGGGCAGTTTGCTCAGCCTTCGAATCAGATCCCGTAAAATCGGGGGATATCCATTTAAGCTCATTTCTTCTTATTTATCCTGTCTAATATTGAGTTGGCTAAAATAGGGGAAAAGCGCGATACGCTGGGATTCAAGGCGTCAGAGTAAAGATGTGCCAGCAATCTTCCTCTCGCGTATTAGCCGCGTTGTATGCATATACGCAGGCATCCGGTATCTTCTCAAACCGGGAGTTGCTTCCGCCGACCGGTGCTCGTTGGTCTTCACCCGAAGTCGGATCTAATACCAAGGTGCAACTAAGTTAAAGAGGGCGCAGCCGACACCAGAACCCCCGACAAACATTGCATACAAGCAATGGAAAAAACGGGGCTCGGCAACGCGCAACCGCCCTCCTCGAATCCGCCTAATACGGCCATACAAGTTCTTATAGTATCTCCGGAAAACCTTCGGCTATTTCTATAAACCGGCCGCCATGACAGAGATCATAGCATTTCTGGCAAAACACGCATTGATCACCTTTTTCAGCCATCAGAGCGACCTTTCGCTTTACGCCTCGACCCACAAATCCGGCTACATGTTCTTGTGTGACCTGATCACAATAGCGCACACAAATACCGCAAAGCGTACAGTGCGTCTGTTCTTCCTTCGCCACTTCGAAACGGGATTTTTCGATCCCGTATTTTTTGGCCAGGGCCTTTATCGGTCCGGAAGCGGCCACCGGCAGCAACAGTTCCAGGATCATCTTTCTGACGCTGTTGATTTTCTCCGTATCGGTTTGAACCTCGATACCCTGCTCGGCAGGATATACGCAGGAAGCCACCAGGCGTGTGCGATTGCCTTTCTTGACTTCGACCATACAAAAACGACAAACGCCGGCCGATTCGACATCCTGATGGTGACACAAAGTGGGGATCTGGATGCCGATACTCTTGGCTGCTTCCAGAAGAGTTGTCCCTTCTGCAACACTCACATCACTGCCGTCGATTTTAAAGGTCACGTCCTTCATTTATTTATCTCCCTTGCTGCTCTTTTTCGCCTTGGTCCCAAAAGGAACCGGGGCCGGTGCAGTCGTGCCAGGTATCTTAACCACGGCACTAAAACGCGTCGGACAAACGTTGAAGCAGGTACCGCACTTGATGCATTTTTCCTGCTCGATGATATGAACAACCTTTTTGTCGCCAAGGATTGCGTCGGTCGGGCACTGTTTAAAGCACATGCCGCAAGCCGTGCATTTTTCAGGATCGATGTAGAATGTAGTGAGTGCCTGGCAAACGCAGGAAGGGCATTTCTTGTCTTTTACATGAGCCTCGTATTCGTCTTTGAAGTACTTAAAGGTGCTCATCACAGGGTTGGTAGCAGTCTGTCCAAGGGCACACAGCGACGCATCATGCATGAATCCGCCAAGTTCTTCAATCAACTGGAGGTCGGTTTCTTCACCATTTCCATCGGTTATTTTTTTGAGAATTCGTTTGAGCTGACGCAACCCTTCCCGACAGGGCACACATTTGCCGCACGATTCATCAGCCAGGAAGCTGGTGAAGTACTTGGCCACATCCACCATACAGGTGTTTTCATCCATGACGATCATGCCACCCGATCCCATCATGGAGCCCATTTTGCTCAGCTCGTCAAAATCCACAGGCGTGTCCAAATATTGCTCCGGGATGCATCCACCAGAAGGGCCACCGGTCTGCACCGCCTTAAACTTCTTCCCGCCGCGGATACCTCCACCCATGTCGAAAATAATCTGGCGCAGGCTCAGGCCCATCGGCACTTCAACCAGTCCGGTATACTTGACTTTCCCCACCAGAGAGAAAATCTTGGTTCCCTTGCTTCCGTCGGTGCCCATGGAACGGAACCAGTCGGAACCATTGTTGATAATCAGCGGCACATTCGCCCACGTTTCAACGTTGTTCAAGTTGCTCGGCCGCTCGTACACGCCTTTAACCGCCGTGCGGACGTATTTGGGTCGAGGCTCTCCGACCATCCCTTCGATGGCCGTCATAAGCGCGCTGGATTCACCCGAAACGAATGCACCGGCACCCTGATGAATCATCACCTCAAAATTGAAATCGGAACCCAGTATTTTGTCGCCAAGCAGCCCATATTTCTTTGCCTCTTCGATAGCTATACCAATATGTTGAGTCGCTTGCGGGTATTCCTGGCGGACATATACAAATCCCTGGGTGGAACCCATGGCATAAGCACCAAGAATCAATCCTTCCAAAACGCTGTGCGGATTTCCTTCCAGCACAGCCTGGTCCATGTAAGCACCGGGATCTCCCTCATCCGCATTGACGATAACGTATTTCGGCTCGCCGGGTGCGTTGCGGGTAGTTTCCCATTTAATACCGGCGGGAAATCCTCCGCCTCCACGTCCCCGCAAATCAGCTTTCTTGACTTCCTGCAGAACGCCTACCGGGTCCATATCCGACAGAGCTTTGGCCAGAGCAGAGTAACCCCCTAGCGCGATGTAATCATCAATGCTCTTGGGGTCGATCAAAATATTATTGCCCAACACAATTTGGTTCTGCAGCTTATAAAAAGGAATTTCATGCTGCTGAGCAATCCGCTTGCCGGTCGCTTCGTCCTCGAACAGCAGTCGATCCACCACTTCATCGTTGACCAGGCTGCGCTCGACGATTTCCGGCACGTCCTCGACTTTAATTTGGAAATAACAGATTTTTTCCGGAAATATCATCGCCATGGGACCTCGTTCGCAAAACCCATGGCAACCCGTTCGTCTTATGACAATGTCTTTTTCCAGTCCATGCTTTTTGACCTGCTCGGCAAAAGCATCCGCAACAGCCGCCGAAGGATAAGCGCGGCAACCCGTTCCAAGGCAAACCGACACCGATTTCTTAATTGCATTTCGATCCGCGACCAACTTTGCACGCAGAGCATTCAGATCTTGTACTGATGTGAGCTTATTCATAATCATCTATCCTATAGTCTATTCGTACTTTTCGCCCATTTGCTTCAACTGTTCGACATTTGGATTACTGTAATAATCTCCATCTACCGTTATCACGGGGCCCATGGCGCAGCAGCCCAAACAGTTAACCGTTTTCAGGGTAAATTTCTGTTCGTCGTCGGTCTCGCCGGGAGCCACCTTGATGACACCTTGCATACGAGTCAGAAGTTCCTCTGCACCACGCACGTGGCAGGCCGTTCCTGTGCAGACCTGAACCATATGCCGGCCCTGCGGTTCCAAGCTGAAAGCCGTATAGAACGTAGCTATCCTCATAATCTGGGCCATCGGGACGCCCAGCCGCTCGGAAATCCATAGCAAGGCGGGCTTCGAAAGCCAGTTGTTTTGTTTTTGAACATCCAGCATAATTTGAATAAGCATGCTCTTATCACAGCCATGTTTGTCTATGATCTCGTCAACCGCCCTGATTTCACGAACAAAATCTCTAATCGCTTCTTCTTTGCGTCGAATTTTTTTGAGACTCATCATGTGGTGCAGCGCGTCTTTTTCCATGCGCCTCAGAGCAGTTTCCATGGGCTCCTGTTCAGGCCCCAAGGTGTAGTACTCAGCCAGGGTTTCCAGTCCCTGCAGGAGAATTTCCGATTTGGTCATTTTTGCCCGTTTTTGAAGTTCTGACAGCATAGCTTCCTGATCCTTGTTGACTCTAACGCCTACAATGCGTGATTTGGTTTTTTCCATCGCGGCTTCATCCCTCTGCTGTGTTTAACTGTTAAACAAAAATTTCTGTCCAGATAACACGGTTCCGCCTGGAGATCAAGAAAAAGCTCACAAGGTCCGTGGCACTCGTTATGGACGAAACATTTCGAAGAAAACTTCCGGGGGAGGAGACATTTCTCAAGGCATACCCAAGACAAGCCGTGGGATCATCATTCACCGGGCAGCGATCTACAAAATATGCAGAAGCCAGGAGTCAGAATTCAGAACCCGGAATGTGAGGTCGTCCCCATCCGTGCTTTTTATCTTATGAATCTTCATTTGTTTCACGACATAAAAGACGCTCGACCCACTGGATGCCAGGGTTACTGGTGGGAACGCCAAATTTAGGTAGAATATAAATGCAGATTTTCATCCTTGATAAGTATCAATAGCGCTCTTCGTTAGAATAGGCCGGGAATCTTCAACCCGGGAATGTTCAATCCACCCGCAATCTTGCCCATCTCACTCGCCATCAGTTCCTGTGACTGGCGCAACCCATCGTTAACGGCAGCGACTATCAGATCTTGCAGCATGTCAATATCATTGGGGTCCACTACCTGAGGTTCGATTTTTATACTAACGACTTCCTGGCGCCCATTGACCACAACTGACACCATTCCGCCCCCGGAGCTGGACTCTACTGTCTTAGTGGCTAATTCGGCTTGAACTTTTGCCATTTTATCCTGCAATGCCTTAACTTGCTGCATCGGGTTGAAGCCTTTGACCATGATTCGTTGCTCCTTTGATATATATGTTGCTTAATTTGGCTCTCTCATTCATCCACGCATCCTCTTCGTTCAAAAGGATTGGGAAGAACAATTTTTTCCTTTCCACGCAGCGCAGGGCTTTGGCCCCGCTCTACGAATACGGTCGAGATTTTTGTCTCTGACTTCTTAACTTTCTTTAGGACTCTTTATATCTATAAGCTCTCCACCCAGGATTTCCAAGGCCTGCTGAACCATGGGATGTTCCATAACCAAACGCTTGGGATTCGATTTGGATTTTTTAGAAACACGTTGGTTCTTTTTGCCGGACTGCAGTGAAGAACGACCTTTTATGCTCCATTTCGGCGTTATACCTAAAAAAGAACCGGCCAACTCTGAAAGCTTGGCCATAGTGCGCGGATCTTTCAGGGCGTCTTCAAAAACTTCGGGGACTTCCAACTCTATAATGCCATCAGCAGTTGAGCTGATTCGGCTGTGCGAAAGCTTGGCTTGAAGCACCGGGTCTTTGGCTTGGAGCCACTGCAGGAAACCGTCCCATCGGGTGAGCTCATCCGTTGAGTCGTCTGGCTCGGGTATAGGGGGTTCTGCGGCGACAGCAGCATCCAGCGGCGGTTCAGGTTCCCGGAAGAACGCATCGTCAGGCGGGGGAGGCTCTTCCGCATAACTGACCTCAGGAGAGGGTTCCCTCGAACGATTTTCACTTCGTGCTGACACAGCTTCTCTTCCGCCGTCACCCTGCAGGCGCGTCTCCAGCGCGTTGAGTCTTTCCAGCAACAACCCCAACGACTCCAGCTGAGGCATTCGAGCCAAACGCACAAGAAGCATTTCCAAAGCAATTCTTGGCATTGAGGAACGACGAATTTCCTCTTCGCCTTTCAGCAGCATCTGAAAGAAAAGATAAAGAGATTCGGAGCTGGTCTTTTGCGCCTCTTCTCTTAACAGTTGTGCTTCCTCCTCGGGTAAATCCAAATTCACGGGATCATCATCTTTTTTTATTGCCCAGAACAATAGATTTCTGAAATGGTCGCACAGCTGTTGACAAAAACGTCTACTGTCGATGCCGCGCCGGTAAAGGTCGCTGACTACCTCGAGGCAGCTGGAAGCATCCCCCTCCAAGATTGCTCGCCCTATACGGTGGACGCTTCTGCGATCCACCACCCCGAGCACATCCAGTATTTCGTCATCCGCAAGGCCCTCTGCACTAAAAGCAAGCAGTTGTTCTAACAGGCTCTGAGCATCACGCATACTGCCGTCGGCCTCGCGTGCAATGGCATACATCACATTGTCGGAAATCTGTGCCTGCTCCTGATTAGATATATCTTTCAGATGCTTTACAATTTCACCAGTAGCAATGCGTCGAAAGTCAAACCGCTGGCAGCGACTCAAAATAGTGCTCAGTATTTTGTGCGGTTCCGTGGTGGCAAAAATGAAAAGGACGTGATCGGGAGGCTCCTCCAAGGTCTTGAGCAGAGCATTGAAGGCTTCCGTCGTCAGCATATGGACTTCATCAATGATGTAAATTTTGCGGCGACTCTTGGCCGGCCGATAACGCACGGTTTCGCGCAGTTCGCGGATACTGTCGATACCTCGATTGGAAGCCCCGTCGATCTCCAGCACGTCTACCGAGTTGCCGAGAGTGATTTCCCGGCAATTCGAACAGGCATTACACGGTGGGGAATCGGTTGCTCCTTCACAATTGATGGATTTGGCCAGAATTCGGGCGACTGAAGTTTTACCCACGCCGCGGGCGCCGGTGAACAAGTAGGCATGCGCTACCCGGTTGGAACGGATGGCGTTTTGCAACGTTCTGGTCACATGAGGCTGCCCCACGACCTCATCAAAATTTTGAGGGCGCCACTTGCGCGCCAACACTAAGTAAGACATACCTTATGAACAATCCGTAACTTCAACCGACAGTTGCACGAAGATTATGGGAAAAGCGCTTGCTTTATAGTTCGGGCGATTCTGTTGGATCCGACTAATTAGGTTTCATCCGTAACCCCGTAGCGCAAGGCTTTAGCCCTGCCAAATCAGGCAGCACTAAAGGGCTGGGCTACATGAAAGGCGGTTTCCGGACGAACACTGATTAAGGCAAGAAAGGTGGCGGAGAGAGAGGGATTCGAACCCTCGGTACACCTTTTGGGCGTACACACGATTTCCAGTCGTGCTCCTTCAGCCAGCTCGGACATCTCTCCACTTGCTTCATTCTTATGCTAAGCAGCAACGTATTTCAAGCAGCTTTTGCTGTGGCGGAGAGGGTGGGATTCGAACCCACGTGCCCTGCTCTTCACAGGACAAGTCGATTTCGAGTCGACCCCGTTACGGCCACTTCGGTACCTCTCCTCTTCTTACGTTCTGTTCTTATCGCGGCGCTCTTTAAAAAAACGCCGCAGCAGATCCGCACACTCGTCCGCGCGGACTCCATCAACCACCTCGATATAATGATTGAAACCCGATACATTTGTCAAGTCTACGACGCTTTTTGCGGCACCCGATTTGGGATCGGCAGCCCCAAATACCAGCTGTTCGATACGTGCCAGCAACATAGCGCCAAGGCACATCGCACAAGGCTCCAACGTCACATACAATATCGTGCCAGGGAGCCGATAATTCTTCAACTTTCTGGAAGCTTGGCGCAAAGCTAAAATCTCTGCGTGTGCGGTTGGATCATGCATGCGGATAGGCGAATTGCATGCCTTGCCCAGCATCGTTCCGTGACCGTCTATGATGACTGCACCGACAGGAACTTCCAGCTGCATGTAGCCTCTTCGTGCCTCCCGCAAAGCCAGTCCCATGAAGTAATCATGGTCGGGTTTTGCTGCATTCTCGCTATTCACGCCGTTGGATTTGGCCAATTCGGTCTTTCCGCATCACAAAGTTCATCGCCAACAGCGCCAATCTCGAAACCGGCTTTCCTGTCATGCCTGGTTTCGGCGCCGGCAGTCTGGTGACTGCGCTCCTCACCTGAGGATTACAATCTCAGTCGAAGCGCCGGTTCCCTAAAAGAACACTGCAAATAACATAAATGAGTTGCGCAGAAAACTATTTTTATTTTCTTGGCTTAAAGGTTATCAAATCTTATAATTCCATTACCAATGTCTAGGAGGCTGCCGAGAACTGTCATTTCGAGCCGAAGGCGAGAAAGCTTGCTCCCGCAAGCAGCTAATTCAACAGATTTCTCACTCCGCTTCGTTCGAAATGACAAAGCAGAATTCTTGGACACGTTCTTAGTGGATGGTGCTGGAGGGAGTAATTGCATTGAATGAAAAGGAAGAAAAACTACAATTTGTTCTAGTTGGCGGTTTGCAAGTGTACTCGCCCGAAAGCAGCAAAATAGACTGCCCCAAGAAGCATGCTTGCGCCGACTGTCATTTCTGCCAGTTTTGCAGTGATTCGCGCTGCCAAACCTGTCGAACTGATGGAAGACCAAATGGAGGCTGCTCAGCAGAGACTCCAAGTGACTCCCACAGATCCTTCATGAAAAATGAATGCTGCCAGCCGGAATGAATAGACTGAACAACCTTACCAAACGCAGCTTTACAAATCCGTACATGTCCAAGCATGGCACCTCTGGATTCTTTTGGCTTACAGTTTTATTCATATTTATGTGTTCGTCTTCTGCCAACTTTTGTTTTGCTGCAAAAGAAACCACCGTTTCACCGGCGAAAGCTGAGGAAGTTCTATGCGCAAAGAACTCCCCCTTGTGGCATTATTACTTTTGGCAGGTCATACATCCCACATCGAACATTGACCCGACCGAAAGAGCCATTCTTTATGCTTACCAAAAACGCGATTGGGAGCCCTTCTTTTTCTCTTCAAGATTTTCTCTTACAGATGAGGCAAAAGGTTTTATGAATAGGTTGCAGCGTTTGGAAGACGATGGTCTCGAACCCGCACCCTATTATCTGCAGGAACTTAAAGATCAAATAGCAATAGTCCAACAGTTGCGCCCCCGCATCCAATGCTCCAACACTCATCAGAGCGCTTGGCTCAAACCCGTTCGAACTGAGCTAAATGCTGCACCCAATAACTTGTCTGAGACGGTTGACCGCAATTCAAACGCACTGCTGTCTCCGGCGGTTCAGGCACCAGGGTTCACCCCCGCGGCAGACCTGCCGCCGGAAACTCGTGAGATATTTAGCACTGCCGGCAAGATCGACATTCAGTTGCTGCATAATCTCATTCGCTATGCCAAAGAAATGGACCCCTTTTCAGGGCGAGAACTGGCAAGGACGCTATCCGGAGAGATCAGCATAACAGAATTTCTGGATCGGCTTGAGCCTGCATCTCCAGATTATGTGACTATTCGCGAGGCCTTGGCAAAATACAAACACCTGGCTGCTGAGCATCCGTTTACGCTTGTACATTTGCCCAAATTAGAACTCGGAGCACGCGGGTACAGCGTCAAAAAACTTCAAGAACGTCTGTCAGAGGAAGGATTTTATGCTGGCAAAATCAACGGGGTCTTTGACAAATCGACCAGGCAGGCAGTTCAAAAATTTCAGCTCTCTTATCAACTTAACCCGGATGGCGTCGTTGGCACGCAGACAATCGGCAGGCTCAATGAATCTTACAGCGAAAAGCTCAAAATGATCGATTACAGTCTAAAGAAGCTGCGACAAAGCCAGACTCGCCGTTATCAGAGATATGTCAGAATAAACATCCCTAAATTTATTTTAGAGTACAATAGCGAAGGCAAAATGAGGAGTTCCTATCGAATCATTGTAGGCAAGGCAACGGGGAAGAAAGTCAAACTGGGGGAGCAGACAGTTGGGGTCAACCAAACGCCCACTCTCTTCAGTGCCATTCAGCAGGTGATCTTTAATCCCAGATGGTATGTGCCGGATAGAATCCGCCTGGAACTGAACGATAACTTAAGGGCCGACCCGAACTATTTGGCAAAAAACGGTTATGTAGCAATGTCCAAATCATATCCATGGGGAGCGCCTCGCCTTTTTCAGCGTCCAGGTCCCACAAATCCGCTGGGGCGGGTCAAATTTGAGTTCCCCAATAGTTACGGTATATATCTGCACGATACTCCCAATAAGCAACTGTTTCGCCAGGCACGGCGAGATTTTTCACATGGCTGCATCCGGGTTGACAATGCTTTGGATTTTGCCGCGGTTCTCCTGACAGATGACGAGAATCCGGCCATCGCCAGAGTGGGAGACTACCTCAAGAGTAATCGACAGATTTTTATTAAGCTCAGACGCCCCGTTCCTCTCATCGTTGAATACATTCCAGTTTCTGCAGACGAAAAGGGCAAGCTCGTCTTTTGCGGCGACCCTTACGGGCTGCTGGAAAACGAACAGAACGATGAATCCTAGTGCACCTTTTGTACTACCAGGAATTACTACTTTTGGCGAAAGAATCCATGTACGCGGGAAAATCATTCAATTGTCGATCGATTCTCAAGATCCACGCGCCTCAACCTTTGCATGATAAATTATCACTCTCAATTCACAATAAATAATAACGATACAATTCGAATACTTATAAAACTTTAGTAGAACTACTCCTAATATTCGGCAAAAAAAGGGTTTGACACTAGATGCTTTTTTTATTACCAGAGACCTATTCAAGGGTTTGTCCCGCTTAGATTTTGGAAGATCCAAGGAGGTTTGAACACAAATAGGAGGGCTTGATGGAGAGGGTATACTCCAGCCTTAAGTTTAGAGGAACGTGGTTCTGCTTACTTGTCATACTTACCCCCTTAGCCTTAATTAACACCGCATTTGCTATCACAGCTTCTATTGGTCGACCTTATCAGGGAAAATTAAAAAACGGCATACCGTTTCCCCAGGAGTTTCGCGGATATACGCTAAGAGACGCGGAGCATACCTACACAACACCTGAAGTGGTGGGAGCCCTTCTCGATGCCGTTGAAAGCGTGCGCCAACAGTATCCTGATTCTTGCGACCTCTATACTGGCGATTTTTCTCTGCCGGATGGCGGATGTATGCGTCATCACCGCTCTCATCAGAATGGTCGTGACGTGGATCTCGGCATGTACGCCAAGGGCAATCGCTACTTAGATCGATTTACTCCCATGAATCAGGCCAACCTTGACGTGCCCAAGACCTGGCAACTCGTTGAAAACCTCCTGCGATCGCAAAAAATACAATATATTTTCGTTGACAAACGCATCCAGAGGCTTCTGTACCAATACGCTTTGAGCAGAGGGAAGAACCCCGCATATCTGGACACGTTGTTTGGTAATGCCAGAGGCGCAATTATCCAACATCTACGCGGGCATCAGGATCACATGCACGTGCGGTTTTTTACGCCATGGTCCACTATGGCCGGTCAACTCAAAGAGGTGAATGGCCAGAAGCGGCAAGTCATTGAGATGGCTCAGCAGGCATTCCTCCCGAAGAAGGTCCACTATTATGTCAAGGGCGGTGAGCCAAACTTGAAAGCTCTAGCTCAGAGCTTTGGCGTTTCTCCCAAAGATTTATGCCGTTGGAATCGCCTGCGTGGAAACGACGTAATCACTCCTGGCAGTTGTTTGGTTTTCTACAAGAGAGCCTTTGAGGTGGAGCCTGTTCATCTGGCTCAAACGATGCAACCTAATCTGGCGTTAGACAGTTCTCCAATACAATTGGCTTCGCTCTCCCCCACAACCATTCGCGATCTCTCCCCGAAACTTACCCGCAAGATCCGCAAAACCAAGACCGTTAAGGTAATTACATACAAGGTGAAGAAGGGTGACACGCTGGGAAAAATTGCCATACGTAATGGCATTTCGCTGGATGATCTCTGCAATTTGAATGGGCTCAAGAGGAAGTCCACCATTAGATACGGTCAGATCCTCAAAGTGGGCAAGCGGCAAGTTATCGTATCAGATTCCGAAGATACCCCGATTTCGGTGGCGAGCAACAAGGACAAGAGAGTTGAAAAATCCCCAAAGAGCTTTACTTATAAAGTTCGATCCGGCGACACGCTCTGGCAAATAGCTAACCGTAACGGCATGGATGTTGCCACCTTGTGTAAACTTAACGGCTTTAAGAAAGCCGCGCCGATTCGTCCCGGCCAAGAATTGAAGATTTACTCCTCCAACCAGTCCGGGACCAAATCCAAATCACAATCTTCTACCCCTTCCTCAAAAAGAATAGCTTCCAACACCAAAAAATCCCACAAAACCCACACCATAAAAACTGGTGAAAATCTTTGGGCTATTGCGAGGAAATACGGAACAACGACCCAAATGATTTGCAAGATGAACGGTCTGTCAGCCAAAGCCAACATCCAACCCGGTATGAAAATTAAATTGCCTTAATCGGCAAAAAGCTTTTTTCGCTCTTTCCTTTTCTTTTTATCTCTGTTACATATGCATGCTTGTTCAACGGGCACACTCCTTGTGCCCGTTTTTCTTTTTGGTCGACAGAACCACCAATTTTAGAAAATAGAATGAGAGTAAAAGAACGGAGATTAGAAGGAAAACCATGCAGAACGACTTGGAAAAATTAAGAAATATTGGCATCAGCGCTCACATCGACTCTGGGAAAACAACTCTCACTGAGAGAATGCTTTACTATACCCATCGCATTCACGCTATCCATGACGTCAAAGGCAAGGACGGGGTCGGCGCGACCATGGATTTCATGGATCTCGAAAAAGAGCGGGGCATCACCATTCAGTCGGCCGCCACTTATTGCAACTGGAAGGACTATTCGGTCAATATCATCGATACCCCGGGCCATGTCGATTTCACCATTGAAGTGGAGAGGGCATTGCGCGTTCTGGATGGTGCCATTTTGGTACTATGCGCAGTGGGAGGCGTCCAGTCTCAATCAGTGACTGTAGATCGCCAAATGGTTCGCTATCAGGTCCCCAGGATAGCTTTTATCAACAAATGTGACCGAACGGGCGCTGACCCATTCCGAGTGGTTCGCCAACTCAGAGAAAAGCTGAATCATAATGCCGTCCTTCTGCAGATCCCGCTTGGGATTGAATCCGATCACCAAGGCGTAATCGATTTAATCAGGATGAAGGCCCTCTCCTTTGAAGGAGAGCACGGCGAGCAGATCGTGGAAAGCGAAATTCCTGCGGAATATCTTGACTCGGCGGAAAACAGACGAGAAGAATTGCTTGATGCCGTGTCACTGTTTTCCGACGAACTCACGGAAGCCATTCTGGAAGAACGTGTCACGGAAGATCTAATGCATGACGCCATTCGCCGGGGAACCTTGTCCCTTAAGCTCACACCGGTTTTGCTTGGGTCAGCATATAAAAACAAGGGCGTGCAGGAACTGCTCGATGCCGTTGCGACTTATCTCCCCAGTCCTCTTGACGTATCTACCATAGCGCTGGATTTAGACCAGGAAGAAACCGAAGTGACCCTGAAGAACGCTACCGATCTTCCACTGGTCATGCTGGCCTTCAAACTTGAAGTGAGCCGTTACGGGCAGCTCACTTACGTGCGAATCTATCAGGGCACCCTGCAGAAGGGTGACACCATAATCAACATACGTTCCGGAAAAAAATCAAAAGTCGGACGAATCATTCGGATGCACGCCGATCAGATGGAGGATATTGAGAACGCTTGCGCCGGGAATATCGTTGCTCTATTCGGAATTGACTGTGCCTCTGGAGACACTTTTACGGATGGCCGAATAAATTATGCCATGTCATCCATGCACGTTCCCGACCCCGTCATTTCGCTGGCCATCAAGCCGAAAGACAACAAAGCTGAAATGAATATGAGCAAGGCGCTTACCCGCTTCACCAAAGAAGATCCTACATTCAAAACTTACCTTGACGACGAAACCAATGAGACCATCATCTGCGGTATGGGCGAGCTGCATTTGGATGTTTATGTAGAACGGATGCGCCGCGAGTACCAGGCGGAGGTAACAACGGGTATGCCAAAAGTCGCTTACCGCGAGACGGTCACTCGCCCTGCCGATTTTAACTACACTCATAAGAAACAAACGGGTGGCTCCGGGCAGTTCGGACGAGTAGGCGGCTTTTTGGAACCCAATACAAACGACGACTATGAGTTTGTTAATCAAATTACCGGCGGTTCCATTCCTTCGGAATTTATTCCGTCCTGTGACAAGGGTTTTCAGGCGTGTCTGAAAAAGGGTTCTCTGGCCGGCTTTCCGATTGTAGGAGTAAAAATCACCATCAACGATGGCGCTGCCCACTCTGTTGATTCTTCGGACCTCGCCTTTCAGCAGGCAGCGATTGGAGCTTTTCGAGAAGCATACAACAAAGCTCAACCCGTTTTGCTGGAGCCTCTGATGCGAGTCGTGGTAGAAGCTCCTTCGGAGTTTCAAGGGACTGTTCTGGGAACTCTTAACCAACGTCGCGGGATTATCATCAGCACCTCTGAAGATGGAGCCTTCACGAGCGTGGAATCTGAGGTGCCTCTAGCGGAAATGTTCGGCTACTCAACGGTCCTTAGGTCTGCAACTCAGGGAAAGGCAGAATTTACGATGGAGTTTGCACGCTACAATGCAGTACCCAAAAATATTGCAGAACAAGTCATGAAGGAACAAAGAGAAAACCCAAAAGCATGAAAAAAAGATTTGCTGACACTGCGTATGATTGACAAAATTTCTCCACTTCATGCTCAATATTGTTCTTCAGTCTGAAACAATTTGAAATTTGTCTGCGTTGAAAATAAATTAGAATTACGGAGGTAATCCATGGATACTGAACAGTCTACAAATCTGAACACCATGGAGCTGATTCAAAAGGCTCTCGGCAATCCTATCGGGACTGGGGATCTGGGTGTACTGTTGGCAAGGGCCGGTGTCGGTAAGACCGCATGCCTCACTCACATTGCTCTTGAACAGTTGTTGCGCGGTTTCCCTGTGCTCCATGTTTGCCTGAATGAAGTTCCCGAAAAAATAAAAGTCTGGTATGCTGAATTCTTGAAAAATCTCGTCGCATCTCAACAGAGAGTTGATTTTAATGAACTGCAACATCGCATCGAGCCGTTGCGTTTCATTTTGGCTTACTTGCATCAGACCTTTACACCCGAAAAGTTGGAGCAAAGCCTGCACAATTTGAAAGAACAGGCAAAGTTCAAGCCTTCCATGGTGGTTCTGGACGGCATGAATTTCGATCAGGTAACTCGGACTACAATTGAAGAACTGAGAAATCTCGCGCTTAGCAATGAAGTTTCCATCTGGATGTCAGCAAGAACTCATCGGCACATTTCAACAGTAAACGAGAGAGGTATCCCCTATCCCTGTAACGAAATGGACGATCTTTTTGCAGCGATTATTTTGCTCGAACCAATCACTGAAGCCATTCAGCTTAAAGTGCTAAAGCACGTTGACAACTTCCACCCGGAATATCCTGCGCTCTTTCTGAATCCTCAAACTTATATGCTGCAATTGGGCTGAATGCTCATTTAAAAAGGGGAAGGATCTGTTTACAAGGAATTCCCATGGAAGATGATTTAATTGCCAGTTTAACTCGGCAGGTTAAAGAAGAAGTCGTTGAGAATTATTTGACCGAAAGACGCCTTCTGGAACTGCAGGTAGAGGAGCTTTTCGAGCAGGCCGACAATACGAAATTCCAGGCCTCAAGGACCGGAAGACGTCTGACCAGGTTGGCTTACTTGGTTGTTAAATCAGATATGCAGGAGAAACTTCTTTGCCTCCTGAAAATACCTAGGGATTCTTTTTGGGGTGCCTGTATCACCCAGCAGTTTTCTCGCGGAGTGCGATTTATTCGGGTCAGAGGCTTCACTGACAAAGCCAAGTTCAGGAAACTTTTCGTCGAATCATATGTTCGATTCTACCAACGGATGGGTGAATATCAAAAAGCTTATGATGGCCTCAAGGCAGAATGCCAGGCGGTGAACACTAACATAAAGCGGTTCCGGAACAACTTTGATCTGCTCACCATTATTAATTTTCTCAAAAGCTTGGACACAGTGACTTTGGAAAGAAAGGTTTTTCTTGGGGAAAACTTCACTGCAGCGGAATTAGCCTCAATTGACCAGAAACTTCAAGTGAATTTAATTTCTTTCGAGATATTCAATGTGCCATCTCCATTGGCCCTATCAAAACCCGAACGTATGGAGGAGCCACTAAGCGATCTTGCTGTGAGAGTCTATCGTCAATTCCAAACCGACATTAAGCGGATTATGCGTTAACTGTTAATTCCAGCCTTTTCCTTGGCCCACCCCCCTCAGATTCGACGGGAACTAATACAAAAGGTTCAGAGATGTGGAAATAGCTTCTTGGTCTTGTTCCTCACATGTTGCTTCGTTTCCGGGAATAATTCTTGAAAAACAGCAGAGTTTTATATAAACTAAGTTTGCGGATGTTTAAATAACTTTTCTCATTTACCAATGAAATTAGAATTGGGAGTAGTTGCGCGATTTTCCTTTCTGTTTTCATTCACGGCTAGAGTTCAAGGAAGATTAGAGAGTGCATATTTTCCATTGCCTTCCTTATTATCCTGCGGAGCCGATAGCGCCCAAGGGTGCTGCTGTACTGATTTGATCGACATTTTCTACCTTCCGCTTCGATGAGGCAGGCCTAAAGTCTGCGACATTCCTTCGAAAATTGATCTTTTTGCCGTTGGTAAATTGCGACGGTCCGATATAACGCAACATTAAAATCATTTGTGATGCTTGAACAAAACTTAAAGAGGTTGGACGATGCCTGCAAGAATCGGCTTTTACATTTGCCATTGTGGGACGAACATAGCGGGGAAGGTGCGCACGGAGGAAGTGGTGGAGTTTGCGCGCGGGCTCGGCAATGTGGAGGTGGCGAGGGACTACAAGTTCATGTGTT
>Ga0210125_1000045_pt1 | contig 26818 bp, 26 predicted proteins | sample RushMan_CattailN_FD_185555 | JGI IMG/M metagenome (GOLD analysis project Ga0210125, IMG submission 185555) | Wetland microbial communities from San Francisco Bay, California, USA, that impact long-term carbon sequestration -... | ecosystem: Environmental > Aquatic > Marine > Wetlands ...
AGGACAGCCTCCCGGCTAATGTATGCCTGGAAAAAGCCCATATCAGATGGGCTGCTTTACCCAGGGCCAGGTATATTCCTCCGGCAGCCGTTCGGCTAGAGCGGCGATCAGCTGCTCGGCCAGGGCGAAGTCGACCACGCCGGTGTCGATGGTCAGGTGGTAATTGCGGGCGTCAAACCAGTCGGCGCCGGTGAAATTCTGGATATAGCGCCTCCGCTCATGATCCGAGCGCTCGATTGTTCGCACTGCTTCATTTTCACTTTCGGCATGGTAGATGCCCATGACCCGCGCCACCCGGAATTCCAGAGGAGCGTGGACGAAAACATTGAGCAGACGGACGCGGCCGCGCAGCAGGTGGAAGCCTCCATGCCCGAGCACTACGCAGGGGCCCCGGGTTGCCAGCTGGGGGATGAGACGCCGTTCGGTCTCGATCAGATCGGCATCGGTAACCAAGTGCGGCGGGGGCGTGTAGGTGCCATCGGGCGGACCCAGGGCAAATACCGTGAGAAGTCGCTCCCAAAATCCCTGGAGACGTTCATCCCGATCCTCAAGTACCGCTTCCTCGACACCCAATGCCTCTGCGGCTTGCTGCAAAATCTGGCGATCGATGTAGGCATAGCCGAGCCGCCGTGCAACCCTTTGGCCGATGTAGGAGCCACCGCTGCCCAACTGACGGGCTACGGTGATGACGATTGGCATGGTTGCGGGCATAACACACCTCGAACGTTAGATCCGCATATCTCAACCATTCCTGTTGAGGTCGGAGGGTAGGTGCACACTCTGGAGACAATCAAAAATACCGACCACCCGGTATTATGCCATGATTATTCCCCTTACCCCGCGGAGTCAAGGCAAATAGTGGCGGGGAAGCAGCGAGTGCCAATGGGGCCATGACTCGCATGATGGGAATTTTCAGCGAAGATCTGTCATCGATCACTTGGGTGGCTACCGTTTACAGTATTGCCGAAATCATCATGGTAACAATGGTCGGCTGGTTGAGTACTCTCTTCGGGCGCAAGCGGCTATATCTGGGATCGTTTGGTTTATTTACGTTGGGGTCCATACTGTGCGGCACCGCCGGGACATTTCATCAGGTGCTTATCTACCGGGTCGTCTAGGGGATCGGTGGCGGCGCCTTGATTCCGGTTTTCCAGGCCATATTGCGGGAATCGTTCCCCGATTAAGAACAGGGCATAACCAGGGACCTCATTATGCCGGAAATGGCCTGAGAATCTAAGCAACTGTTTTGTATTAGTTTTTTCAAAACTTGAATTTCTTATTTGACCCGTCGCGTGAATTTTTTGTTGACCTTATCTTTTGATAGTTGGACAAAGTCCCTTTCCCGAAAGACCTCCATTCCATAGGCATTCGTAAGGCGGGATCAATGGATCGTATAGAAAGAAGGGGCAATGCGGCAGACATGAACGCAAGATCCATCCTTATTGAGGGTTTCAAAACTTCCTGGCCTATTTGCATGGGCTATTTTCCCATCGGTCTGGCTTTTGGCGTATTGGGTCAAAAGGCGGGGTTGAATCCATTCGAGATCGGAATGATGTCGATATTTGTGTTTGCAGGCAGTTCGCAGTTTATAGCTGTTTCCATGTTGAGCGCCGGCGCGGATGTTATGTCGATTGCTGTAACGACTTTTGTTATCAATATGAGGCACTTTTTGATGAGTTCCTCACTGGCGGTTTATTTGCAGAATGCAAGCTGGAGATTTGTTTCTGTATTTGCCTATGGTGTTACTGATGAGAGTTTTGCAGTAAACATGGCAAAATTCAGAGGCAAAGAGTGGGGAAAATATCGCGCTTTGGCAGTAAACCAGTCGGCCAACGCTGCGTGGGTGATAAGTACTGTCATCGGCGGCTATGGAGGGGAGTTCATACCGGCCGGAAGTTTTGGAATTGACTACGCCCTCAGCGCCATGTTCATTGCCTTGCTGGTGTTTCAGTTGAGAGGCCGTATCTATGTCGTGACCGGAATTGCGGCAGGAGTTCTGGCTGTTATCCTTTCGCTTTTAATTCCAGGCAATTCTCATGTGGTCATCGCATCCCTGCTCGCTGCAACAGCGGGCTTTGGCCTCAGAAAATATGGTCGAAAGAAGAAAGGCATACATGTCTGATACTAATTACCTGCTGGTTGTCCTCGGCATGGGACTTGTGACTTATATACCACGTTGGGTTCCCTTGTTTTTTCTTTCGCAACGACGCTTGCCTCTATGGCTCATCGAATGGCTGGATTTGATTCCGGTAGCGATCCTCAGCGCACTCATTTTCCCGGATCTATTTACCACAAGTGAGCCGCGTCATCTGGAACTTTTTCAGATCAAAAGCTTGGTTGCCGTGCCGACCCTCTTGTTTTCCTTGAAAACAAAGTCCTTAGGCGGCACTGTTGTGGTGGGAATGATTCTCTACTGGCTCGCCGATAAACTTATAGGATGATCGATTCTCAGTTGTTGTAGTTGCTGGGATTGAGGTCGATCATTTCGCGTAAATCACCAACTGTTTGCTTTCGGCTCTAATCAGTCGGATTCACCGGTTACCAACTAAATATGCGTTCCAGGAAGCTGTAATTTAAGACTGCATCTTCTCTAGAGCAGCGCAGGGCTTTAGCCCTGCACTGCAGGGTTGGCGGGCAATTAGTCCATTCCGATGCCGCGTTGCAATGGAAGGATCGCCATTCGCCGCAAAAATTTCTGCTGGTGTACATAATTGTCTGGCATGCTGCATTTTGCTGCTTATGTTAGTTCATAAGTCGCAACTAAATAGGTTTTAGTTGAAGGAATACCAACCCATTGATGCGCGGAGGTTGAGATGCCAGACAGGAAACATTCAGGAAGTTTTGCTCCGCGGCCTGTAGAAGCATCCGGAGGTGATGTCAGAAAACTTGAATTAGTGGTCAAATCTGATGCGGTTGGAGTCATAGATGCGATCATAGCTGCTATTTCCGATATCAAGATAAATGGAGTCCAGCTTACCGTAATTCATAGCGGAGTAGGACCCATTTCAAAGTCGGATCTCCTGATGGCTTTGACCGGAAGCAAACTGGTGCTGGGTTTTGAGGTCGAGTTGATGCCGAAACTCGAACAATTTATAAAAGAAAATGGGCTGGAGGTCCGCCTTTACAAGGTCATATACCATCTCATCGAGGACCTGAAAAAAATTGGCCACGGCCTGCTCTCAGTAGAACCTAAGGAAGAAATTATAGGGAAGGCAAAAATCATCGCTTTGTTCAAGAGCAGAGCTAAGGATAGTATCCTTGGTTGTGAAATCACGGAAGGGACCTTGGAAGTTGGCAGGAATTTCCGGGTTGTCTCAGCTATGGGCCCAATTTACACAGGTAAAATCGGGTCCCTGCAAATAGAAAAGAAATCCGTGAATAAGGCAAAGGCTGGCCAGCAGGTAGGAATAAAGATTCATGGTTTCAACAAAGCCAAAGTAGGCGACCTGGTGGAATCGTTTAGGATAGAGGTGCCTAAAGATTCTTTTGCCTGGTCACCCAAGGGCGAGGTGGTCTATGTCGATGTTTGACCAAATCCTAGCGCATGGTTTGCTTTTTTATGATGGTTTCTGCTCAAGTCCGGCGGCCGCCTCAGTACGGCCAAGCCTAATGCTTCAGAGCTTGTAGAGAACGTCAGCTGCGTTTGCCTAATTCTTTCGACCGCTCGGAGGCCGCCTGTACCGCTCCAATGAGAGCACCTCGCACCGAATTCTCTTCCATCACCTGTAGCCCATGTATGGTGGTACCGGCAGGGGAAGTAATGAGATCTTTCAGTTCGGCAGGATGTTTTCCGGTTTTCTGGACCATCTTTGCGGTTCCCAAAACCGTCTGAACTACCAATTCCCTCGATATTTGCCGCGGAAGCCCCATAAGGACACCTCCGTCGATAAGGGCTTCCAGCAGCAGCAATACGTAGGCAGGTCCACTGCCGCTCAGGCCGGTGACGGTATCCATCAATTTTTCTTCCACCTCCATGGCTATACCTACCGACTGAAAAAGGGTGGTCGCCATATGCATCTGTTCATCGGTCACGCTGTGACCTCTTGCCAAGGCTGAAGCTCCTTCCATGACAAGAGCCGGAGTATTGGGCATGACACGAATAAGCGGCAGCTCTTTTGGAAGTCGGTCGGACAGAGTGGCAAGAGTGACACCGGCAGCAATTGAAATGACCAGCGGCAGATGAGCGACTTTGCTACTCAGCTCTTCAAGTACCTCATTCATGTTCTGCGGTTTTACGGCAAGGATGATCAACTGACTTGTCTCGGCTGTCTCACTCAGGCTGGTATGAGCTTTGATGTGGTAATTTTCCTGCAAATACTCTCTTCGACGTGCACTAATATCATAAACATGAATCTGATCCTTGCTGACGAGCGAGGCTGAAATGATACCTTTAATCAGCGCCTCGCCCATATTTCCACCACCGACAAAACCGATTTGGAGCCGTTCGAACATGTGCAATCCTCCACCAAAGGGTTTTAAAATTCCAAGCAACTGTACTAAGTAAATAGCTTGTTTTTAGCTTAACTTCTAAGTAGAATGCAATCTACTCATAGAGGTTTTTGCTTAACTAATCGTATTTGGTAAATAATCTGGTCGATTCTTGCCATAAAATCAGTTCCCCCTTCGCAAGGCGAATTCGGAGGGCATTTCGAGCAAAACCTCTAATATAAATGGGAATCGAAACTGGTGTGGTACTCATGAAAAATAGTGTTCAAGAGCTGGATTATCCTCCTAAAAGATCAATCCTTATCAACGGCGATGTGGTTGTCTTCAAGCTTCTTCAAAAATCCGACGAAGAGGCTTTAAAAGCTTTTTTTTCACAGGTTCCGGACAGCGAAGCGGAAGCGTTGCGCGATGACGTCAAACATCCCGATACGGTCTCCCGCTGGATTTCAAACCTGAATTACCGCAGGGTTCTGCCGCTGGTGAGTTGGGATGAGGCAGAGGATGGTATAGTCGGCGTATCGAGCTTACACCTCATGCAGGGAGTTTACCGCCACATTGCGGATGTGCGCATTTTCGTCGGGAAGGGGTACCGCCGGCTGGGTCTGGGTTCCGCTATGATCAAGGAACTGATCGATATCGGCAATAGACTCGGACTCTATTTCTTAAGGGCTGAAGTACTGATGGAAAACCAGCTCGCGGTGAAAGCCTTCCGGCAATTAGGGTTTGAATCCAAGTGTAATGTCGAGGACGGATTTATGTGCCTCAACAAGAGTCGAACCCGTGACGTCATGTTGATGATGAAACGGCTACAAATCAATCTGGAGGAAGATTTCTTCTACGTCTTTTAACGAATTCCGAACCTTGCCCCGACACCTGTGGTTTCTGCCTGCCCCGCGGTATCAGCGGGCAGCGTGATGAGTACATGAGTTCCCTCTCCGACCTTGCTCTCTATCTCGATGTTTCCCCGATGCGCTTTAATGATGCCATAAGAGATGGCCAGTCCTAAACCGGTCCCCATTTCCTTGGTTGTGAAAAAGGGATCGAAGAGCTTGTTTAAGTTCTCCGAGTCAATTCCCGGTCCGCTGTCTCTGAAATGCAAAGCCACCTGAGATCTATCCCGCATCCACTCTGCGTTAATCCGTAGGGTCCCCACCCCTGACATCGCCTCGGAAGCGTTTACCACGATATTGAATAACACTTGTTTGAGTTGATCTTTGTCTGCCATAAGATCGGGAATATCCGGATCGATAGTCTTCTCTATCTTTATGTTCTGAAAAGACTCTTGGTTTGCAACCATGTAAAGGACTTCCTGCAACAATTCCTTGATGCCCACCGAACGTTTTTCGGGCGCGCTCTGTCGAGCAAACTCCAGCAGGCCTCGGACAATATTGCGGCACCGGATGGTCTCTTGTACAATCACTTTGAGATCCTGATGTTCCTGGCTTTCAGGAGGGAACTGTTCCATCAGGAGCTGGCTGAATGTTAGGATGCCGGTAAGTGGATTGTTGATCTCATGGGCTACTCCGGCAGAAAGTTTTCCAAGGGAGGCGAGCTTTTCGCTCCTTATCAACTGCTGCTGCGCGTTTTCAAGATCACGGGTTCGCTCGGCCACCATCTGTTCGAGGCGATTTCCCCATTCGGTGAGCGAACTCTTTGCGCGCTTCAGGTCTCGAGTCATTTGGTTGAAGGAAGCAGCAAAGATGCCGATTTCATCTTCCGAGCGAATAGGAATTTGGAAATCCAGGTCGCCTTGGGCGACTCGGTGTGTCCCGGCGATGATTTTACGCAGCGGTTGATGGAGGAAATGGTTCATCAGGATTTTGATCAAAATTGCCAGCGCAATCACACTGCTGATGCCGGTTGCCAGGAGTTTGGCTTCAGCCGAGTGAATCTGCTCGTCCATGGGTTTCAAGGAGATGTCTATATCGAGTACGCCCAATACTTTTTGATCGGCGGGATGGACGTGACAACTGGCATTGTAGCAGTCGGGCTCATTATAGACCGGATTGATCATCCCCAGCACGCGATACTGTCCGGAATTGAAAATGCGGGTACGTTCCGGAGTGCCGAGCCTTTCAAGTGGTTTTTCGGCGGAGTGGCAGGCGTAGCATTGCTCGGCTCGTTTATCCACCAGCATCCCCATCTCGGACTTGTCGGACGAGTAGATGATCTCCCCTACGTAGTTGAATATCCGTATTTTCTCTAAAGAGGGCTGAGTTCCGAAAGTATCCACCAACTGATGGAGGCGTTCGGGCGAATAAAGCAGCATATCCTTTCGGGCACTCAGCTTGATGGTGTCACTCAAAAGATTGACACTCCGTATGACTTCCTCGGTGAGATACGCGCGCTGACTTTTGATGGAAAAATACGTGTAGGCGCTTATGAAGATAATGACCAGCAAGCTGGTCAACACACTCATTTTTGTGCCGATGCGTTTATACCAGGTGAGCTTCTTGAACCACATGGATTTCCTCGCCAGCAAATTGTTTCGAATCTTCAAAACGTTAACGACACTTTGTGAAGTATGGTACTAGATTTGATGTTGACAGGCAAGCACGATTCCGCTAATTTCCCCATTGTTTTGGGGAAAGCGCTAGTGATTTGTGAACTTTTTCTCCTCATATGCCGGGAGGTGTGTGCATGGCTACCAAGGGAAGAATTCTTATCGTAGACGATGATCCGGATTTCGTGAAGACCACTAAAATGATCCTGCTGGCTGATGGCTATGAGGTGCTGGTGGCTAACGACGGAAAGATGGGACTGGAAAAGATCAAAGAGGTCAAGCCGGATCTCATTATGCTGGATATCATGATGGAATCGATTTTTGAAGGCTTCAGCCTTATGGGAACTCTCAGGACTTCACCCGACTATGAGGACTACCAGCGTATTCCCGTCCTGATGGTATCCAGTGTTCGGGCGGACACCGGTTCTCGCTTTTCCTTCAATGATGAAGAAGACATGGGCGACATTCCTCAACCCGATGACTACCTGGACAAGCCTCTGAGGGCCAAGGAACTCCTGGAAAAAGTTGCCAAACTTATCGAACGGTTCTCGTAAGACTAATGCCAGCCAGTGATTTTTCGTTTAACACCGAAGGACAGCTAAAAGACTGTTGTTCCTAGAGGGTAAATGTGGATTCACCCAAGGTCCTCGTGATCGACGATGAAGAAATTGCGCGAATCTCCTGTCAGAGGGTTCTGAAAAGGGAGGGTATTCAGGTTACTCTGTCTGCCAGCGGTCGCGAGGGTTTGGAAACCTTGATGCGTGAACCCCACGATTTAGTGCTTGTCGACCTCAAGATGCCGGAAATGGATGGTGTCGAGGTTGCCCGCAGAATTCAACATTTCGATCAAAACATCGTTGTCATCATCATCACAGGTTACGCCACCATTGAAAGTGCGGTGGCGGTTATGAAAGAGGGGGCCTACGACTACCTTCCCAAGCCCTTTACCCCTGATGAACTTTTGATTGTAGTGCGCCGAGGCCTGGAAAAAAGGCGGCTGGATCAGGAATCGCGAGCCCTGCGAGAAGAAAAGGAGGCCATGGAACGGAACTTTGTTACCATGGTCACTCACCAGCTGCGCTCTCCTCTGGCTGCAATTTTCCAGTACATAGAGGTGCTTTTAAGTGACATTGGGGGGGAGCTCAACGAGATTCAGCGCGAAATGCTCGAGCGGGCTCGGGAACGGCTTGACGGTTTGCTGCAGCTGATCAACGACTGGCTTGACATGAGTCGTATCCAAACGGGGGAAATTCTGCATCGGTTGCAGCCTGTTAAGCTGTCCTCTTGTGTAGATGCGGCTCTGGCGGGTTTGGAGCTGGCCGCCAAAGAGAAAAACGTGCAAATTATCACAAAATTGTCGCCCGATCTGCCCGAGGTCAGTGCCGATACCGATACCTTTCGTGAAGTTCTCAGTAACATCATCTCCAATGCCATCAAATACAACAAGCCCAACGGCACTGTTACCATTGAAGCCCATGAAGAACCTGACTGGGTGGTGTTGGAGGTGACCGACACCGGCCCGGGAATGGATGAAAAGGAAATTCCTTTTATTTTCGATCAGTTTTATCGAAGCAAGTCAAAGGACATCCGAAAAATGGAGGGAACCGGCTTGGGACTGGCCATTGCCCATCGAATAGTGCGGGCCCATGGGGGCAAGATCGAGGTTCGCAGCCAGTTGGGTCAGGGATCGGCCTTCTCCATTTTTCTGAATCGGGCGGTTGCGAAAACAACTTAGTGACTATGAACCATTTTTCACTTGACGAAAAGATCACTTTGTGAGAACAATCACCGCCCAGTTAGGCCTGGATCATTAAAATTCAGCTTCTGGTAGTGAGAGTGTCAGGTGGATGGAGGAAATAAATGGATTTCAGCCTTCAAGATGTAGATGCAATCATTGATCAGTGGGGCCCCAAACCGGCTTCTCTGTTGCAGATCATGTTGGACATAAATCACCGCTATAATTATCTCCCCAAAGAAAGCATTGAGAGGGTGGCCGACCGACTGCACATGCCAATCAGTCAAGTTTTTGGCGTGGCCAACTTTTTTAAGGTCTTCAGCCTTACGCCGCGTGGAAGGGTCATCATGCATGTGTGCACGGGCACGGCATGCCACGTTAAGGGTGGACCAAAAATTATCGAACGTCTCGAACAGGAGGCCAATCTGAAACCGGGGGAGACAACGGAGGATCTCTTCATGACTTTGGAGACGGTCAACTGCGTCGGTGCATGCGCCTCGGCGCCGGTGGTGGTGGTAGGGGACACGACGCACAGTGAAGTAACGGCTAACAAGGTGTCCAAGTTGCTGAAGGAACTAAAAGAGCAAGAGGCTCAACGGAGTTAACATGAAGCGGCTCAATAGCATTCAAGATCTTGACGTGCTGCGTCAGCAGATCCTGGAGGAGAGGAAGTCCGTTCGGAAGCGAATCAGGATATGTGGTGGGCCTGGGTGCCATTCTGGCGGAGGGGAGCGCCTGATTGGGGCTTTTCAAAAATTGCTGGATGAAAAGGGCGTCGCGAGTGAGTATATGGTGACCCAGACCGGTTGCCATGGATTTTGTGCTCGAGGGCCGATAGTCGTCATAGAGCCGGCAAATATCTTCTATGAGCGGGTAGGACTGGATCATGTGCCCGAGATCTTCGAACGCTCGGTTATCGGCGACGACCTGGTGGACGACCTTTTGTTTGTGAACGAAGAGACCGGAGAGAAGGTTGTCAAAGAAAAAGATATACCCTTTTATGCACATCAGGAAAGAATCATCTTCAATGATACAGGGCTCAACTGGTCTACCGAAATAGACGATTACATAGCCCGAGGTGGTTATTCAGCCTTGGCGAAGATACTATCCGGCATGAAGCCGGAAGAGGTCATTGAAGAGGTAAAGATTGCCGGATTGCGCGGACGAGGCGGTGGTGGATTTCCAACGGGTGTGAAATGGGAATCCTGCCGAAAGTCTCACGGCGAAATGAAATATGTCATCTGCAATGCGGATGAGGGTGACCCGGGAGCCTATATGGATCGCGCCTTGCTGGAGGGCACACCGCATCAAGTGATCGAGGGTATGATCATCGGTGCATATGCCATTGGCGCGCGCGAAGGTTACCTCTACTGCCGCTACGAGTATCCTCTTGCCGTAAAGCACGCGAACAGGGCTCTGGATCAGGCCCGAGAATATGGGTTGCTGGGTGAGAATATACTTGGGACCGACTTTTGCCTGGATATGTACGTGAACCGCGGTGCGGGAGCATTTATCTGCGGCGAATCCACCGCATTGATGGCTTCACTTGAAGGAAAACTTGGGGAACCACGCGGCAAACACATCCACACTGTCGAGAAAGGACTGTGGAACCGACCAAGTAATCTGAATAACGTTGAAAGCTGGGCGAGCATTCCACTGATCGTTAATCAAGGTGGTAAATGGTTCGCTTCCATAGGTACCGAGCGGAGCAAAGGAACCAAGATTTTTTCCGTTGTTGGAAAAATCAACAACACGGGACTGGTCGAAGTAGCAATGGGTACGCCTCTGCGCAAGATCGTTTATGATATTGGCGGGGGAATTCCAGGCGGCAAAAGATTCAAAGCGGTCCAGACGGGAGGTCCTTCAGGCGGTTGCGTGCCTGAGGAACTCATCGATCTTGCCGTTGACTTCGAGCAACTGAAGAAGGCGGGATCGATGATGGGCTCCGGGGGCATGATTGTCATGGACGAGGACACCTGTATGGTGGATGTTGCCCGCTACTTTCTGAATTTTCTTGTGCAGGAATCTTGTGGCAAGTGCGTTCCGTGCAGGGTCGGCGTAAAACGGATGCATGAGATTGTCACCAGCATGTGCGAAGGCAAGGCTGAGCCTGGTGATATCGAGCAGTTGCAAGAACTCTGCAGTACAATTCAGGAGGCTGCTCTGTGTGGCCTGGGGAAGAGTGCGCCCAACCCGGTCGCAAGCACACTGCGCTATTTCCGCGATGAGTATGATGCACATGTCTTGGAAAAGCGCTGCCCGGCGAAAGTTTGCAAGCCTTTACTGACTTACGAGATTGACACTGAGAAATGCACGGGTTGCGGTCTGTGCAGGCTTCGTTGCCCGGAAGGTGCAGTCATCGGAGCAAAAAAGGAATGCCACTGCATTGATGAGGAGTTGTGTGTACGTTGCGGCATTTGCATAGAGAATTGTAAGTTTGGCGCCATCTACATCGAATAACGAGCGGAGATTGGGATGCTGCCCAGAGAATTGATGACGGACTTTTTGGCTATTGCCCTCTACCTTCTGGTAGGAGTGATCTTTGCTGTCGTTCCTTTGATCATTTCGCGACTGATTGTCCGACGCAGCACAGGAGCACAGCGCGACGAAACCTATGAAAGTGGTATGCAGACCATCGGCAGCGCTTGGATGCAGTTCACGGCTGCATATTACATCTATGCTTTGATATTTCTAGCTTTCGACGTTGATGTCCTATACCTTTTCCCCGTAGCTCTGGCTTACGGTAAGTTTGCCGTAAGGGACTTTGTGGAAGTCGTTATCTTTGTGGGCATTTTGTCGTTGGCTATCGTATACGCCTGGCGCAAAGGAGTGTTTGAGTGGAAAGTCAAAGAGTAGAACCGGTTATCAAATTTGCTCTCCTTGAAGACATCTTAAATTTGGCGCGGGCCAATTCGCTCTGGCCCATGACCTTCGGGCTGGCATGCTGTGCTATCGAAATGATGGCTGCGGGTGCGGCAAGATTCGACTTGGACCGGTTTGGAGCGGGCGTATTCAGGCCGTCGCCGAGGCAATCCGATGTAATGATTGTCGCGGGGACGATCTCAAAGAAGATGGCTCCTGCCATTAAGATGCTGTGGGATCAAATGCCCAACCCTAAATGGTGCATCGCCATGGGCAACTGCGCCATATCCGGAGGTCCCTTTGAGTATGAAGGACAATATGCCATAGTGCCGGGAGCCCACCTGATAGTTCCCGTGGATATAATGGTTCCCGGCTGTCCGCCTCGACCGGAAGGGTTGATCCAAGGCATCCTGGCTCTGGAAGATAAGATCACCGGCGGAGAACACCGCAACTATTTGCGACGATTCCGACGCAAGGGAGGACAAGGCCAGTCATGAGTAAGAGCGAGAAAATAACGCAAAAACTGCAGGCAATGCTCCCGGAAGATGATGTCTGTAGAGACGAATCCTACCAGGGGGGGGTCGTATTTTCAGCTCGGGTGCCGCTCGGCAAATTGCGGGATGCAATTAAAGAGTTTGATGAAGCGGGTTATTACCTGGAATCGATCGCAGCCCTAGACTTTCAAGATACTTTCGAGCTGGTCTATCATTTGAACTGCTACGAGCCGCGGGCGCGGATCGCTATCCGAGTGCCATGCGGGCACGATCAGTCCCCCGCCACGGTCAGCGACATTTTCCCTTCAGCGCTATGGCAGGAAAGAGAGGTACGCGACTTCTTTGGGATTCAATTTACGGACAGTCCCGATATGCGGCCGTTGTTGCTGCCGGAAGACGCCGACTACTACCCGTTGAAGAAAACCTTTGGCATGGTTCACGCTTATCACAAACGGGATGAAATCTATGGCTGAGCAATTTCAAGAACCGATCGTAGAACAGATTTATACCCTCAACCTTGGGCCTCAGCATCCGAGTACGCACGGGGTGCTAAGGGTTCTTCTGGACCTTGATGGCGAGTTCATTGTGAAGGCCGATCCTATCATTGGATACGGCCATCGTGGTCACGAAAAAATGGCCGAAAACAGGACCTACAAACAGTTCATGCCGAATACCAGCCGCATGGACTATCTTTCCGGCCTTCTTTTTAACCATGGATTCGTGTTGGCGGTAGAGAAATTCGCGGGGCTCGAGGTTCCGGAAAGGGCGAAATACATCCGTGTCATCTGTTCCGAGTTGAACCGCATTTCGAGTCATTTGCTCTGGTTCGGAACGTACATCATGGACTTGGGCGGGTTTACTCCGTTTCTGTACTGCTTTGATGACCGCGAAAATATACTAGATATCCTGGATAGGGTGACAGGGTCTCGACTTACATACTCCTACTGTCGTTTCGGCGGCGTCACGCGCGACATCGATGCTGAATTTATTAGCATGACCAGGGCTTTCATCGACCGGTTGCGCAGCCGTTGGACGGACTATCACAACCTAGTCACAAAAAACGTCATTTTCATCCACCGCACGCGCGATGTAGGTGTCATTACACCTGAGCTGGCCCGTCAATTCGGCGTAGTTGGTCCCAACTTGCGTGCCTGTGGCATTCCCTTCGATGTCCGCAAATCCGAGCCCTATGAACTGTACGACCGGTTCGATTTTGAAATTCCGACGGGTACCAAGGGTGATGCGCTCGATCGCTACAACGTTCGGTTGCAGGAAATGGAGCAAAGCTGCCGTATCATTGAGCAGGCGCTCGATCAGCTTCCTGAAGGATCCCACATCAACGAAGTCGTTCCATTCAAAGTCAGACCTCCGAAGGGTGAGATCTATTTCGCCTTTGAGAGCGCACGCGGGTTGACCGCTTACTACTTGGTGAGTGATGGCAGCCCGTATCCTTATCGATGTCATATTCGAGTACCGAGTTTTGGAAATCTTCAGGTGTTGACTGAGGTGTTTCGCGGAACCCTGGTCGCCGATGCTATTTCGATCCTTGGAAGCATCGATGTGGTCATTCCCGAAATCGACCGATAGTTCGTTCCGAAACGACTTGGCCGTGTTTGTAGGGAGGGGAGCGATTCTGGATTCTCGCATCCCGCCGAAGGAGAACAAATAAGATGGGAAGTGAAATGGCTTCGGATTGGATTCGAATAATTGTTGGCCTGATCATTGTGTTGGCTTTTTCCCAGGTCAATGCCCTGTTCTTGGTTTGGCTCGAGCGCAAGGTTGCCGGTCATATCCAGTTGCGCTACGGACCCATGGAGGTTGGCCCGCATGGGATATTGCAGACCATTGCTGATGGTATCAAGCTGGTCGGCAAAGAGCTGATCACTCCATTGGCCGCCGATTGGAAGCTTTTCATTATTGCTCCCGTATTGGTGTTCATGCCAGTTTTGGTAGCCTTCATCGTGCTTCCATTCGGCGAGAACCTCATCATTCGCGACATGAATCTGGGTGTGTTGCTGATATTCGGCTTTTCAACGCTGAGCGTGCTGGCGATCCTTGCGGGTGGTTGGGCGGCCAATAACAAATACGCACTGCTTGGGGCCATTCGCTCCGTGGCGCAAAACGTTGCCTACGAAATCCCCCTGCTTCTTGCGGTCTTAAGCGTTGTACTGATGACACAGTCACTGCGATTTTCCGAGATCGTAGGGGCACAAAGTAGGGTCTGGTTCATATTCTTGCAGCCGGTGGCCGGGCTGATCTATCTGATTTGTGCCACCGCGGAAACCAACCGCGCCCCGTTCGATATACCTGAAGCCGAGTCGGAGCTTATTGCCGGATTCCATACTGAATACAGCGGCATGCGGTTCGGATTGTTCTTTTTGGCGGAATATACCAACATGTTCATCGTTAGTGCAGTTGCTGCGGCGCTGTTTTTCGGCGGATGGCACGGACCTTTCGGGTTAAGCTTGGGGATCCCCGGCGTAGTATGGTTTCTTGCCAAGGTCTATGTGCTGCTTTTCGTCATCATGTGGGTGCGCTGGACTTTTCCTCGAGTGCGTTTTGACCAACTGATGAACTTTTCCTGGAAGGTAATGCTGCCATTGAGTCTTTTGAATTTGATCGTGACGGCGGCGGTATTGAAGTTCATATAAGCGATATGGTGGAAGAGAGACTATGAGCTATTGGAAAGAGATTTTCGAGGGTGGCTGGAGCCTGGTCGAGGGAATGCGGGTAACAGTTCGGCGATTGGTTCAACCGGTCGTCACTGTTCAATATCCTCGCAAACAACTGACTCTCTCTCCGGCTTTTCGTGGGCACATCGAATTCAAAGTGTTTCCCGAAATCGGAACGCACCGATGCATCGCCTGTGGAACATGTCAGCGCACCTGCCCGAGCGGGGTTATCAAGGTGCAGGGAATTAAGGATCATGCAAGAGCGCCGAAGGTGGCGACTCACTACATGATCGATTTTACTCGCTGCAGCCTATGTGGACTATGTGTCGAGTGCTGCCCCACTCAGACTCTCAAATACTCCACGGAGTACCAATTGGAGGAGGAATCCAGGTGGGATGGAGTCTATGACTTGATGGCAAGGTTGGAGGAAAGGCAGACATGAACTTTATGACTGAAGCATTGGCACAGGCAGCCTTTTGGGTCGTCGTGGGACTCACCCTTGCAGGGGCGGTCATCGCCGTATTTCCAAGGAACATTGTGTACAACGTATTGGGATTGGTGTTGGCCCTTACCGGGGTTGCCGGACTGTATGTTTTTCTCGGAAGCATGTTTATCGGGTTGATGCAGTTGCTCATCTACGTGGGTGCGGTCTGCGTCGCAATCGTTTTCGCAATCATGCTGTCCAGGCCATTGCACCTTGAAGTGCCCGAGCGGAGATTGCCCAAGGTACTCATGGCCTCCATCGCAAGTTTTATTTTTATGGTTGCGATTATCGGTGTCAACCTTCGGACCGCGTGGAAACCTGCGGTCGAAAGGAGTACCGATTGGTCTGTGGTGACCATAGGGGAATTGCTGCTGACGCGCTACGATTTGGTTTTTGAAGTAATTTCGCTGATATTATTGGTGGCGATTTTAGGAGCAATTGTAACGGCAGGATTTAGTCGGAGGTTGTCCTCGTGAACACATTGAGCACCTATTTGATCGTTGCTGCAATATTGTTTGGTTTGGGCTTGCTTGGGGTGCTTCAGCGCCGCAACCTGGTGGGTATGCTGATCTCGATAGAGCTGATGCTCAACGGGGCCAACATAAACTTTATGGCGTTTAATCGGTTCTTGGCTCCGGAACCTGCCGTAGGACAAATCATAACATTGTTCGTAATGGGGTTAGCGGCAGCGGAGGCTGCTATTGGGCTGAGCATCATTCTTGCCCTGTTCCGAAAGCTCAGATCCATCAACGTCGAACGCGCACAGCAAATGAGGGGATAAGAAGACATGAGTTGGCTTTTCAAAGATCCGGTTTTGCTTGCAGCGGTGCTCTGTACGTGGTTGCCGTTTTTGTCGATGGCAATAATACTGATCTTCACACGTCATAAACCGCAACTTTCCAGCTACATTTCCATTGGTGCTGTTACCACATCTCTCATCTGCGCTCTTTTCCTCCTGGTTAAACTGGCCCACGTGGGAGGTCCGGTCGAATACAAAACTGCCTGGCTGGTCGCAGACGACATCATCGTCCCGTTCGGCTATCTGTTTGATTCTTTAAGTTTATTAATGCTGCTGATCGTCGCTACCATCAGCTTTTTGGTGCAGGTATATTCTTTAGGCTACATGGCCGGGGATCCTGGCTTCAGCAGGTACTACGCATTCCAGTCTTTGTTCGCATGGGCCATGATGGACATGGTCATCGCGCCTGGGATGTTGCAGTTATACATCTTTTGGGAGCTCGTTGGATTGGCATCGTATCTGTTGATCGGCTTCTACTACGAGAAGTGGAGCGCAGGCCAGGCGGGCAAAAAGGCATTCGTGATGACCCGGCTTGGTGATATCGGGTTTTTCCTCGGTCTTATCTTGCTGGTGCTTGGCTTCGGTGATTTGGGGATCATCTCCATGAACGAAGCCGCGCAGGCGCACGCAATCCCGGGGTATTTGATCACCGCATCGGCGCTGTTGATTTTTTGCGGTGTAATCGGCAAGAGCGCCCAGTTCCCGCTGTTGACCTGGTTGCCGGATGCCATGGAAGGCCCCACACCGGTTAGCGCGCTGCTTCACTCCGCTACCATGGTGGCTGCGGGTGTTTATATGTTCAGCAGAATTTTCCCGTTCTTTGCCGCGTCACCTACCGCCATGGCGATTGCCCTTGCCATTGGGACGATCACCATGCTGCTTTCTTCCACCATGGCGATGGTGACATTCGACATCAAACAGGTATGGGCATATTCCACGGTCAGCCAGCTCGGTTTTATGGTTATGGGCCTGGCGGCCGGCGGTTACTTTGCCGGTGTGTTTCATCTCACCACGCACGCCGGCTTTAAAGCGCTTTTGTTCCTCTGTTCCGGTGTCTTCATTCATGAATATCACAGCAATGACATGCGGGATATCGGCAAAGGGGGAGGACGCAATCTCAAGATTCCGATGATCTGTATGACCGTTGGTGCGTTGGCGCTCTCCGGCGTTTTTCCCTTCTCCGGTTTTTTCAGCAAGGAAGCCATTATGGGAGTCCTTGCTGCCCAGCCTAACAAGATATGGCTGCTTGCCGGGCTGCTGGGAGCGTTGATGACTGCGTACTATTCCTTCCGTTTGATCTTCATGATCCTTTTCCCGAAGAAGATCGATCAGGCAGCTCCTCATGACGCAGTGCATTATCATCAGGAAAAAGATGACAAGATCCGGATCGACCACGAACACGATGCTGCAGGGCACGGCGCCTCGCACGGCCACGGATCGTCACACGATCACGAAGAGGGTCACGGCAATGTGTTCTGGTATATGGCATGGCCGCTCATCATCTTGGCAACCATCACTCTATTTCTCGGATTGTTCCAGTCCTCGCTGCAAGGGTTTCTGGTCGGGCATGGCGCGGAAGGTCACGCCGCCGCCGAGGGAGGGCATGGAGCCGGTCACTACGCGCTTCTTATTGCAGCGGTGAGCATGGGGCTGGTAGGTATCATCTGGGCGTATCTGGAATTTGGCCGCAAGGGCGCGAGTCAGGAAGGTTTTCTTGCACGCCTGCCAAGAATCGAAGCGTTGTTTGCCAACCGCTGGTATATCGATCACTTCCTGCGAAGATTTCTGGATAGGGCGATCTACGGCGGCCTGACAAGTGTTTTTACTCGAAATGACCGGCGAGTCATTGACGGCGGTATTGACGGGTTTTGCCTCTTTACGATTGGAAGCGGCCGCCTGTTCAGCTTTCTGCAATCGGGCATGCTGCAGTACAATTTGCTGGTGATGATTGCAACTGTTGGTCTGGTGGTATTGTATTTCATGGTTTGATGAGAGAGTGTTGGTTGGGGCGATACAGTAATAACCTTTATTGAAGAGCGGACGGACTAGCTTATGACTTCCATGGAAATGGCGCACTTTCCAATCCTTACGGCGATTTTGATGTCGACTGTAGTGGGTCTTATAGTCATCATGTTCATTCCGGATGGGCGAAACAAGCTCATTAAACAGGTGAGCCTGGGATTTTCCGGAATCGGCCTGATTATGTGTCTTTGGCTTTACCATGCCTATAATGTTCAAAAAGGCGGTTTGCAGTTTGTGGAACGCACTCTGTGGGTTAAGAGTCTCGGAATTTATTGGTTCCTTGGAGTGGACGGGATCAACTTGCCGATGCTTCTTTTGACTGCGGTGGTACTGTTCACGGGTGTTTTGACCATGTGGGAACTGGAAAACCGGGTGAAAGAGTTTTTTGCTTTCATGTTCCTTCTGGTGGCCGGTGTTTATGGCGTTTTCATGTCGATGGACCTGTTCTGGATCTTCGTGTGGTACGATGTCTCGCTTTTTCCTATGTATCCGCTGATCGCCATTTGGGGTGGTACCCGGAAAGAGTATGGCGGTATGAAGCTGACGCTCTATCTTCTTGCAGGCAGCGTGCTCATCTTACCGGGTATTATCTATCTTTGGGCCCAGGGCGGGGCGCACACTTTTGACCTGTTTGAATTGGCCAGGGGCGGCTTCACGCCTCAGGTGCAAAACATTGCCTTCTTGATGCTCTACCTCGGATTCGGTGTTCTGGCAGGTGTTTGGCCGTTCCACACATGGTCTCCGGTTGGCCACGTTGCCGCTCCGACTGCTGTCAGTATGATCCACGCAGGGGTTCTGATGAAGCTTGGCGCCTATGGAATCCTGCGTCTTGGGATGACATTATGCCCTGAAGGTCTGGTCTATTGGTCGGATCTGATGGCATTGCTGGCAACGGTCGGAATTGTCTATGGAGCTTTTGTCGGCCTCGCACAGACCGATCTCAAATATGTCATCGGCTATTCCAGTGTATCGCACATGGGAATTGTTGGCCTCGGACTGTCCACTATGACGGTCAACGGGATCAACGGCGCTGTGTTCCAAATGTTCGCACACGGAGTCATGACAGCCTTGTTCTTCTCCGCGGTCGGCTATATTTACGACAAAACTCATACTAAGATGATTCCGGAGCTTGGCGGACTCTCCAAGACCATGCCGATTGCTTCTGCTTTTTTCATCATCGCAGCCTTTGCAGGAATTGGTGTGCCATGCATGGCGAGTTTCTGGGCGGAATTGCTAGTTTTTATCTCTGCAGTTCAAACGTACCCGGTTCGCGGTATCTTAGCGGTACTTGGGTTGGTTGTGAGTGCACTGTTCATGCTTCGAGTTGTTATGAACACTTTCTATGGGGAAAAGAATGAACAGTGGGCGCACATTCCCGATGTACCGATGTCACTGGCGGCTCCGCGTATTATTCTGGTAGGAGTAATCATTTTCTTCGGTTTGTTCCCAAGGATGATACTGGATGTGATTCAGAGTGCAGTGATCCCATTTGTAAGTAGCTTATAGGCGATTGAGGGGAAAGATTGGCAATGATGAAATGGGTCCTTTTTATTCCTGAGTTGTATTATGTGTTGGTGGCAGCGGTATTCTTTACATTATCGCTTCATCGAAAATCGGAACCTAGGCGACTTTATATGTGGGCGGTGATCCTCTCGGGAGTCGGTGTGCTGGTGGCCGTTTTATCTGCCCGTCTTGAGGGGATGATCTTCTTCGATGCTTACCGGGTGGATCTGTATAGCCAGGTTTTCAAGCTTTTGTTGGCTCTCGGAACCTTCTGGGTGGTGCTCACCTGCAGTGAACTGGAAGGTATCGATAGCAGGCAGCATGCCGAGTTTTACCTTTTTACTTTTGTTTGCACCCTCGGCATGATGATGCTGGTCAGTTCGGTCGAGCTTTTGACCATCTACATTTCGGTGGAGCTCTCCTCGTACTGCCTGTACCTGTTGGTTGCGATGCGGCGCAAGGCCGACGAATATGCGGAAACCGGGATCAAGTACTTTATGATCGGGGCAACCGCATCGGGATTCATGGTTTTCGGCATCAGCTACTTGTTCGGCATAACGCATACCACATATGTTGCTGACCTGATCAAAGTTTTGCCTGGAATGATGACCGAGCCCGCAGCTGTGGTAGGGCTGGTGCTTGCTCTTTCCGGATTCTTCTTCAAACAGGCCCTCTTCCCGTTCCATATTTGGGCGCCCGACGTATACCAGGGTGCGGCGAATCAGGTGACTGCCTACATAGCAACCGCTTCAAAAATGGCTGCGGCCGCCATCGTGATACGATTTGTCGGCTTCTCCGGAGGTGAGAGTGCTGTATTCATCAAGTTACTGATCATTCTTTCCATCCTCTCGATGACGTTCGGCAACCTGGTTGCGATCATCCAAAAGGATATCAAGCGGCTCCTCGCCTATTCCAGTATCGCGCATGCCGGATACATGATGATAGGAATTTTGAGCATGACTCAGCGGGGATTCGCAAGCGCCATTTATTATGCTCTGGCCTATTTGATCATGAATTTCTCCTGTTTTATGGTGATTCTGAAAATCGCGGATGACGGCCACAATCTTAAGATTAAAGAATTGGCGGGATTGCATAAACGTTCGCCGCTGTTGGCCATGACTCTCATGCTGGGGTTGTTCGGCCTGGCTGGAATTCCGCCAACGGTGGGTTTCACAGGCAAATTTTTGGTATTTGCGGCGGCACTGGAGAAGGGTTACCTGGCATTGGTTATAATCGGAATGATCAATGCAACAATCTCTCTGTATTACTATTTAATAGTTATCAAGGCCGCTTACCTGCTTGAGCCCGTCAATCCGTATCCTCCTGTGCGGGTAGACAAATGGACTCGATCGCTTGCCATCTTTCTTGTTATAGCAATGGTGTATGTTGGAATTTTCCCGGATCAATTTGTGGCTCTGACTGAAGCCGCTGCCAGGTCTTTATTAATCTGATAGACGGATGAACCATCTGTACAGCGCAACAGTAAAATAGACGGGATGGGAAAGAGAGCGAAAGACAGCTATGTTAGGACGATTCAAATCGCTAAGGAAAGAAACACAAGAAACCCCCTTAAATCTATTCGCTCGGACCGGCGCCGGGGAACTGAGCAAGGGAGATGAGATCGCCGTGGCAAAGAGACAGAAAACTTTTTGCGATCCAACCTCAACAAAAGATTGTGTTACGGTCTGTTCGCCAAAAGCCGGATGTTTGTGCGATGCGGATCCTGTAAGAAAAGCTTTGCAGGAAGAAATCGAGCGCAGGAACCTTGGTTTTACTGTGGGCAAAGCCAAGATGGGCTGCGGCGGCAAGTGTAAAAAAGGGCCTTTCTTGGGATTCCCCCAGAAGAACTTTTTTTACCTTGGAGTCGATGCTGAGATGATTCCGGACATCGTCGAGGAAACCCTTGTCCACGGGCGCATTCTGTTCCCCCTGATTTCCATAGAACCTACTCGATCTTTCCGGTCTGACATTTACTATGAGCGCGATACCGGACTTATTGCTGCAATTGACGATAAAGTCTGTATGGTTGATGTTGCAAAATACTTCCTCGATTTTGAAGAAGGCCTGTCATGCGGTAAATGTGTTCCCTGCCGACTTGGCATGAAGCGTATGCAGGAGACGATGCAGCGAATCGTTGCCGGTCAGGGAACCGAGCAGGACATGGAGCAAATACGCATGCTGTGTCAGACCATGGTGGATGTGCCGCATTGTGATTTTGCGGTTACCAGCAGTCGGCCGATCCTGAGCGCCATGACCCATTTTGAAGACGAGTTCAAAGCTCACGTTGAACGCAAGGAATGTCCGGCCGGGGTTTGCACGGAACTGGTCGAAATGCAGAAGAAAGCGGCGCGGCTGGCACAGAGAAAGCCAAAAAAGAAGAAGAAAAAATAAGGGTGAAGAGGGAAAACAAGGCTCTCCAAGATTTCTAAGCTGGGTTGAAATAGTTAAAGGAAAAAAGCATCATGGCAAAAGTGACACTGAAAATTAATGGCCAGGAAGTTGAGGTAGAGAAGGGCACGACCGTTTTGGAAGCTGCCAAGCAGTTAGGGATTTACATTCCTACCCTCTGCTATCATCCGTACCTTCCTCTTGAAGAAGCATGTCGTATATGTGTTGTGGAGGATATCCGGGGGGGCTGGTCGACATTGGTGGCAGGCTGTGTTTTCCCTGTCAGAAATGGAATGGTCATTGAAACGGAATCGGAAAAGGTGCTTGAGTCGCGCAAGACGATCATGGAGCTATTGCTGTCAGACCATCCGAATGACTGCATGACCTGCTACGCGACCGGCGAATGCGAACTGCAGGACATGGCTTACCGCTATAGCGTTAAGCCGACCGCCTTCGAAGCCGGAGAGCGGCACAAATATGAGATCGACCCCGATCCCAATCCCGAACTGCACCTGAACATGAATAAATGCATCCTGTGCCGAAGGTGTATTCGCGCCTGCAGTGAAATTCAAGGAGCGGATGTTTGGACCAAAGTCGGCCGCGGGTTTGACCAGCGAATTTCAACCGCCTTCGATCTGCCCACCATCGAGGCTGGCTGCGAGTTATGCGGACACTGCGTGGATTTTTGCCCCGTGGACGCCATCGGCTGGCGGAGAGGCCGCGGCGATATGCGCTCGTGGCAGCTGAAGCCGGGCTCCAGTGTGTGCTTGCAGTGTCCCATGGGCTGCCGAGCAGCCTATGATATACTGGATGACAAAGTCGTGCGCGTTCGAGGCGATTTCGATTCGCCCGCCAATGTGGGCGCGCTGTGCAAGATGGGACGTTTTAATTTTGATTTCATCAACTCGCCGGACCGGTTGAAGACGGCTCATCTCCGCGACGGAGACGGGCTTGCCCCTTGCTCGCTTGAAGATGGATTGAAGACCGCCGCGTCGGCTCTGGAGAAAATCAGAGATACTGATGGAGGCAGCGCGATTGGAGTTATTTGCGGCGGCATGCTGACCAACGAAGAGTACTATCTTGCGCAGAAGCTTGCTCGAGGCGCTCTTGCCAGCAACAATATAGACAATATCTCCGGTCCCTGGCAGCAGGTTATTTATGACGGTTTGGCGAGCAGCCTTGGGCTGGGAGCGATGAGCAATCCTCTGGGCGATATCGCTAAGGCTGGCTCCGTACTGGCTTTGGGCTCGGATACCATCGAGAAGCATGCGATTGCGGGCATCAGAGCTAGAAAAGCGGCGCGCCGGGAAGGGGTCCTGATCGTAGCCCATCCGCAGGACGTGCCGTTGACAAAGACGGCCACCAAGCACCTTGCGCTGAAGGAAGGGAGTGAGGATGCACTGGTTCTCGGCTTGATCAAGACGGTTATCGAAGAAGAATTGTATGACAAAGATTACATAGAACAGTATACGCTGGAATTCGACAAGCTGCAGCGTAACATCGAGAAAATAGGGATGAACGAACTGACCGAAAAGACGGGTCTAAGTGAAGAACAAATCCGCGAAGCAGCGCGACTTTATGCGAGCAAGAAACCGGCCTGTCTGATTTACGGCGTCGATCCCAAGACCTCGCCCCTGAATGAAACGTTCTATAGAATGTGTGCGGCGCTGCAGATGCTGCTCGGTTCCCTGGGTGTCGAGGGAGGCGGGGTGAACGTGATGGGATGTGCCGGCAATGCTCAAGGAGCCATCGATTTCGGCGCGGTTGCCAAATACTTGCCCGGCTACAGCCCGGTGACTCGGTCGGCTTCGCGCAAGGCAATCGGTAAACTGTGGGGTGTCGAGCCTTCGGAGAAGGCCGGTTTGAGTTGGCCGGAAATGTTTGAGGCCATCGAGAAAGGCGAATTGAAAGCGCTCTACCTCATTGGTGTAGACCCATTTGAACTGGGGCTTCCCAAGGCTAAGGTAGAGGGTGCCTTGAGTCGCTTGAAATTGTTGGTCGTGCAGGATTGTGTGAAGAACAAGGCGTTCGATTATGCCCATGCGGTGCTTCCGGCCGTGAGCTTCGTTGAAAAAGAAGGTACCGCCACCAATTGCGAGCGCCGAGTGCAGCGATTGAGCAAGGTTCTGTGTGTTTCCGGCGATGCCAAGTCTGATTTCGAGCTGATCAACGGACTGATCGGAAATCTCAATCCAGAGTTGAAGGCCGAAAGCCTTGCGGGCACGTTCAGCGAGGCAGTGCAGCTTATAAAAGAACTCGATGGCCTCACGATAGAGCAGATCCCGGTCGAGGGAGTTCAGTGGCCGGTTGAGGCATCGGGTTCTGGGACCGTCAGGTTAGGGTTGCCGGAGGAAGAAAAGGCAAAATTCAAATTCTATGCAGCCAGACTCTAAGTCATGATCTGCATAGAGGAATGTTGAAGGAATATCGAGAAATACAACTTGTAAAGTGATGCAAGAATCGGATTGTCGAACGACAATCCGATTCTTGTTTTGAGAGGCTTTGGCTTGGCCAGAATTCATTTCGGTAAGTCTTGCCCGCGCTGCCGCAGTCAAGCGGTGCAAAGGTTGCAGCGGAAAACCTGGATGAGATGGGTGCCGGGCTGCAAATATTATCGCTGCGGCACTTGTCGATCGCGATTCCTTTTATTCGGCGACTGGTTGGCTTGGCTGACGAGCTCGGGTCCAAAACGGTTTTGATTCCGGAAGGCAGGGGGATGCTCTGAAAGCTATTCTTTACTAGCTTGATGAGTACAGTTTCGTCTGGCTGTACCAGTCATTTCTTGTTAACCTGCCTCGATCCGAAAACTCCTTCGCAGGCGGCTCCTCTCCCTTAAGGGGCTGTTAGTTGGACACACATGAAGGGGGATTTTAAACAAGAATCAGCAGGTTGAAAAATCCCCCCTAACCCCCCTTTTTAGGAAAAGGGGGGGACCAAATCGCTGACTCCCTGTTGTTGCTGGCAAATTGTAATGCCAATGAAAACAGATACTTTCCAAAAGCGCGGGGTCCTGTGTGTCTAACTGTCAGCTTAAGGGGAAGAGGACCTGTAGGTTAAGTAGGGCGATTCGTTTGCGTTCTGACGACCTGCAATGGAAAGACTTCCAGAGACGACTGGAACCGAATCCAGGTATTGGGGTGAGCTGCCGGCAGAATGTTTCCGAGCAGATCTTCGAAGTAATTCAGTGTGAAAGATAAAGTTCGCCCGTCCGGGTAGAGGAATTGCAGAATCGTTCCCTTTTTAAGGGGGCTTCGTACTTCCATGCAAACCCACGTGTCAGTTCGCTCTTGATGGACTGTGGTTTGCTCCCAATAGGATTCCGGGGGGCGCCTTACGATTCCAGCCAGGGTGTGAGTCTGTACATAACAGGTGGATCGAGAGACTTCCCCCGAGGGTTGTGGGGAGTCGTTGAACAGTAAGCCTTTGGTGTATGGACGGTGACTCACCCTGGTCAAATCGTCATGCCATTCGCGGCGAACCGTATAGTCTCTTGGAGAGTCCCAGCAGCGGTCGATAGCCTGGCGATAGGTGCGAATGACGCTCGCCAGGTACAATGCCCCTTTCATACGGCCTTCAATTTTCAGTGCGTTGATTCCCAATCCCATGAGCTTATCGAGCTCTGCAATCAGGCAGAGGTCCTTGGAATTAAAGATGTATGTGCCGTTTTGGTCTTCATAGATCGGAAAGTATTGCCCCGGCCGTTTTTCCTCGACCAACCGGTACGACCAGCGACAGGGCTGAGTACACCGGCCGAGATTGGCGCTCCGCTGATTGAGTATAGCGCTGAGCAGACAGCGGCCGGAATAAGAGACGCACATTGCTCCGTGGACAAAAATTTCCAATTCGATTTCGTGATCTTTGCGAATCTCTTCAAGTTCGGAAAAGCTTAGTTCACGCGCGAGGTTGACTCGCCGCACCCCCTGTTCTCTCCAGAAGGCAACGCTGAGGCTGTTGGTCGTGTTTGCCTGGGTGCTCAGATGCAAAGGGATATGGGGAGCCCATTTTTTTGTCAAAGTCAGCACACCGGGGTCGCTTACAATTATTCCATCTACGTTGACCTCCTGAAGGTAGTGAAGGAAGAGAGGGAGTGATGCCAGGTCTGAATTGCGGGCAAACGTGTTGACGGTAACATAGACTTTCTTTCCAAGTTTGTGCGCAGAAAAACAAAGGGCTGCCAGTTCTTCACGGTTCAGGTTGCGCGCCGAAGCTCTCAAGCTGAAGTTGGTTCCTCCCGCGTAAACGGCGTCCGCCCCATAGGCAAAAGCGATCTTGGCCTTTTCCAGACTTCCTGCAGGCGCCAGAAGTTCTGGCTTTAGCGGTGTTTTTGCAGCGCTTTGAAAGCTCACTTTGAGTTCCTCGATTGATATGCAACCAATATTCGGATGTCAGTCTAATGAATTCTGTTATAAGAGACGCAGCATAAATTTGACAAATTGAAAGAGCATCTGTAGTTATCATTTCAACAAGACCGAGGACAAGTGAGAAGGTATCTTACCTAATCCTAGCGATTCCAGCGCGATGTCATTTCAAGGAGTCCCATCCTCAGCGGGACGACGAGAAATGTTGGCGGTACCTGAAAAGATTTCTCCCTTCGGTCGAAATGACAGGTCGTGTATAGTCTTGCGGTTTTGCAAGTCATGGAATCGCCAAAGTTAGGTTTTAATCAGTTTTCCGGATCGTGATTTATTAGTGTCGGTCCGGAAACGAATCAGAATCCGTTACAGGTTTGAACAAACACATTGGTCTCAATGGAACCTACGTCCAAAGCTTGCGAAGAAGACAGAATCGCCTGGTTAACCCTGAAATTAATTCCGGGGCTGGGTAATAGATCCGTATTGCGGCTGATAAATCACTTCGGGTCGCCCTCCGCCGTGTTGAGGGCATCTGCCAAGGCCATAGTAGCAGTGCCC
>Ga0210125_1000047_pt1 | contig 26062 bp, 19 predicted proteins | sample RushMan_CattailN_FD_185555 | JGI IMG/M metagenome (GOLD analysis project Ga0210125, IMG submission 185555) | Wetland microbial communities from San Francisco Bay, California, USA, that impact long-term carbon sequestration -... | ecosystem: Environmental > Aquatic > Marine > Wetlands ...
GCAGCGGCAGATTGTCGTTTTACCGGTACCCACTTCTCCCGTGAGCATCACAAAGCCGCCTTCGCTTTCTATTCCGTAGAGCAGATGGGCGAGCGCCTCGCGATGCTGGTCGCTCAAATACATGTAGCGGGGATCGGGAGCGATCGAAAAGGGATTCTCAGTGAGACCAAAATAATCATTATACATGGACATTTATATTCGGATGCCTCATTCCTGGTGATCTCTCAAGGTTCCACTTCCATACGTCCGGAATCCAAAAATACGTCCGCACCACCCGATTGATCGCAGGGATGCTGAATAAGCATCCCGACAATTGACAACTTGTCCCTAATGTAGTTCTCATAAAACTTTACAAGTGTATCACCAAAGGTCGCAGCTTGTTCCCGTCCAAATAACACCCTTGATAATATTTGCCAAGATGGTGGGTTGCAACAAACATTTGCCTAACCGCTACCTTCTCCGCAGCTCAGGTGGGGGACAGCAAGTTATTTCCAATGGTTTTCCGTTGGCGGGGTGCTTCAGGCAAAGTTTATGAGCGTGAAGAAAGTAGCCGATGTTGCCTGGAAGTGCCGGTTCATCCTGTTGGAAAACCCCCTCCAGGGTATAAAGGGGGTCGCCAACCAGAGGATATCCAGCTGCCGCCAAATGAATTCGGATTTGATGCGGCCTGCCGGTTGCGATCCTGACCTCCCACAGGGAAGAGCTATCCCGTCTCTGTAAAACTTTCGCATGGCTGACGGACTGCCGGCCGGTTGCACAAGCAGCATGGACCATCCCCAATCGAGCATGCGGGACCGGGCCGATAGGTACATCGATTGTTAAAGTGTCGTGTTTCGGATGACCGCTGGCCAGAGCCCGATAGATCTTTACGACTTCGTTTTCTCGAAACGCTCGGTGGAGTTTTTTGCGTGCCTCGGTGGTGCGGGCAAACAGCACTATCCCAGAAGTCCCCCTCCCCAGGCGATGCACAGGAGTAGCTTCGGGGTAACTTGATTGCACCAGAGTCAGCAGCGTGTGCATCAAAAAGCCGCCTGCGGGAAGAGTGGGAAGCCCGTTCGGTTTGGCCACGGCCAGAAGCGTTGGATCAAGGTGCAGAACGGCATAGGAGAGTGGGACATCCGGTTCATCCCAAGGAGGTCTGCGCCACACCAACAACTGGCCCGCCTGCAGTAAAGAGTTAGCAGAGGTTGGTGCTCCATCCAGCAGAACCAAACCACTATCCAGCCTCTGGCGCCATTCATCTTCAGAGGAGTGGCGGTAGTGTCGACTCAAGTAAGCTACTACGGCCAAACCGGCCGACCGTGAGTCAACCCTTTCTCTGTATTCAAATCCTTGGTTAAGAGTCATCTTCCGTTCACCAGGTTTAAAGCGACACTCGCATCACGTGGTGCTGGTGCTTTTTTTGACAATAACATAATTCGATCGTAACAAAAGCGCTTCGTTTTGTTGTATTGATGAATCCAGCAGCCCTTTATGCCGTCTTGTTTATAGATGACCAGGAGCTTGTCGGAGAAAACTTGTTGACATAACAAGTGGATTTTACATTTTTTTCATCACATCCGGGCGTGACTCGAAATAACAAAAGCCGCATTCTCGGACAGGCTCCTAGACAACGCCAAGACAGGTAATTATGCTAAAAACGTAACAAGGGCCTGACCGATCGAATTTAGCGATAATAGAACAATGAATCGCTGGTTTGCAGTTGAACTAAGCTTTGAAATTAGCGGCCTAAGCCGATCCAGATTGGATAGTTAAGGAGACACGACTTATGACAAATGCGATCGCACAAGCGGTCAAGCTGCCGGAAGAAATACCTGAACGGCTTCCCATTATGCCTTTACGGAACATGGTGCTGTATCCGGAGCTTACCGTACCACTCAATGTGGAGAGGGAAAGTACTAGAAAGCTTGTGGACGATATACAGGCGGCCAAACAGTTGATGGTGGTGGTGGCCCAAAGAGATAAAAAAGTCGAGAAGCCGCAACCGCAGGATTTGTATGATGTCGGTACGATAGGCAGCATCATGAGGGTGAATAAACAACCCGATGGTTCCTATCAAATTCTGGTTCGTGCTGCTCACAAGGGACGGTTGCGCGATTTTCAGAAAACCGGGGATTACTGGACTGCTGCCGTTGAAATATTGTCCGAGGACGACGAAACTAGTCCTGAAATTGAAGCCATGGTTATGAACCTTCGGGGCCAATTTCAGAAGTTGGTTGAATTGGCGAGCCTACCCAACGAGTTGTCCACGTTGGTGTTAAATGTGGATCACCCACGGCAGCTGGTCTATGTAGTCGCCTCTAATCTGACATTAAGCGTGGGAGAGCGGCAGACGCTGCTTGAAATTCCGGATAACCACACTGTTCTTGAGAGGATAATATTTTACTTGACAAGGCAACTGGAAAGACTGGAACTCGGCCAGCAAATTCAGGACAAAATCAAAGCGGGGATGGATAAACGGCAGCGTGAATATTTTCTGCGCGAACAAATGCGTGCCATCCAGCGAGAACTCGGGGAAGGCGAGGAGAGAAATCCGGAAATCGTTGAGTTGTCAATGAAGCTGGATGATTTGGAGATGCCGCAGGAGGCTCGGCAGGCGGCCGAAAAAGAGGTCGAACGACTGGCTCGCATGTCGCCGGCGTCCGCGGAGTACAATGTATCGCGCAATTACTTGGATTGGCTGTTGGAAATGCCCTGGAGCAATCACACCGAGGACAGTTTGGATGTGCGCATGGCCTCAGAAATACTCGATAAGGACCACTTTGATTTGGAAAAGGTCAAACGGCGCATCCTCGAATATCTCGCCGTACTGCAATTGAAAAAAGACATAAAGGGTCCGATTCTCTGCTTTGTGGGTCCTCCCGGGGTCGGCAAGACTTCTTTGGGTCAGTCAATCGCTCGCAGCCTTGGTCGCAAGTTCTTGCGAGTTTCGTTGGGCGGTTTAAGGGATGAGGCGGAAATCCGCGGACACCGCCGTACGTACGTTGGGGCTCTTCCCGGACGCGTCATACAAGGTCTGCGACGCGTCGCTGTGAAGAACCCGGTCTTTATGCTGGATGAGATCGACAAGCTGGGGATGGATTTCCGCGGCGATCCGTCATCGGCTCTCCTCGAAGTGCTGGACCCCGAGCAGAACTTCGCTTTCTCCGATCACTATCTGGGGGTTCCTTTTGATCTCTCATCAGTGATCTTCATAGCTACCGCCAACGTCTTGGACCCGATTCCGCCGGCGCTGAAAGACCGTATGGAAGTGATCGAAATTCCAGGCTATACGGAAGAAGAAAAACTGGAGATCGCGCGCGATCATTTGCTTGTGCCGCAAATTGAGAATCACGGTTTGACCACCGACCAAGTCACCATAACTGATGAAGCGATTCTGGAAGTCATTCGTTCGCATACCCGCGAAGCAGGTGTTCGCAATCTCGAGCGCAACCTTGCCAGCATCTGTCGTGCAATAGCCAGAGAAGTTGCGGAAGGCAAGACCGAGCAGGTTGTCATTCGGCCACAAGATGTTTCGACAATTCTTGGCCCACCCAAGTTCCTTCCCGAATTGTCGACTCGCTCATGGGGTCCCGGAATAGCCACGGGTTTGGCATGGACGCCAAGTGGCGGCGATCTCATCTTTATAGAGGCGCTGCGTACCCACGGCAGCGGCAAACTGATTCTTACCGGCCACCTTGGTGATGTGATGAAGGAGTCTGCAACAGCTGCACTGACCTACATCAGAGCGCATGCGGGAGATTTGGGCATAGCCGAGGAAAGTTTTGACCAGAGCGACATTCACGTCCATGTACCTGCGGGAGGGATTCCCAAGGATGGTCCTTCTGCCGGCGTAGCTTTGGTGGTAGCGCTGGTATCGCTCATGAGCAACCGTGAAATTAGACGCGATGTGGCCATGACTGGCGAAATAACGTTGCGTGGCGACATATTGCCGGTGGGCGGTATTAAGGAAAAAGTATTGGCGGCCCGCCGTGCCGGAATTCGGGAAGTGCTGATTCCTCAGCACAACGCCAAAGATCTTATAGACATAGCGCCGCATTTGCGGGAAAATGTAACCTTTCGCGAGATACAGTTGATCTCCGAGGCAATCGAGTTGACCCTGCAGCCTGCTTGAAAGATCTTAGAGCCTGTCTGGAAATTCTCATTTCGAGCCGAAGGCGAGAAGTCCTGTACGCACCAAATAGCCGGTTCCAAAGATTTCTCATCATGCCAAGGCGTGATTCGCAATGACAGAAACGGACTTTTAGGGCAACTTCGATGGCCCGGCGCTGAGAATAAAGCTTTTGAGATAATCTCTGAAAAAAACAAGGGGATTAACCGTGGCGGGACGGGTCCGAGATCCTACGGAGGAAATGGAAAGGGAACTGGCCGAGCTTCGCCAAACTAAGGTGGAGTTCGAAGTTTTGACGAAGGCTGCACTTCTCATCGAGCGAAGGCTTGAGGAGAGTGAGGAGCAATACCGGTCGGTGACCGAGACGTCCATTGACGCTGTGATAACAGCCGATGATTCGGGTAGGATAGTCACCTGGAACAAGGGAGCGACCCAAATATTCGGCCACGGTCCGGAAATCATCGGAGAACCAATAACCGCAATTATCCCTGAGTCGTTGAGGGCTACTCACAATGCTGGGTTCGCCCGATTTCTTGAAACCGACGAAAGACGGATAATCGGCAGCAGGGTTGAGCTCGATGGCCTTAACAAGAATGGTGATATCTTTCCCATTGAGCTTTCTCTGTCAACCTGGGTGACATATCGTGGCAGGTGCTTTGGAGCAATTATCCGAGACATCACTGAGCGCAAAAGGATCGAACGTCTTCGAGAGGATGTACAACACATCTTGCGGCACGATCTCAAGTCCCCGCTGGTCGGCATAGCGGGGTTTGCCGGCTTGCTTTTGAAGTCCGAGAACTTGGATGAAAGACAGGTAAAGTTGCTTGAGACAATCCGCGAGTTAAGCGAACGCATGTATTGCTCCATAAACCGGTCGATGGATTTGTTCAAGATGGAGCAGGGTACTTATGAGCTCAAGTCTGGTCCCGTAAACCTTCTTAAGGTCTTTGGCAGGCTGTGGCAATTGTTTGAAACGTATGCCCGAAAGAAATCGATCAGCCTCTCCGTTTTTCAATTCGACCAGCCCCTGGACCTAAACCAAATGCCGGAAACGGAATACATCGTTTTGGGCGATGAGTCATTGCTTGAAATCGCCTTTGAAAACCTCACTAAAAATGCCATCGAAGCTTCACCCGAGCATGCTGAAGTTAGAATTAGCCTCGAATCTGATGGTGATTTCCATATTATCGACATTCACAACTACGGGGTGATCCCAAGTGAAATCCGAGGCAGATTTTTTGAGCCCTATGTGACATGCGGCAAAATAAGTGGGACAGGGCTTGGGACCCACAGCGCTCGATTGGTAGCCTGCAGCCATAACGGCGATATAAGTTTCACCACTTCCGAAGCCGAAGGAACCCATATCATAGTAAAGCTCCCGCGCCCGATCGGGAATTCAAAATAGCTCGGGCATACCTGAAATTTGCTCTGCTTCAGCGCTATGCGGCAATTCGAAAAACCTCGCAGCGCAGGCGTTCAGCCCTGTCAAACCAACGCTGCATCAACATGAAATCCATGCATAACCGCCATTCCCGCCAAGAATCGTTTCAGCTAGAGTCGGAATAAAAGGGAGTTGTCGACGATCCTGTCGACAGCTGTTTCGGCAATGTTTTGAGGCAACTGATCATTGAAGAAATACTGGGCATTGCCCTGCAAGAATACTGTGAAGTTGCAGCCTTCGTATTTTAATGAAAAGGCTTTTACTCTGCAGGATTCATCGTGACATGTTTGTATACGATAATCATCTTCCAATATCATTTTGGTCGTGCAGATGCGGCCCACGGTTATATATCCGTATGGCATGCACAGAGAGACCTTCAAATCGGTGTTCTTGCCGATGTTTATGCCATGCAGAAGATTGTCTATTTCTGCACGGTGGATGGCGTTTTTGAGCAGATAGCCAGAGAAGCGTTCCGTATTAATGTTTGAACTTTTGTAATATTCGATAACTTTCGGTGGAAGATTGAGGATGTTGGTCACAACACGAGTCTCTGCCCCCTCTGAAGTGATTGTCACGTTTTTGTCTCTTTCAATTAACGGGATAAGTCTCGGATCTTTTTTCTGTTTCGCCAGAAGTCTTCCGAGGATTAAGCTGAAGGAGGAATATTCTCTCCTCAACAGGTTGAAGACACCCCAGTCGTTGAATACGACTTCTACATTATTATGTCCTTTGAGCAGCTCAAAGTGCTCTTTCAGTTTTGCAAGGTATGAATCGGTTACCCATGGGGTTACATAGGTGAAGTCCAGACCGCGCGACCCGGCATGATTGATGACTTCCGCCAGAGTTTCCACCCCGGGGATTCTATATTGGCAGAATTCAGCTCCGAAATATATCCGGCTATGGTGCGGTCCTCTGTTTGCCAAATGGTCAGGCTCAAATATGTGTAAAGCGTATTCCATGGGTCTTTGGCCAGCTCAGCTCGGATAGTAACAATTTATCTTCGAGCACTGTTTTTCATAGTACTTTGCGTAGAGTTTCTTTGCCTCAGCGACATATTCTGCCTTGCTCAATTTTGGCACGAGTTGAATACACGCTTTTATGAATTTCACGTCCTTTTCTTTGTACATCAGTGGAGCGCTTCTCTCCACGATTTTTAAATGCTTGATTCCAAGCGCTGCAAAATCGTAAATATCACAGGCACCGCAAGGCTTATCAAAAGATTTGATGATGTGCGAACCTTTCGTACCCTGCGGTTTGGATGATCCTGAAAAAGCGGTAAATTCAAAGTTTCGGCCGCACATATGAGGACGACAGTTGGCGTCATAGGTGGTCATAACGATGTGTCTATCTGGTTCCTCCAGCACCCGTGCCTCTTTCAAAAAACCGTGATACCAGTTGCACAAGCCGTCTACCTGACGGCATTTTGTGTTGAGTACAAACGCCTCCAACTCCACCCCGGAGTCATGCCCGGAGAGTGCAGCGAGTTCTCTTTTGGTGAAATCTCGTGGAAGAATGATGCGGTTGGCTCCAAAGTTTTTGAAAAATTCAATGGATTCCCCATTGAATACATTACAGCCGCAGCTGATATGAATATCGCCCTCATATCCCAGATCTTGCAGCAAACCAAGCAAACCGATTTCCGTCACGATCACTCCGTCTGCATTGGCGCCCGTGATATCTTTCAGCAACCTTTCGAGCAGTTCATACTGGTGGTTCAGGAAATACAAACCGTTCAGGGCTATATAAACCGGTGTCCGACTATTGTGGGCCTGGCGCACAGTTTCTTTGAGCGATTCCACCGAGGTAAACTGAGAATTGAGTCCTTCTCGCCGGTTTAAGAGGCCAAATTCACCGTAATGATCGCGCCAGTAAGATGGCAAGACACCGCAGTAGAATTCATCTGCTCCCGCTGCAATCAGCGGAGTCACTTCATAAACGTCGGACAGAGGGCAAATGATTTTCACGACTAAACGCTTTCAAGAATTCTTTGTTGTTCGATCCATCCATCATCTGCCCGTCTTCGTATTTCCGTGTCTTCCCCTCTCCGTATCGCACCCACAGGGTTGAGTGTGCTCAACTGCCAGTCCTCAAGGGAAAGATAGTTTTCCGATGGCGACCTGGTTGGCTATTGCGTTGCCGCCTTGAATTCGGAGATCAGCTGCTGGACTGTTGCTTTGGCGTCCCCGAAGAGCATGCGGGCGTTTTCCTTGGTAAACAGAGAGTTTTCGATGCCGGCGAAACCGGGGGCCATGGAACGCTTCAGCACGATGACCGTCGCGGCCTTGTCTGCGTTAATGATAGGCATGCCGTAAATCGAGCTTGACGGATTTTCCCTCGCCGCCGGGTTTACGACGTCATTCGCCCCGATCACCAGGCATACGTCTACAGTCTCCATGCTCGGATTGACGTCGTCCATTTCCGCAAGCTGCTCATACATCACATCGGCTTCCGCCAGCAGCACATTCATGTGACCGGGCATGCGGCCGGCCACCGGGTGGATGGCATAGCGCACCTCGGCGCCGTTGTTTTCCAAAATCTCACCCAATTCTCGAACTGCATGTTGAGCCTGGGCCACTGCCATACCATAACCGGGGACAATGACCACTGAGCGCGCGGCCTCCAGAACAAAATAGGCGTCTTCCGGGCTGATAGGTTTGACCGAGCCCGTAACTTCTGTCTCCCCCGAGCTTGTGCCGCCAAGCTGCAGGCCGCCAAAGAGCACGTTGGGCAGAGACCTATTCATCGCTTTGCACATAATACCGGTAAGAATGATCCCGCTCGCGCCGACCAATGCACCGGCGACGATGAGCACGTTGTTCAAGATGACGAAACCGACGGCGCACCCGGCAAGCCCCGAGTAGCTGTTGAGAAGGGCAATAACCACGGGCATGTCGGCCCCCCCGATGGGGATGACTCCGCAAACCCCCAAAGCCAGGGATAGCAGGACGATCAAAATGAACAGGGGGTAAGCGTAAAAAGCGCCCGGATTAGTCGAGAAGAGAGTCCCGAAGATCAGGATCGAGGCGATGATCGCTAAATTCACAACTTTCTGTCTGGCGAATCGGATCGGCTTGCCGGGGATCCGCTCGCTCAACTTAGCATAGGCGACCATACTGCCGGAGAAGGTAACTCCGCCGATAAACACCGCGAGAAAAAGCGCTACGGTTACAAAAGTCGTGCTCATGGGATCGTTGTGATAGTTTTCCCAGCCCACCAGAAGACTTGCAATTCCACCGAAGCCGTTCAATACGGCCACCATCTGGGGCATGGCCGTCATCCGAACCGCTCGCGCAGCCACAACGCCGATAGCCGTGCCGATGATCAGCCCGGGGATGATCCAGGTAAAGCTGATGCAACACTCGAACATCGAGGCGACCAGGGCGACCAGCATGCCCAGGGCCGAGAGCAAATTCCCTCGACGTGCCCGCTCGGGCCTTGCCAGCATCTTGATGCCGAGAATAAACAGAACGGATGCGACAATGTAGGCGAACTCGATGGGAAGACCGATATTAGCCGTCATTTGCGTTCTTCCTTGTCCTTGCGCTTGAACATGGCAAGCATACGATCGGTGACGAGATATCCGCTGACTACATTGATTGTAGCAAAGATCAAGGCCAGCGTTCCTAATATGGATGCCATGAGATCGGCTCCTGAGCCGGCCGCCGTCAACGCTCCGACGATAGTGATGCCGGAGATTGCATTGGTGCCGGACATCAAAGGCGTGTGCAGTTGAGACGGAACTTTGGAAATCAGCTCGACGCCCAGAAAAATGGCCAAAACAAATACGAACAGCAACAGGCCGATTAACATGACTTTGTGCTCCTTTGCCCCACTATCTGGTTGTGATTACTCATCTCGGACTAACATGTAGGCGCCCTCATCGGTTCCAGCGGATTCATATATTCGAACCAGCCGTTCGGCGCATCCGGTGAATCAATCAACCTGAGTAATGCTTCGAGATTGTCTCATTAACGATTTTCCCCTGGTGAGTGATCACGCATCCGGCAATGATTTCGTCGTCGAAATTGAGCTGAAACCGACTTCTCTCAGGGTCCCAAAAGTCGCTGATCAGATTGAACATGTTGGCGGAAAACATCTGGCTCGCGTGCAGGGCCACACGCCCGGGCAAGTTGGTCAGCCCGATGATGCGCACTCCTGCCGCATCCACTTCCTCGTCCAGTCGCGAGCCGGCCACGTTGCCGCCGCTTTCAACCGCCAGATCAACAATGACCGATCCCTTGGCCATGCTCCGGACCATTTCTTCAGTGATGATGAGTGGAGCCCTGCGGCCGAAAACCTGAGCTGTTGTGATCACCACGTCCGAGGCAGCACAGACCCTGGTCATGCCCTCCCGTTGTCTGGCCAACTGCTCCTCGGTCAAAGCCTCGGCGTAACCTTCTTGTGTTTGTCCGGTTTCTCCCAAGTCAATCTTCACAAATCGCGCACCCAGGGATTTGACTTGTTCCTCTACCACCGGCCGGGTGTCGAACGCCTCCACGCGCGCTCCCAGGCGTTTTGCCGTAGCAATGGCTTGCAGGCCGGCCACACCGGCTCCGATAATAAAGACCCGGGCCGGCGAAATGGTGCCGGCCGGAGTCATCATCATCGGGAAGATTTTGTTGAGCCGTTCGGCAGCCAAAATCACAGCCACGTATCCGGCCAGGTTGGCCTGCGAACTCAGCACGTCCATTTTCTGGGCTCGGGTGGTGCGCGGGATCATCTCAAGGCTGATGGCGGAAACGTTCTGATCGCGCAACGCCTCAATCAGCGCTTTCTCGTTAAACGGATCCAACAGACTGACGCTGATGGCGTCTCGCTTCAACCTGTCAACATCTTCTCGGGACGGGCCGCGAATACTGAGTACAAGGTCGGCATCCGATAACAGACTCTGTCGGTCTGCAGCGACTTTTGCCCCTACCACAGAGTAAGCCTCGTCGGGCATATTGACAGAGTGACCTATGCCGGATTCGACCTGGATTTCGGCTCCGGCTTTGACAAGTTTGGCAACCTGGTCGGGTATGAGCGCAACCCGACTCTCGCGCGGGTGAATTTCTTTAAGAATTCCGATGATCATGATGCCCCTTTTCTGCTGCGTTGCTGTGCCAAAGCACTACCTCATGCAAAAAGATAATGATTCCAGGCCGACTGACAATGTTTATTGCAACATACAATACGAGATCAAAACGATGTTCTTGTGGGTTGTTTGGCCTTGGACCTGCCCACACAATAGGCAACTGCGGCCACCATAGCGGCCAGCAGAATAATACATGCAGCAACTCGATAAGTCAGTTCGATCCCGTCTACTAAAGCGGCAGGGGAAGCATTGGACACGTCGACTTGTGCTTTAGGGAGCTTAGAAGCGGCTATCAATTGTGTTGTGAATAATGTACTCAAAAGCGGCACTCCAGATGCCATCCCCAGATTTCTGGACAAAGACAGAAGGCCGGAAGCGACTCCCAGCCGTTCACCGGGAACGGCTCCCATGACGGCGCTGTTATTGGGTGACTGAAAAAAGCCCAAGCCGATGCCGAAGGGCGCAATGCGAATAATATACCCCATTACCGTCGTATTTTCATGCAGAGTGCTTACCAAAAAACACCCTACCAGCATTATGCAAAGGCCGATCAGACTAATCCCGCGCGGACCGTATTGATCCGACAAGGCTCCCGCCCATGGCGCCACCAGACCCATGCTCAGCGGAATGGTCATCATGAGAAAGCCTGTAACCTGAGTTGAGTAGCCTTTAACATTTTCCAAATAAAAGGGCAGAACCACCATGCCTGCCAGAGTGATGAAGACCAGCAATCCCATCAAAACATTGAGGCTTAGCAAGACGTTGCCAAACATGCGCGGATCGACCATCGGCTGTCCGAGTTTCCATTCCACGGCTACGAAAACCAGCAGGCCCGCTATCGCTGAACTCAAGAGTGATAAAACCAATGGATCGTCGAAGCCGGTGCGTTGTCCCATGGTCATGCCCAAAGAATAGCAGAGAAGAGTGACCAGAAGAATTAAAGCGCCAGCGAGATCGAAGCGCTCGCCGCGCTGCAAATGTTCTGAGGGAGGGACCGAGAGGGCAACGACTATGCCCGCAATTACTCCAAGAGGAACATTGATCAGAAAGATAGATTCCCAGCCGGCGTAGCCGATGAGTATACCGCCTAGAGCGGGACCAACAGCCAATCCGAAAGAAACGATACCGCCGATAATTCCAAGAGCTTTGCCCCGTTCTGAGGATGGGAAAATTTCGGTAACGATCGCTGCTCCCATGGCTTGCATCATCACAGCCCCTAATCCTTGAAATGTTCTAAACCCAATCAACCAACCGATATGGGGAGAGATCCCGCACATAAGAGAGCCCAGTGAAAATATCAAAAGTCCTGCAACGTAAATCTTTTTTCTCCCGAACAGATCCCCCAAACGGGCTACGCCCATCATGAGTGAGGTGACCACCAGGGCGTAGCTGAGAATTACCCACTGCACCGTGGCAAGATCTGTGTTCAGCTCCTTTACCAGTGTTGGCAGTGAGATATTCACGATGCTGAAATCGATGGTTGACATCAACACTCCCAATCCTACGCCTATCAGGGCCACCCAACGATTGCAAGAGGTGGGAGCATTGCGCGGTTGTCCCGTTTTTGCTGAACCATGTCTGTCGGTGCCTGTTTCGTTTTTTTTTGAATGCATATTATTTCAGGCTTTCCTCAACTCGATCGGGTAAACTGATCTCGATCAGTCCACTTTACTTATTCTCTTGAATATGAGAAATGAAAGGTCAAACGCAAGCGGATTATTCTGTTTCTGAGGATGATTTACAACGTGCAAAGAAACTTGACAGTTACTCGAATTCGGTGCGTGTGCGGCGAAGCTTGTTGAGTCACCGAATCCCCTGATATCTCTCCCGATATGTTTGCAGCTCCCAACTGGCACTGTAATTGCCCTTGGTTCATCGCGGATTAATGGGAGATTGCATCGAAATGAAAAGTCTCCTCAGGAGTTCGAAGCTATTATCGAGACAGCCAGGATGGAAAAGGAAGCCTTTCGCATTGAACACGACCTCTTGGGTCCGCGGCATGTTCCCCGGGATGCATATTGGGGAATCCATACCTTACGCGCCCGGGAAAACTTTGCCTTGAGTCAATGCAAAACACCCCCGCAGCTCATCAGGGCTGTGGCTCTCGTGAAGAAAGCCTGTTGTATCGCCAATCGTGATCTGAGCTTTTTGGACGAATGGATGGCAGATGCGATTATAGCCGCTTGCGACGACGTTTATCTTGGCAAACTTGATGACCAGTTTCCTTTGGATGCCATTCAGGGCGGAGCAGGCACTTCGACCAACATGAATGTCAACGAAGTGATCGCCAATCGCGCGCTGGAGTATGTCGGCAAAACCAAAGGCGATTACGATACGATTCATCCTTTGGACCATGTGAATCTGCACCAGTCCACCAACGATATTTATCCGACGGCGGTCAAGATTGCAGCCATATCCGAACTTCGCCGCCTGAGCGAGGCCATCACCAATCTTCAAGAGGTTTTCCAGCAAAAAGAAAAAGAGTTTGCCGGAATCGTTACCATCGGCCGCACCGAACTGCAGAATGCCGTGCCCATGACACTGGGGGGACAGTTTTCTTCGTTCGCGGAGGCAATAGCCAGGGATCGATGGCGTACTTTTAAGTGCGAAGAGCGGCTGCGAATTGTTAACATCGGTGGAACTGCTGTTGGGACAGGTCTGACCGCACCACGCAGCTACATTTTTCTGGTAATAGAGAGACTGCGCGAGTTGACCGGTTTAGGTTTAAGCCGCGGCGAAAATTTGCTCGACCAGACCGCCAATGCCGATGTCTTTGTCGAGGTGGCGGGTTGCGTGAATGCTCATGCAGCCAACCTGCAAAAAATCTGCACAGACCTGCGTCTGCTGCACTTCCTCAAGGAGATTTCCCTACCTGCAGTTCAGGCTGGTTCGTCGATTATGCCCGGCAAGGTGAATCCTGTCATTTTAGAAGCAGCCATCGGTGCTGCCATCAAAACGAAGGCCGAAATGCTGATCGTGACTGAAACCGCATCCTGCGGCTCTTTCCAGATTAATGAATTTATGCCGCTCCTGGCGTTCAGCCTGCTCGCAACGCTCGATTTACTTACCGCGACCAACGCCGTGATGTCCAAACATGTTCAACAAATAGTTGCACACAACGAAACATGTTCTCTGCATGTGAATAACAATCCGACTCTCATTACAGCTTTCCTGCCTCATATTGGTTACGAACAGGCAGAACGACTGGTGAAGCAATATACAATGGAAACCATTGAAGGAAGCGATTTTCGCCAGTTTCTTGAAGAACAGCTCGGCAAAGACCTTGTTGATCGGGTTTTGTCACCAGCCAACTTAATGTCTCTCGGGTACCGCACAAAACTTGGGGACAATCAGAGTTGATGGTGCGGGGAGTTCTATAGTGCTGACTACTCCAAAATCTTTGCGACTTCAAATCGGTCTTTTCGGTCGCACTAATGTTGGTAAATCCAGCTTTCTCAATTTGGTGGCGGGCCAGGATGTGGCTATTACTTCGGCTGTTCCGGGGACAACTACCGATGTGGTGGAGAAATCCATGGAACTGCTGCCCATCGGCCCCGTGGTTTTTCTCGATACCGGTGGGGTGGACGATATTTCCGATCTTTCCGAAGTACGGATAAGGAAGACGACGCAGATTTTCGATCGTGCCGATGTGTTTGTGCTTTTGACAGAACCCGACCAGTGGAGCGAATTCGAAACAACCATCCTGGAAGCGGCGGCGCGGCGGAAGGTCCCTTGTTTGGTCGTCGTCAACAAAATAGACGTCGCTAACCCTTCAGCGTCTTTTCTGGATGAAACCCGGACCAAAACGCCGAATGTCCTCTTGGTTTCCAGCATCAATGGCCAGAATCGCGACGACTACCTCAATGAATTCAAAAGACATCTCCTTGAGGTTGTCCCCGAAGATTTCTTGCGTTCGCCTCCCCTCGTCGGTGATCTTGTGCCGCCCGGCGGATTGGCGGTGCTTGTCGTACCGATTGATCTGCAGGCCCCAAAAGGGCGGCTGATTCTTCCCCAAGTCCAAACCATTCGAGACGCCCTGGACAATGACGCTGCGGTGTTGGTGGTAAAAGAGAGAGAATACCCGCATTTGTTGACTCTGCTCAAACGGCCGCCCGATATAGCCGTTTGCGACTCCCAGGTGGTGCTTAAAATGGTTGCGGATACGCCCCGGCAAGTTCAGTGTACAACCTTCTCAATTCTTTTTGCGCGGTTCAAGGGCGATTTGAACGAAACAGCCCGAGGCGCAGCAGCGATAGAGCGTCTTGAGAGCGGCGACCGTGTGCTCATTTCCGAAGCATGCAGTCATCATGCTGCTGCAGATGACATCGGCCGTGTGAAGATTCCCAGATGGCTTCGCCAGTATGTCGGGGCCGATCTTGCAATCGATATCTACAGTGGTCGCGATTATCCGGACAACCTTGCCGACTACCAGCTTGTGATACATTGCGGAGCGTGCATGCTCACAAGACGCGAAATGCTTTTCCGAATTCATCGGGCCAAGCAGACCGGTGTGCCCATCACCAACTATGGTGTTAGTATCTCTTTTCTCCAGGGAGTGATCAAACGGGTACTTTCGCCGTTTCCTGCCGCCCTGGACGCATACGAGCATGAAATTGCTCGAATCTGAATGGAGGAATTTGATGAGTTCTCTAGCCGCAACCGTGCAGCCCTGGATAAAGAGCCGTATTCGAACCGATGAGATAGCCAGATTTTTGAAAGGCGACCGCGATTTTGTCAACGATCATGAAATAGAAACGCTGCTTTCAACCAGGAGAAATACAGACGGACACCAGGTGCGGGATATCATTGCCAAGTCGCTGACGATTGAGACACTTGCTCCGGCTGAAACCGCGGCTCTCCTCAACGTGGAAGACCCGGACCTGCAGTATGAAATGGAGTTGGCCGCAGGCAAGATAAAGAGAAAGGTATACGACAATCGGATCGTCACTTTTGCACCACTTTACCTTAGTAACTTGTGCGTCAATAACTGCCTGTATTGTGGATTTCGACGCGAAAACAAAGCCATTCAGAGACGGACCCTCAACTTTGATGAGATTCGCCATGAAGTGGAAGTGCTGTGCGGAAACATCGGTCACAAAAGGCTGATTGTGGTTTATGGGGAGCACCCCGTATCCGATATCGACTACATGGTCGAGTCCATAAGGACGATATATGATGTCAATATGAGAACAAAGGACCGTCAGAGCCGAATACGAAGGGTCAACGTCAATGCCGCTCCGCTCTCGATAGCAGATCTCAGCCAATTGCACGAAGCAGGCATCGGCACTTACCAGGTGTTCCAGGAAACGTATCATCACAAAACTTATGCGCAGGTCCACCCGCCGGGGACCCTTAAGGCCAACTATGCGTGGCGTTTGTACTGCATGCATCGGGCCTTCGAGGCCGGCATTGATGATTTTGGAATCGGGGCTCTGTTTGGTTTGTACGACTGGAAATTTGAAGTGATGGGGTTGGTGTGCCATGCCAGGGAGCTTGAGTCGGCAACAGGGATTGGCCCGCATACCATTTCTTTTCCACGCATTGAGCCGGCCGAAAACACCCCTTTTGTCAATGAGTCCCGCAATCTTGTGAGCGACGCAGATTTCCGCAAAGCCATTACCGTGATTAGATTGGCCGTGCCCTATACCGGTATGATCCTTACGGCTCGCGAAAATGCTGCGATGCGCCGCGCGCTTTTGCCGCTCGGCATTACCCAAACGGATGCGTCGTCGCGGATCGGGGTCGGCGCTTATGGCAGTACGGACAATGGTGGCCAGCAGGGGAACCGCCAGCAATTCTATTTGGGAGACACCCGGAGTCTTGACGAGGTGGTTCGGGAACTGGCGCAGCAGGAATGTATCACATCATTTTGCACCGCGGGTTATCGTTGCGGCAGAACCGGAAAACGCATCATGGATCTTTTGCGCAGCGGTCAGGAAGGCAAGTTCTGCAAGCTCAATGCGGTACTGACTTTTCGTGAGTGGCTGGATGATTTCGCCGGCTCGGAAACTCGATACGTCGGAGAACGAGTGATTGCAAAAGAGATTGAAGAGATCCGAGCGAAACTCCCGGACATGTTTAATGCCTTTATGAAATACTACGAACGGACCCGGAGCGGCGAAAGAGACCTGTATTTTTAGATTTCTTAGGATACAGACAACTCCGATGTACGTCTACCGCGAGGCGTGAAGGTGATCCAATCCATCCTGCAAAAGAAAGACTTTGACGAAGCGGACATTGTTACGCTCTTAGCGGCAACCCATCCCAATGATGTGGAAGCAGTGAGGCGCAGAGCGGAGTCCGAATTGCTGAAACATTGCGGCCGCAATGTTCATTTTCGCGGTCTCGTCGAGTTCTCCAATGTCTGCGAACGCAATTGCTATTATTGCGGTATCCGTAGAGGCAACCTCAAAGTTGATCGCTATAATCTCTCTAGAGAAGGAATTCTCACTCTTGCCAAAGATTGTGCTGAACGGGGCTTTGGTTCACTGGTCCTGCAGTCCGGGGAACGGCGAGACTCCGTTTTTATAGCCCTTGTGGAAGACGTGGTGCGGACGATAAAAAAGCACACGAGAAATGCTTCTTTGCCGAATGGCCTGGGCATTACGCTGTGTGTGGGGGAACAGAGCGAAGAAACCTACCGGCGGTTTTTTGCGGCCGGAGCTCACCGTTATCTTTTGCGCATTGAAACCTCTTCTCCGCAGCTGTTTAAGAAACTTCATCCGCCGGGCCAAACCTTCAGTCGTCGGTTTTCCTGCTTGAAGACTCTGAAAGAGATCGGCTACCAGGTGGGAAGTGGGATCTTGATCGGAGTCCCCGGGCAGACCACAAGAGATCTTGCTCGAGATGTGCTTTTCCTCAGAGATCAGGACGTTGACATGATCGGCATGGGCCCCTACGTCGTGCATCGGAGAACTCCGGTTGGTCGCAGGTATCCCCCTTTGACCGCAAATCGGCGCAAGGAAATAATGCGAGTCTCTTTGCTCATGATCGCGGTAGTGAGGATTGTTTTAAAGAATGTCAATATTGCCGCGACGACTGCTTTGCAGAGTCTCGATTCATGGGGAAGAGAACGAGGAGTGCAATTTGGAGCCAACGTCATTATGCCTCAAATGACTCCACCAGACGTGCGCAATCAGTATCTTCTCTATCAGAACAAACCAGTCGTGGATGAGTACGCGGATGATTTTGAAAGTGCCTTTGAAAAACGGCTCAGACCGTTGAATCGAGAAATTGCACTTAACCGATGGGGTGATTCACCGCATTACTTTGTGCGTGATGGGCACAAGAGCTGATCATATGGAAAGTGCTCTTACCAAAATTGAGTATTCGAAACCGGAATTCAGGAGCCAGAACCACTTCATTCTGACTCCTGGGTTCTGGCTCCTGGATTCTCTTAAACAATTTTTACTGATCAAACCAATCCGGAGGAAGAGATGGCTAAGGTCATTTTTGGAGTTTGGGACGGGAAGGTATTCGATAACAGGGATAAACGAATATTTGAGATCGAGGAACAGCCGGCGTACCACGCTTTTGATGAATTCAATACGGGCAACGCCATCAAGGCATTTCTCGGCGGACACGGATTTTTTATTTTTGAAAAGGGAGTAAATTTGCTGGATGCGGTGTTGCAATATATGGAGCGCGTGGCGCAGGAATCCTGTGGCAAATGCACTCCGTGCAGAGTTGGCACCCAGATCATCAAATCGAAATTGCAGAGTCTCACCAACGGCAATGGCAATCCTCAGGTTCTCGATGAGATCGAAGTCATTGCCGAACACGTCCGCACCACATCGCTTTGTGGACTCGGACAAACCTCCACTGTGGCCTTGTTGGAGATGCTCAGGTATTTCCGGCAGGAACTGGTAAAAGAAATCGATAGGGGAGATCGCAAAAAACAGCCCTGCACCACTTATGTGACCGCACCCTGTATCGAAGCCTGTCCGTCGAAAGTCGATGTTCCCAAATACATCGACTACGTAAAGGACGGTAAGTTCACCCACTCGGTAGGAGTGATTCTGCAGAAATATCCAATGGCTGCGACCTGTGGTCGGGTTTGTGTGCGCTTTTGTGAAATGGCTTGCCGGCGAATCCAGGTGGATGAGGCGGTTGGCATCAAGGTTTTGAAGAGGTTCGTGGCCGATCACGAAAAATATGTAACGGGAGATTGGTTCTCCTGCGATCTCATCTCGGAAAAGAAACCCGATGATCTGAAGATCGCGGTCATTGGAACCGGACCGGCGGGAATTTCCGCTGCTTATCACCTCCTCTTGAAGGGGTACAAGGTTGACGTTTACGAGGCCAACACGGTTCCGGGCGGAATGGCCGCAACCGGTATTCCGAACTATCGCCTGCCCAAACACATCCTTCGTCTCGAGGTCAGCATCATTGAGACGTTGGGCGGCAGAATTTTCTATGGAAAGCGAATGGGAAGAGATTTTACACTCAAAGATCTTGTCACGGACGGGTATCAGGCAATTTTCCTGGGAATTGGTGCCAACAAAGGAAAAAATCTTGGCGTTGCCGGCGAAGAACTGCCGCTCAAAGGATACGAGTTCGGGGTGAATCTTTTACTTCATATCAATCACGATTACATCGACAGCGGCATCCCCATCGACCTTGGCGAGCGGATGGTCGTAGTAGGCGGGGGCAATGTTGCCATGGACTGTGTGCGCTCCGCCTTGCGTATGGGAGTGAAGGAAGTCCATCTGGTTTATCGTCGCTCGCGCGATGAAATGCCGGCAGATCATGAAGAAATCGAGGCTGCAGAAAAAGAGGGTGTTATTTTTCATTTCCTCACCGATCCGCGGCAAATCATAACCGAAAATGGACAAGTAAAGGCGATCGAACTCATAAAAATGAAACTGGTAGAGCCGGAGGAGGGTGCGCGCAGAAGCGTTATTCCTATCGAAGGTTCAGAGTTCATTCGCGAGACCGATCACCTTATACCTGCCATAGGGCAGGAGGTCGATCACAGTTTTGTTGTTTCGGAAGACGGTATTGCTTTTACCAAGAAGGGTCTGCTAGCTGCAAACCCCGAAACCTTGATGACAAGTCGCAAAGGAGTCTTCGCCGGCGGTGATTGCGTGACCGGTCCAGCCACTCTGGTTCAGGCGATGGCGCAGGGACATAAGGCTGCAAGATGCATCGACGATTATCTTACTTACGGTCGCGTCCGTTTCTCGCCTGAAGAGCGTATGAGTCAGCTGGTTGAAAGCATACAGCCTTTAACTCGAAAGGGCGTCTCCATACCCATCAAAAATGAATATCGGGTTAAGGTCAGAGAACTCGACCCGGAAGTTCGCAAACGAATGTTCGAGGAAGTGGAGGAACCCATCTCAGTGGAAGAGGCCTATTACGAGGCGAATCGCTGCATGCGCTGCTACCGAGTCTTTTCCGTCATCACCGAACAGTGAGGGGAGTCGATCATGATCGCACACATAAATGGTAAAGAAATCGAGTTCAACAGAAACGAAACCATTTTAAGCGCCGCTGCGCGATATGGGCACTTTATACCAACTCTTTGCGAAATGGCGGATATCAATCACGCCCCAGGTACCTGTCGGGTATGCCTGGTAGATATAAAGCGCCCGGACGATCCCGAACATTATGTGGTGACCTCTTGCACGACCCCCCTGGAAGAGGGGATGGAAGTGCTCACTCGAACCCCGGAGGTGAGAGAAAAACAGCGCCTGCAGGTAGAACTGCTGCTGGCAGACCATAACCAGGACTGTGCGGTTTGCATTCGCCATGGCAACTGCGAACTGCAAGATGTTGCACAGTTTGTGGGCCTCCAGCAGTCTCGCTATCACTATCCGCACTTTTATTTGCAACGGACCCGTGACGATTCATCGGTAGCCGTCGCACGTGACATGAGCAAATGCATTCGCTGCTTCCGCTGTGTTACGGTCTGCCGTGAAATTCAAAATACGGATGTCCTGGTCATTACCGAAAGAGGACTTGCGACCGAGATCAGCGTGCGTGACAATCTGCCGCTGAGAGATTCGGATTGCGTCAGTTGCGGGCAATGCATTCTCGTCTGCCCGGTAGGCGCTCTGGCGGAGAAAGACGATATCGAAACGGTCATCGATGCACTCTATGATCCTGAAGTAGTGACGGTCTTTCAGTTTGCGCCGGCGGTGCGCGTCACTCTTGGCGAGGAATTCCTGCTGCCGCCCGGAGTGAACGTGGAAGGCCAGATCATCACTGCCCTGAAAAAGCTGGGTGCTGATGTGGTCCTGGACACTAATTTCACTGCCGACTTGGTGATCATGGAAGAGGGCACCGAGTTGTTGAGGCGAATAACCGAAAATGAAACATTGCCAATGTTCACTTCGTGCTGCCCTGGATGGGTCAACTTTGCCGAAAAAAACTACCCGGAGTTGAGAGCAAACATTTCGACGACCAGATCGCCGCAGCAATGTCTTGGATCCATGGCCAAAACCTATCTGGCGGACAATATGAAGGTCAATCCGCGCCAGATGCGGGTCATTTCTATTATGCCGTGTACCGCCAAAAAAGAGGAGGCCTCGCGCGAGGAGTTCGTGCGAGAGGGAATGGCCGACGTCGATGTGGTGTTGACGACTCGTGAGTTTGCCAGACTTTTGAAGCGTGAGGGAATCCAGTTGGGCGAGTTGGAGCCGTCTCGTTACGACAATCCATGGATGGGGGACTATTCGGGAGCAGCGGCTATTTTTGGGACGACCGGCGGAGTGATGGAGGCTGCGATCCGAACCGTTCACAAGGTGGTTACAGGTAACGAATTGGAACGGGTCGAACTGACCGAGATTCGCGGATTCGAGAATATTCGAGAGGGCCGGATCGATCTGGGAAATGAACTTGGAGAAGTGAAAGTAGCCATAGCCCACAGCTTGAAAGCCGCCCGCCAATTGGTCGAATCGATAATAGGCGGCGGCACGTTTTACCATTTCGTCGAGGTGATGGCTTGTCCCGGTGGCTGCATGGGAGGCGGGGGGCAGCCTCGCAGTAAGAAAGCTTATCAGGCTTCGCGGCAGGCACGCAGGCAAGCGCTTTACGGCATTGATCGGGAACGACCCGTGCGGCAGTCTCACAACAACCCGATGATCCAGAAGATCTACTCTGAATTCTTGGGAGAGCCGTTGTCTCATCTCTCCCACGAACTGCTGCACACCCATTACCGCGATCGAAAGAGAATCATCAAGCACACTATGAAGGAGATATGGAAAGAGATCGAGGATCGCGGCTGAATCTTTCGGAGTATCAGTTCAGGAGGGTTACGTGTGACCATACCGTTTTGCTGAAAATTTGAAGGTCGCCTCGCGTTCATCCGGAAACCCGCAGCGCAGGGCTTTAGCCCTGCTGAAATTAGCAGCCCTAAAATGCTGCGCTACATGAAAAGAGGCTTTTCGGATGCAAACTAGCCATGAGAAATGGACATGTGCCGAATGGCAGGCTGGATAGCCCGCCCCACAAAAGCATCACTGTCATTTTATACGAGTGTTGCCACGCACTAATCAGTGGGTTGGATGTTCAGCCGTTGTATTTTACGCCTCAATGTATTCTTGTCGATGCCGAGTTCCCGTGCCGTCGCCATGCGCCGCCAGTGATTTCTCTCGAGCGCTTCCCAGATGGCGCGCCTTTCAATGTCCTGTAAAGTCATTCCATCAAAGTCCGGGAGCTTGCAGCCATGGATCTGCAAATGTTCGGGAAGGGACTTGGGTTCGATCAGCCCTCCTCTGCAAAGGATGAAGGCGTGTTCTATTGCGTTTTCCAACTCCCGGATATTGCCGGGCCAGTCGTGTCGCATGAATATTGCCAGTGCTTTGTGGCTCAGTCCTAACACGTTTTTATCTTTGAGCTTATTGAACTTCGCAATGAAATGGTCGGCGAGCAAGGGAATGTCTTCTTTTCTCTCTGCAAGTTTCGGCAATTCCAGCTTGACGACATTGATCCGGTAGTAAAGGTCTTTCCTAAAGGTACCTTCATCCACAAGTTGAGCCAGGTCTTTATTGGTTGCGGTGACAATTCTAACGTCCGCTTTTACGGTTTTAGACGATCCCAAAGGCTCGTAGCATCGTTCCTCAAGCACTCGCAACAATCTAACCTGGAGGGCAGGGGAGATGTCCCCGATTTCATCCAGTAGAAGAGTCCCGCCTTCCGCCATGGCGAAGCGCCCATTTCTGTTTTTCTTGGCGTCAGTGAATGCTCCCGCCACGTGTCCAAATAACTCCGATTCGAGCAGAGTATCGGGAAGTGCCCCGCAGTTGACTGCTACAAATGGACCCTTGCTGCGAGCGCTCAAGTTATGAAGAGCACGGCTGATAAGCTCCTTACCGGTACCACTCTCACCCTGAATGAGCACCGTGCTTTCACTTTGCGCAACCTCGGGAAGAATAGAGAGTAGCTTTTGCATTGCTGGAGATTTAGAGATAATGTCCCCGAAGCGATACTGCCGGTCGATTTCTTTGCGCAGGGTCTCCACCAGGCTGAGATCCCGAAAGGTTTCTACTCCTCCCATGATCTCTCCGGACTCGTCCCTCAACAGCGCCGTACTGACACTGATGGGAATCTCCTTACCGTCGGCTCGAAGAATGACTATGGGTTTGTTGATCACGGGCTTTTCGGTTTGCAGAGTGTGCCGAAGAACGCATGTAGTTTCACAAACATTGGCACGAAAGACTTCGCAGCAGTGCCGACCAAGAGCCTCTGCTGCCGGCACGCCTGTGATCTCCTCGGCTGCCGTATTAAAAGACGTGATTTGCCATTCAAGATCGACTGTAAAAACCCCGTCGGCTATGCTGTTTAAGATGATCTCTGTTTGTGGAGACAACGCTGGCTGGTTGACAACTGGATTGACAGCTTCTTCCTGCAATATGAGTTTTCGGTTTACCTGAGTGCTTGGCATCGCTTTTGAATTGCCTATCTTCGTCTATGACTCTTTGAGCTTGTCCGGGCGAAATCATTCGCCGCTCCCGCAGATCAAAGAGGGAAATTAATTTCCATCTATTGCACCTACTGATGGAATCTTTGTCTATGCCGCGATAGCTATGCATGCTCGATAGCCAACAATTTTAAGACAATTCATTAAAGCAGGTCCAGCCAATATCGTCAATGCGAGTTGCGCATTTTGCCGGTCGAAACCTCCCTTCATTTCAGCATCCAGTCATGAATGGCCGCTTGCAGCGTTTCTGCCGCCAGATAGGCACAGTGTGACTCGTTTTCGGGCACTTCCTCGAATGCCGTCAAAATCGTATCGCCGCCAATCTGTGCGGCTTCGTCAATGGTCCTATACTTTGCCAGTTGAGTTGCCAGGTAACCGCATAGGATGCTGAAATGGCATCCATCGGTGACAAAACTTGCATCGGTAATGCGCTCCATATCTACCTTGAGATATATTTCCATGGTCTCTCCGCAACCCCCCGTGACTTTTGCAAAGCAGGAAGCATCCGCCATTTTTTTCATAAGATGCTGCCCATTGTGCGAAGGGAGATGAGGCTCAACCGTATTCTCACCATAGCCCTTGCCGATTCGTCGGTAAATCGATTCCATCAAGTCGTGCATAGAGTTGCTCATAAAGTTCACCTCTTATTTAAGTGATCATAACTCGATGGATTTAAAGACCGCACTTGCCGTTGCGACATGTGCCCACTCGATAAATTCATCGAGAATCAATAAGTTTATACTCATCTGGGGTGGCTTTTTGGATCACTGCTTTTTTGGGATCAGTATCCATTCAAGCAAGCAACTCTTCGGGGATTTATGCACTCTTTGGCAGGGCTAAAGCGCTTCGCTAGGTTTTAAATCAGTTTTCGGATAGAGACTGCTTATAATTTTGAAAATGCGTTGGTCACCCGAAGGTTGATACATCAAAACAATCCAGGGGACGAAATAAACCCCTCCGACCATGCGTGCAGCTTACGCTTAACTTGTTCCGGTCGGTGCGGCTTTGCGCCCGCGGGAACGGGAATTCTTATGCGGTCGAATCGACTTGCAACAGTGCCAGGCCGCATTTAGAGCATGCCATCTCTGAGCAGGAAATCCCTGGCGTGCGAACGACTATGGTTCCGCATTGAGGACACACACAATACGTTTGTCTTTGAAGACCGTGCTTTTCAGGTTTTGAATATATTTGCCCCATGCCGACTGCGGCTCCAAAGTCGTTTGCACAGCAGTCGATTTTGCCGGGTGTCGTCGCCGATCCGGCAGAGCCAGCAGCAACATTGCTGCGAGCCCTTTTTCTGCGCTGTTTTTGCCGGCCATGGCAACCGGGCAGGCGAAAACGGGGATGGTTGAGTTCTTTGGTGCAATAGGCTTTCAAGACTTCGCAAACTTCTCCTGAGATGCCATTAATGATGAGCATTCCCAGAAGCTCTCCATAATCTAAAAGATCAGGGCTGAGCGCCCCGCAGATCAATGTGTGAACTCGCTCGTGCTGAAGGACTTTCAGTCGGTCAAACCCATTGATATTATGCACGATGATCTCGTGGCAAGGCTTGAAGTCAGTTGTGTCTTCCAGAAAAATTTGCATTTTTGAACACCAGTTGAATACTGGCGCCACGCGTGAGCGAAGGACCGGTATTGCAAGCCTGGATGCATGCTTATCCATAGTTTCTCCCGTTACGCTTGGATTGCCGAAGGAACCGTGATGCCAGAGTTGTTCTTGCTGAGGCTCGATCTGATTTAGCAGGCAAAATTTTTGGCAATTCGCTTTCCCTTGTAATCATTGCGTTCAAATTTCCAGCGCGTGTTTGAAAAGATGGGTAAGGTAATTTTCAAAAAGCAGGCCATCACCCAGCGATGACACCATTTGGCCATGATTGCCCGCCTGTTGTTTCATCACCGTGGGCTGTTAAGGTTATATAAAGGTTGTATAATAGTCATTGTCAAGCAAGTGGGTTTAATTTGTTTCCTGCAGAAACTGTTAGAGGAGGTGTTTTGTTCCCGGATTTTGCTGTCATGTTGCCTGTTCCCGAAGAGGCAACCATGGATTTTTTAGTTTTGGTTACTAGCACTCATCCGAAAACTTCTCTCCAATGTAGCGCAGGGCTTTAGCCCTGCCAATGAAAGTGCGAAATTCCAATGAACTGGGAGTCTAAAAAAACGTGATCCAAAAAGGAGATCGAGAAAGTTAGAGTTTCCGGGCGGAAGCAAGTTAATTTCTATAATACAAATAGTGGCATATTCATTGTATCCTGCACGCGGGGGATGTTCTGGTTGAATCTTATATCTCTTACCACGAAGAACTTGGAGGCTATCAACAAGGTCTTCCTCTTTGTCCTTCGTGGTGGGTTTTTCTGAAGTCAGTTCGAAAGGAAAGCTATGTCCAGTAGAATCGGCTTTTACATTTGCCATTGTGGGACGAACATAGCGGGGAAGGTGCGCACGGAGGAAGTGGTGGAGTTTGCGCGCGGGCTCGGCAATGTGGAGGTGGCGAGGGACTACAAGTTCATGTGTT
>Ga0210125_1000048_pt1 | contig 25269 bp, 20 predicted proteins | sample RushMan_CattailN_FD_185555 | JGI IMG/M metagenome (GOLD analysis project Ga0210125, IMG submission 185555) | Wetland microbial communities from San Francisco Bay, California, USA, that impact long-term carbon sequestration -... | ecosystem: Environmental > Aquatic > Marine > Wetlands ...
GGATGGGGATCATAGATGAAGACCTTGATGCAGGTTAGGAACGAAACCTTCAACCCTTCAAATTCGCACTGAATATATTTTAGTCAGCCATCCTATACATCTATAAGGAACCCACAGTCAATTTCTTACAGGAACCTAAATTTGGCGATTCCGTCGGATGGCTGGCCGCTCATGCCGCAAAGCACGCTATCGAGAGTGACTGCATCGTCAACAACCGGTTCCACACAGCCATTCCCGCATGTTTCTGACGGGAATTCAGCCCAGCGCCATTCCCTGGATTCCCGTAAAAAAATTGCGGGAGTGACCGCATGTGGTGCACTAAAAGGAGCTGTCTGCCCCCTTCCCTTTCCTTTGAAGCATGGTAAAATGGAAGTTTAAAGCTTCGAGCATCTTGTTTTTACGCCCGGACAGGCAATTTCGACAAATCATAGAAGGCAGAACAATTCGCGGTATGATAAAGAATATTCGAAATTTCAGCATAATTGCGCACATTGACCACGGCAAGTCGACCTTGGCGGATCGGATGATTCAGCAATCCGGATTGATCACCGAAAGAGAGTTCCGTGACCAAATCCTCGACAACATGGACATAGAAAGGGAACGCGGAATCACCATCAAGAGCAACGCCATCACTCTGCCCTACACGGCCAAAGACGGCAGGGCGTATGAGCTCAACTTGATCGATACGCCGGGCCATGTTGATTTTTCCTATGAAGTTTCTCGAGCGCTCGCATCCTGCGAGGGCGTGCTTCTTATTATCGACGCGGCTCAAGGTGTGGAAGCCCAAACTTTGGCTAATCTCTACGCGGCCATGGAACACGACCTGGTCATTATTCCGGTCATCAACAAAATTGACCTTCCTTCCGCCGATATTGAAGGATGCAAGGAACAAATCGAGTCCGAACTGGGACTCGACGCGGAAAAAGCCATCCTCTGCTCTGCCAAGCAAGGTATAGGCATAGACGATGTTCTTGAAGCCATTGTGGAGCAGATCCCGCCACCCCGCGGCAGCTCTGACAAGCCCCTCGCCGCTCTCATATTCGATGCGCGTTATGATCCATTCCGCGGCACGATCATAAGCTGTCGTGTCTTCGAAGGTTGTTTGCGGCCGGGTGATATGATTCGCTTCATGTCCAATGGCGCAGTTTATAAAGTGGAAGAAGTTGGGGTCTTTCTGTTAAACAGAGTGCCCCAAAAAGAACTTACGGCAGGATCTGTCGGCTACGTAATTTCAGGAGTCAAAACAGTCAGCGATACCAGCATCGGCGACACAATTACGCACCATCATAAGCCTGCTGCAGCGCCGCTCCCAGGCTTCAAAGAAGTTAAGCCGATGGTCTTTTCTTCCATCTATCCTATTTCCTCGGATGAATTTCAGTCCCTCACAGACGCCCTCGAGAAGTATAAACTCAATGATGCGTCGCTGATCTATCAGAAAGATTCATCAGCCGCTCTCGGGCAAGGTTTTCGCTGCGGTTTTTTGGGGTTGCTGCACCTGGAGATAGTGCAGGAAAGACTGGAGCGGGAATTCGACCAGTCGATCATCATGACGGTGCCGAGCGTCCAGTATCGTTTCACTCTGAATGACGGCCAGATCGTTACCATTGAAAATCCCCAATATTACCCCGATCCCACCAAGATCCAGAAAGGCGAAGAACCCTTCATTAAAGCCAGCATATTCATCCCCGAGCGCTATATGGGGGCAGTCATGAAGCTCTGCATGGAAAGGCGAGGAGTCAATCCGCGTTTTCAGAACTCGGTCGCCGGGCGCATTGAAGTTGTTTTCGAAATGCCCCTTGCCGAAGTGGTCTTTGACTTCTACGACAAACTTAAAACTGTCACTCAGGGCTATGGTTCTCTCGACTACGATCTTATCGGATATCGTGAAAGCGACCTGGTAAAGCTTGATATTCTGGTCAACGGTGAAAAAGTGGATGCCCTGTCCCTCATCGTTCATAGTGAGCGAGCTCGTGATTGGGGTGTCCAGGTCTGCGACCGACTCAAAGACGAGATTCCCCGGCATCAGTTCAAGATCGCCATCCAGGGCGCTATTGGGGGAAAAATCATATCGCGCTCAACCATCTCGGCTTTTCGAAAAGATGTCACCGCCAAGTGCTACGGCGGCGACATCACCCGCAAACGCAAGCTGCTTGAAAAGCAGAAGAAAGGTAAAGCGAGAATGAAAATGGTTGGCTCGGTCATGATTCCTCAGAGCGCTTTTGTAGCCGTCCTCAAAGCTGAGCCCGATTAAGACATGCAGCAGAGCAACCTAACAGAAAGCCCCGGCCTTTATGTGCATGTCCCGTTCTGTAAAACCAAGTGCCCCTATTGCGATTTTTATTCCGTAACCTCGCGCTCTGCTGTCAACGAATGGCTTTCAGCAGTGCAAAAAGAGGCGCTTTTATATGCGAAGCAGTTTGCCGATTTCAATACCCTCTATTTGGGAGGAGGCACTCCAACATCATTATCAGACTTGGAACTGACGCTTTTAATTGAAAGCCTGCGCAAGCATTTTTCTTTTTCCCGCGATACTGAAGTTACTCTGGAAGCCAATCCCGATGATATTACACATCAAAGGCTCGCCTATTTTCACGACTTGGGAATCAATCGTATCAGTTTGGGTCTTCAGTCTCTCCATGACAACGAGCTTAAATATCTCGGCCGGAGAAACAACGCCAAACAGAATCAAAGAGCCCTGCAGTATGTTCGATCCATTCCATCTCTGAACCTTGCCGTTGATTTGATCTATGCTTTTCAAGGACAGACCCGAACGAGTTGGCTAAAGACCTTGGAGACTGTTCTTGAATTCCATCCGGAGCATCTTTCCTGCTATCAATTAACCTTGGAAGAGAACACCCCTTTCGGCCGGATGGAGCGAGAAGGGCAAATCCGCCCCTTGTCTGAAGATGAACAAAGTGATTTTTTCCTGACGACCTCGGAATTTTTGGAAGCAAGCGGATATATTCACTACGAAATCTCAAACTTTGCCAGAAGCCCTGAACACTTGTCTCGACACAACACTAAGTACTGGCGACACATACCTTATCTGGGCCTCGGACCCGGCGCGCATTCTTTTCAAGCAGGAATTCGATGGTGGAACCTAAAGTCGGTGGAACTCTACTGCCAAGCCCTTGCGGGTGGCCAAACGCCAATGGCTGGAAGTGAAAGTCTTTCGCAAGAACAGCTCACGTTGGAGTCGCTTTATTTGGGATTGAGAACAAAAGACGGAATCAGTGCCGGGATTCTCGATGGCTCACATCAAGTGAAACATACCCTGGGGCAACTGCAGGCCGCCGGACTTGTGGAGCTAACTAACGGCAAAGTCATGCCAACACTAAAGGGATTCCTGGTGGCAGACAGCCTGCCGTTGATGCTGCTGGATTTAGATTAGCAGGTCCATCCGGAAACCAGCTTTTAATGAAGGTAACACAGCCTTTTCAGGCGACCCTTTAGCAGGGTTAAAGCCCTGCGCTACAGGAACTTGGGGGGTCGCGCCGGACACTGCCACTATTTTCTGCTTTCGGCAATCAATTCCGCGGTGTGCTTGACTTTTATCTTGCTTCCAAGCTTCTCCAGGCCTCCCCGCATTTGCATGATGCAGCCCGGACAATCGGTAGCTAAAATAGAGGCACCGGTGTTTGCAATATTTTGCAGTTTCTTTTCCAGGATCTCTCTCGATATTTCAGGGAACTTCATGGAATAGCTGCCGCCGAAACCGCAGCAAACACGTTCTTCATTGAGAGGTATAAACTCGTACCCCGCCTTCTGAATCAGTTTATGCGGTTCATCTTTTACGTTCATGCCGCGAGCTAAATGGCAAGGCACATGATAGGTTACCTTCTCCCCATTTCCGGCATACTGTTCGGCAGCTACGTTCAGAACATTTTCCATAAAAGAACTGAAATCAATGACTCGATCGGAAAACTGCTGCACTTTCACTGCACCCGGGCCTTTGCCTACAAGACGGGGATAAGTGTATTTGAGGTGGGAAGCGCACGACGCACACATGGTGAGAATATAATCGAATTTGGCAGGGTCTAAGGCGTTGACGTTCTGTCTGGCCGCTTCTCGTGCAGACGCGAACTCGCCCATCATCTGGACTGGTAGTCCGCAGCAGAGCTGGTCCATGGGATAGTCCAACTCTACACCGCGGCCCTTGATGGCATTGATTGCAGCGATGATCTGTTCGGGATAGACAAAGTCCTGCACGCAGCCCGAGAACAGGGCCACTCGAAAACGTGGGTTGTCGACATGCAATTTGTCTTTGATATCGCTCCACTGATCCCGAAATGGCTTGCCGGCTAGAGCGGGAAGAGCACGAAACCCGTGATCCTTCGACAGAAAATGAGGCAAATGACGGATATATCCCGCTTCATCGGCCATCGGTTTTTGCGCGAATTTGGCCGCCCGCAGCATACCGTGGAATAATTTGCGGTTCTTGAGGACCCTTGCAACCGTGGTGTCGAGGGCCGCGTGGCCCTCTTCATCCTGAATCTCAGCATAAACTTCCTTAATGATCCGTGGAAGGTCTATGCCGGCAGCACATATATCCTTGCAGCACTGACAGTTCAAACAGTTCTGCAGCAGATTTCTGGCCTTGTCCTTGCCATGGAAAAAATAGGTCAAAATCAGACCAATGGCACCGATATAGATATGGCCGTATTCGTGGCCGCCGACCATACGGTAGATGGGGCAGACATTGGCGCATGCACCGCACCGCACACAGCGCAGCACCTCATGGAAGCTCGGGTCTTTCGCCACGGTGCGCCGCCCATTGTCCAAAAAAATGATGTGCATAGTCTTCTTCTGGTCGGGTGCACTTTGACATTCATTTGCGCCGGTTATCCAGGTTACATAGGAAGTGATGATCTGTCCCGTGGCATTCCTGGGCAGAACTCTTAAGATCTTGAGGGCGTCATTCAGGGTGGCGGTCAGTTTTTCAAGTCCGATCAGGGCCACGTGAACCCGCGGAAGAGTAGTCACCAGACGGGCGTTCCCCTCATTGGTGATGATCCCAATGGTGCCGCTCTCGGCAATGGCAAAGTTAGCTCCGGATATGCCCATATCAGCTTCTACATACTTCTGTCTGAGTTCACGTCGGGCTACTTTGACCAGTTTCTCAATGTCTGCGTCCTGGGGCTTGTTCGTAACCTTGGTAAAAAGGTCCGCAACCTGGCTGCGCGAAAGGTGAATGGCGGGCATCACCATATGGCTCGGTCCTTCGCGACGCAACTGAATGATCCATTCGCCAAGGTCGGTCTCTGTTACTTCCAATCCGTATTTTTCCAAATGATGATTGAGGAGGGTCTCCTCGGCAGTCATGGATTTTGATTTGACAATTTTCCGGCAATTGTTTTCTTTGGCGATTCGGGCGATGAGTTCATTGGCTTGGTGGGCTGTGAGCGCCAGGTGAACATGCACCCCGGCAGCTTCCGCATTTTGCGTGAACTCCTCCAGCAATTCTTCCAAATGCGCAATGCCGTAATCCTTGATGCGGGCTACTTCGTCGATGAGAGATTTGGAATCCATGCCATGGAAGGCGTTTTCCCGTCCCTGCGGATAGGCGACGGCAAAATTATCCAGAGCCTGACGCTGGAAATCATTGGCCAAGGCCTCCCGCACGTGCTCTCTGTATTCCCTCAGGTCTTTGGCTTCCTGCATTACTCCTTGTCCTCCCATAATATTACGTGTAATTCCAGAGGCCCGTGTACACCCAGGGCGAGGACCCGTTCAATGTCGGCCGTGCGGCTGGCGCCGGTGATAAAAGCGAGGTAATTGGGTGCCGAGCGCATCATCTCCTTCATGTCCTTCTCAAAATCGAAGGAATTCGGCCGAATAGATGATTTTCGTACGACCGCCACGTGTATTTCACTGAGCATTGTGGCCAACCGCACATCTTCGCTGCTGGAATCCAACACAATGCTCCCCGTCTCCGCTATGCCCCCAGTTGCAATGGTAAAGCCAATATCTATCCCGGCAACTTGCTTTCGAAGTCCGGATTTGATCAAGTCTATGCCGCTTTTCTCAGCGATTTGTTCGAACTGATCGAATAGTTGGTCGGACAAACCCGGTGCGGCAATGATCTTTCCTGACACCTTGAGATCACACAAATCTTCTGCCTTTTCCGAGAGCATTTCTTCACAGCCCGAGACGAGAAGCTGGCAGGCTTCTTTGTTCACACAAAGGTCGACCGTATACTCGAATGCCCGTTTGAGGCTGTCGACCTCTAAAATTTTTGCCGATACCCCCTCAGCTCTTTGTTTGAAGATGTCTATCATCTCATGCATGGCGGCCATAGCATTCGTATCCTGTTTTCTGAGTATGAACGAGCAATTCCGGGAATGATCTTATTTTAGAGATTACCTCGCTTTTACTCTCCACATCAAGGGCAATAATCCAGCTGCTTTTAAGTTTTTGGTTTGGGTGCGACAAACATTACCGGTGCGTTCGAAGTATTGATCCAGACAAAGGTCTCAAGAAAAAAGATTCGACTCGGGCCGGAGAAACAAGTAGACTTGAATTATAATAAAAGAAGGCGCCTGTTTGTTTAACTCAAACTTAATCCTGGATAAGGGCTCTCATGGAAGGCACAAAAATAGTTAAAGCAGTCAAGAAATCAGAATTCTTCAAGGACCTGAACAACAATCACATAGACTCCATCGTTGCGCTTTGTACACCCACGAGTTTTGAAACCGGAGAGTGCGTTTTCCATCAAGGCGAAAATGGAGAACACCTTTACATCATTGCCGACGGACGGGTTGCGCTCGAAAGATCGATAGACTTGGGCAACCGAAAAGGGAAAATCACCATAGATGTATTGGGCAAAGGCCGTGTGCTGGGTTGTTGGTCAACTATTCTTGGTGAACCTCACATTTTGATGTCTACAGCTGTTTGCCAAAAGCCATCCAAGATCCTTGCTTTCAAAGGTCCCGATCTGAGAAGCCTGATGTTGAGCGACAAAGAGTTGGGTTTCAACTTGATGGAAAGATTCTGCATACTGTTGCGGGAAAGAATCAAGGCCGCTTACGGTGCTATGGAAAAGTTATAGCAGCGCAACCAACCCATTCGGGGCATGTTTATGCGTATGACAAGCCGCATTTTGTTGGCCTTGGGGATTGTCGTCCTCGATACAGTGCTGTTTTTTCTTCCCATGGGAGCTTTGTTCCTGGCTTACATTCTGATTTTTAATCCAGCCTGGTTTAGAGAATTCCTGATGAGACTCGGTAACGACAAACTCTCCTCGCACCCATCCAAGTGAGCTGACGGGCAATTTGTTATGTCAATCCGCTCGCCAGCTCGTTCCCGCGCTTCAATCCTCCTGATATTGCCGGGTACTTTTGGAGCAGTCTATCCAGCCAAACCAGTGGGTGGAGCCATGAACTCCGGTCCGACCGGGTCTTTGACGCATTCAGCCAGAATCGAATCCACTGCCGACAAAACTGCAAGATCCATGGACCAGCCCATGATCTCATCTATCGGGTCCATTTGTGATGGCTTACGACCGCCCCAAATGGCTATGGGCACGCCTTTTTCGAATACCCAGCGAACCGAAAACGCCAAGATGCTTTTTTTGAAACGCTTTTTAGCCAGTTTCTCCAGTTTGCCCACAGCTTTCAAGTACTGGCTCAGTCTTGGTTCCTTGAACTTAGGGTCGACCTTTCTCAAATCGTCCCCTTCAAAACTTCGTTCCTTACTCATTTTCCCGGAAAGCAACCCTCGACACAGCGCTCCGTAGGTCATCAACGCGATATTATTGCGCTCACAGTAGGGCTTAATGTCGAATTCTATGGTCCGTTCGAAAATATTGTAAGGAGGCTGGCAAACATGTATTGGACATTCCGAACGAAACGCTTCCATCTGGTCCTGAGTAAAATTGCTTACCCCCACCGCCTTAATGGTCCCTTTATCGAGGAGTTCGCGCATTGCTTTGGCTGTCTCAGCAATGGGTCTGGTGCAATCGGGCCAATGTACGTAGTAAATGTCGATATAGTCGGTACGCAGGCGCTTGAGAGAGTCTTCGACTTCTTGCATGACTCGCTCCCTGGAGCCATTGCGGAAAACTCTTCCGTCTTTCCATTCAAGGGTGGCTTTCGTTGAAAGAAACAACTTTTCACGACTCCCGTATTCTTCAATCGCTTTCCCGACAATGTTTTCCGAGTCTCCAAAACCGTACACAGGCGCCGTATCAATTAAGTTTACACCCTTCTCCAAGGCTGCGTGAATAGTCTCTATTGACTGTTTTTCCTCGGTTCCCCCCCACATCCATCCGCCGATCGCCCAGGTGCCCAAACAAATGCGGGAAACGTGAAGATCAGTTCCCGGAATAGTTATATGCTCCATCGATTCTTTCTCCTTTCGTCTCAATCCACAATTTCGAATGATCCTCGTGTGAAAAGCCTATGCGGTCATTTCTCGATACCAGGTAAATGAAAAACAATTTCCTAGAACCTAACAATGGTGCAACCCTTAGGCAACCGCCATATTATCTTCACACCTTTGGTTCTTGACACACCGATGGAAATTGCCTGAAATGGGCAAAGGTAAAGACAGACTAGAAAAGCAAAAATAGCGGACGGCTCAACCAGGCGGCACTCACTGCTCGGTGGTGACGGAGGTCTCGATCTTGAGACGGTATTTCTCAATTTTGGACAGGAGAGTAGGCCGCGAAATGCCCAGCAGTTTCGCAGTGCGGCTGCGATTGCCTGCAGTTATCATCAGAGCTTCATTGATGAGGGCACTGGCAAATCGATCCATCAATGAATCGAACAGATTTCCTTCGGTTCCGCCGGCCAATGCCCTCCTAATCCATTGCCGCACGGCTTCATCGGAACCTTCCCCGGCACTCCTGGTTTCCCCTTTCTTTCCGTAGATTGCCTGAGAAATATCGTCCTGACAAATGGGGCAACCGCGACTGAAGATCAAGGCTTTTTGGATGGTGTTTGCGAGCTCGCGAACATTTCCGGGCCAATGGTAGCTGGTGAGAATGTTTTTGGCAATATCCGTCATACCGGGGTTGTCGATATCCATCTCTTGCGCAAAGCGAGCCAGAAAGTACTCAGCAAGAAGTGGTATATCTGCAAGGCGATCACGTAATGGCGGCAGCCACAAAGTCACTACCTTCAAGCGGTAATAGAGGTCTTCTCGGAAGCGGCCATCTGCAAGGGCGGATTCCAAATCTCGATTGGTCGCTGCAATAATCCTGACATCCACCGGGATTGGCTCGCGCCCGCCGAGACGTTCGATGCTTTTTTCCTGGAGAAGGCGAAGGATCTTTGCCTGGATGCTGAACGGCATGTCTCCGATTTCATCAAGCAGAACGGTACCGCCATTGGCCTGTTCGATTTTCCCTACACGCCGACTGATAGCTCCGGTAAATGCCCCTTTCTCGTAGCCGAACAACTCACTTTCCAACAGGGTCTCGGGAATAGCCACGCAATTGATTACCAGGAAAGGTTTTTCCGCCCGCAGACTGTGTTGATAAATTGCACGTGCCGCTAATTCCTTGCCCGTTCCCGACTCGCCGCGGATCAGCACAGTTGCATCGGTAGGAGCCACCCTTCCGATTGCCTTATAGACTTCCTGCATCGCCTTACTGCGCCCGATAATGGCGTCGGTGGTCGCCTTATGAGGTACGACATTCATCTCGACCACCGAACGCATAAAGCGACCCGCTTCAAGCGCCTGCTCGATGAGTGACAGGATGTCGGGAATGTCGAAAGGCTTTAGCACGTAGTCGAAGGCCCCCATTTTGGTCGCCTCAATTGCGGTTTCGGTAGTGCCAAAGGCCGTCATGATGATGACCGGAAGCTTGGGTTCGATCTTGCGCATGGCGGCAAACGTTTCGAGACCGTTCTTCCCCGGCAGCCTCACATCCATGATGACAAGGTCTGGGACATCCTTTTCAACACTGGCAAGACCGGTTTCTCCGCTGGGGGCGGTTCTTACGGTGTGCCCCTCGCCACTGAGAAGTTTTTCAAAACTTTGCCTCAACTGAGGATCGTCATCAACGATTAAAATTGTGCTCACAATGATACCCACTGTATTTTCTCTATTTATTCTATCTAGGCTAACCTAGTGATTGATTCTGCTTCCTTTCGCCCTTTGCCTTCATCCCGGCGAAGTACCGCAGGAACGGTATGTTCGACTTAGGATCCAGTGCTCGGGGACTTCTGGACTCAGGTTCCCCGCTTAATCCGGCCACGGCGCAGCTGCGGAGGCAAGCTTTGCCGGGGTGAAGGTAGCTGATATAGCTGTGACTTATGCAAATGAGCACCAACATCCGGAAGCTAAAAGACGCATCGCCTTGTCTTAAGGTTATCAATCGAACGGAAGAGTTATGATAAAAGTGGTGCCCTGCCCTTCCTGCGATTCAACATCCAGTTTGCCGCGGTGCTCTCCCACAATCCGATTGACAATGCTCAATCCCAATCCGGTGCCCTCTTCCTTAGTGCTGAAGAAAGGCTCGAATATTTTGTCTTTTACCGATTCCGGGATTCCGGGACCATCGTCGGTAACCTTTATAGTGAGAACTCGTCCCATCTCTTCGGTCACACGCTCCCTTTCTTCGATCACAATAGAGCCGCCATCATTCATCACCTCGCACGCGTTTACCAGCAAGTTGACAAACACTTCTTTCAACTGTTCCGGGTCGGCCGAAATCTCCGGAAGTCTTCTCGATCTTCCGAGTTCGACTTCTACTCCATACGATTCGAGCCTGTGCCTGAGCAGCTGGAGAGCCATGTCAACCGCATCCGAAGGGCTTACAGTCTGCATTTTTAGCTTTGGTGGACGCGAAAATTCCAGGAAATTCCGAACAATGGTATCAATGTGACGGATTTCCTCAGAAATGACTTCGAAGTCCTCCTTTTGGCTCATGCTGAGGCTCAATGTGCGCTCCAGAGAAAAAAGGCGCATCTTGACCGAAGTCAAAGGGTTGCGAATACTGTGGGCAACGCCTGCCGCCAACTTTCCGACCTGCGCCAACCTTTCCGACTGAAGGAGGTGCTCGTGACTCCATTTAAGTTGAGTCTGAGTCTGGTCGACGTCTTGGATCAGATCGTGCACGCGCAGACTGAGCGCCTCTATTTCATCTGAATCCAGATACTTATCGCTGGCCGGATCGGTTGCCATCGCCAGGTGCCGGATCGGTTGCAGCACCTGCTTCATCAGAATGTAGGCCAGTATCAGTCCCATCAATAATGCGCCCGGCATGGCCACAAGCGCCAGTGTGTTGATGACAGCCATCTGTGATTTCAGCTGAGCGCGGGCCTGACTGATTCTCCTCTCATGCGCCTCTTTATAAAGGTCGGTTAGATCTCTAATGGCGAAGAACTGCGGACGGATTTCTTGATGGAGAGAATAACCGGCTTCCCGCTTACCGGCTTTATAGAGGCTGACCACTTGATCCCGCATGTAGCTGTAGCGAATATATTTCGACTCGATCTGATTCAAGATATCTCGCTGAGTCTGAGTGTACGAGGTGTCTCTTGCCTTCTTCAAAAGCTCTTCAAATGCAACCCGATGCGCGTCCAGTTGATTCAGCCATTCGGTATTTCCATCCAGAAAATAGTACGTGAGCAGACCTTTTTGCATGACCAGCGCTGTTTCCAATTCCTGGGCGTTATCCAATGCTGCGACGTCTTTGTCCACTACTGAGCTGGTCAGCACTCCTATGCGATATGTCAAAAGCATGGTCACCGACCCGCCGACCAAAGTGATCAATACCAGCGCCGTCAGAATAATCAATATCTTGGCGCGCAAACTGATGTGCCTCCATTTCATCAGCTATATCCGATCCCCAAATCTCTGCATAAGATTCTCAAATATGAAAATAATTACAAAAACACTTTATAATTCAACAGCTTTGAATTCACAAGACTCTTTGCACGAAGGGAGTGGAAAGACTTGTTTTTCCGGCTCTAGTGCATGGCGGCAAAAGCCCCTGCCGATTTGTAACCGATCCCGGATACCGGGTAATGAAAGGGTCGCTGCATCCCGGCACTGATTTTCGCCGGACTGTACTGGCTAAATTACCCCTACCGCCCCAAAAGTATCTCCCAGAACCGAAGATCGAACTCCAACGATCAAAAGTTTATCAGCTTTCTTTCGTAAAATTGAACCGGCACATAACCGAATATGGCATTAAGGTGATGCAAGAAAGCATGGCTTCCTTCCTTCTGCCACAGCTCGTCTATTGAATTGTTGACTTTGATATACAGGGCTTTAAGATCCTTAAAGGAGGTTGGTTTGCCCCCGGGAGGTGACTGCTGCACATTTAACTCAATCAAATCCAGCCAGGTCTCACTGGTGCCCATGATAAAATAAGGCCAGGACTTTTGCAGGTTGGGTGACCAGTTGCGGTCGCTGGTATCTTCAATATTGGGGTTGGCAATAGTTTTTGTATTGTCGTAGCTCACACTGGTTACCATACCGGCTTTTTTTAGTTGGTTCAGCGTATCATTAGCTCTGATGTCGAAATAGATTAATCCTGCGGTCTCGGGGGAAGAGTAAAATATGAAACTGAACTGATGGCCTGCTTGATCTCGAACGGCCCTGCGGTGAAAACGCCAAAGCGCAATGTTGTGCTTATATTGCTGCAGGACCGGTGAAATCACTCTATGCGCCAACAATAAATCCATGAACCACGAGGGTTCGACTCCTTCAGGCCAGGCCATCTTGAACCGAACGTGCCACCAGCCATTTCCACTTTCCTCCTGTTGCGTTGTTTTCACTGCAGTCGGGAGCTGTGGAGACGTTTTCCCAATTGTGGCACATCCTGCAAAAAGAGAGGCGATTAACATACAAAGCATCACAAAACATCGGGATACTATCTTCTTGTCCATTTAACCTTCCAGCTCCGGTTTTGTTAATGGGGGTACTAAGTGCCGGGTTTTGCCTCCTGAGGAAGACTTACCCACACTTTACCCACCCGCAGTCCATCCATGGCGATAACCTCGAAATGAAGGCCGCAGCATTCAAATCGATCCCCTTTGGACGGTATTCGCTCGAGAAACTTCATAACAAATCCTCCCAAGGTCTCGAAATGACCACTTTCTTCATCGGGCAGCGATTTGATATCGAAGATATCTTTGAATTCATCAACGGGCACAGTCCCGTCCAGTATGCATGATCCGTCCTCTCGACAGATCACTCTTGGCTGAGTCGATCCGCCTTCTGAAATTTCTCCGATTAACGCCTGCAAGACATCGTTTAAGGATATCAGCCCCTCTATGGTGCCGTATTCATCAACTACCAGCGCCACCTGGTTTCCGGTTTTCTTAAAAAGTTCCATGACTTCAAAAACGTGGGTTGCTTCATGCACAAAAACGGGACGCTGCATGACATCTTCAAGGGACAGAGCATGGCCCGCGAGCATCCTCACCAACAAGTCTTTTACCTGCACCATACCGAGCACATTTCCCAGTCTTTTTTGACAGACAGGGAACCGAGAGTGAGGATTCTTTGCAATTTTTCGTCCTATTTTTTCTGTAGAATCCTTTATATCGAGCCAGACGACCCTTTTCCTGGGTGTCATCAAGGCACCCGCACGCCGATCGCCCAGGCGAAGGACTCGCTCCATCATCTTCTGTTCAGTCTCATGGAATACGCCCGCCGTCGTCCCCTGCTCCATGAGGACCTTAAATTCTTCTTCAGTAATCGGCGGTTCAGTAGACGGACGGACCCTCAGCAACTTGAGAACTAAGTCTGTAGAGAAGCCAAGTAGACGAATAATCGGAGTGGCGAGCAGCGCTAAGGTCCCCATCGGGTTGGCTATCAATGAAGCAATGCGTTCGGGACTGTTCAGAGCAAGTCGTTTCGGCGCGAGTTCGCCAATAACCAACGACAAATAAGTTACGCTAACTACAACCGTGCCCAGAGCGATGCTGTGAGCGTATTTACTTACATAGGGCAGATGCGAAAAAAATGAAGCCAATCGGTGAGCCACCGTTACACCGCCAAGCGCTCCGGTAAGAACGCCGACAAGAGTAATTCCGATTTGGATCGTGGACAAAAAGGAATTGGGCTCATTGGCGAGCTGCAGCGCTGCTCTCGCCTTTTTGTTTCCCTCTTCAGCCCACTGCTGAAGCCTGGCTTTGCGGGAGGATATGACAGCAATTTCGGCCATGGAGAAGAAACCATTGGCGAGGATAAGCAAAAGTATTACCAGTATTTCAAAATATTCTAAATACATAGGAGAATTTGCTCCAAAATGCGCAAGTAAAATTTGCAGCCCGAAATCTGAGCAGGGCTAAAGCCCTGCACTACTGCAAAAGTGGAAGAATGGCCTTTCCCAAATCGCTGTCACTGCAGCCAGGCTTCTGTAATGCATGTACCTTTATTATATCGTGCCTCTCTGCCTCGGGGAGAGGGCTGCAAAGTCCGATTACAGTAAGATGATCCATTTATAAACGCTCCAGGCGAGCCTGGAAGAACCGCAAGAATTTGGGTTCGTAGACCAGCCGAAGGCCGGTTGCTTTGTCCCGGTTCCAATAAACTTCTTCTATGGCTTCTGCAGTGACGTCCATATGGGCTTGAGTATAGACTCGTCGGGGGATGGTTACTCGCACCAGTTCCAGGCGCGGATATCTATGTTCGCCGGTTTTCGGGTCGCGCCCGGCCGAAAGAATTCCCCTTTCCATGGTCCGAACTCCGGCTTCGATGAAGATATCGGCTGTTAGAGCCTGAGCAGGGAATTTATCCTGTGGTATGTGAGGATAAAAGCGCTTAGCATCCAGAAATACTGCATGACCGCCAATCGGCAGCACAATGGGAATACCCCAATGCAAAAGTTTTTGACCGAGATATTCCACCTGCCCTACCCTTGCACGGATGTGGTCATCATCGACCGACTCTTCTATCCCTCGCGCCATGGCCTCCATGTCTCGTCCCGCCAGCCCTCCATAGGTATGGAGTCCTTCATACACTACCACCAGGTTGCGAGCCGCGTCGAATTTTTCGGCATCGTTCAGGGCCAGCCAGCCACCTATATTAACCAAGGTGTCCTTCTTGGCGCTCATCCAGCAGCCGTCGGTATGCGAACAAAATTCGAGCAAAATCTCAGCAACTTTCCTATCCGCATATCCCGGTTCCCGTTGTTGAATGAAGTAGGCGTTCTCTATGGCTCTGGTGGCGTCCAGCAAGACTGGTATCTGGTAGCGGTTGCATAGATTTCGAAGATCTCGCAGGTTCTGCATGGAGATGGGCTGCCCCCCTGCCATATTCACCGTAGCTGCCAGGCTGATGTAGGGGATGCGATCATGACCGACCTTCTCGATTAGATTTTTCAACTTATCGAGATCGACATTTCCCTTGAAAGGATTCGTGCTCTCGGGATCGTGCGCCTCATCGATGATGACATCCACAAAAGTTCCACCTGCGAGCTCCTGGTGGGTGCGGGTGGTCGTAAAATACATATTGCCGGGGACATAGTCGCCCTGTTTGATATATATCTTGGAAACCAGATGCTCCGCACCGCGTCCCTGGTGAGTGGGAACGACATGCTTATGGCCGTAGTATTTTTGCACATTTGCTTCCAAATGATAGAAGTTGCGACTGCCGGCGTAAGCCTCATCGCCCAGCATGAGGCCGGCCCACTGGTAGTCGCTCATCGCCGAAGTACCCGAATCCGTCAGCAAATCGATATAGACATCCTTGGATCGCAGAAGAAACGTGTTGTAGCCTGCTTCACGGATACACCGTTCACGAAATTCGCGGGTGGTCCAGCGGGTCGGCTCGACCACTTTCACCTTCCAGGGCTCAGCCCATGATTTCTTGGAAATGTCACGCTTTCGAACGCGGGTATTTTCCATGCTGTCCGTCCTTTTTTGTTGGTTTTCATTATTATGAAAGAGCAGCCCGTCTCGGCTTTTTGATACCTTAAATCAGCAACTACTTCCACGCTGTGATCCCGAGGAGCCTACGGACGACGAGGAATCTGCATTGGAGCAATCCGCTAATCACCCGCATCGATGCCCGTGCAACAAACCATAAGAAATGTGGCGCACGCTGTCATTAGATTCGAGAGCTTATTTTTGCCTATACTTGGCGACTCCATCGGATCACTAATCGCTGATGTAAGGCCCATCTGTCATTTCTCGTCACGCTGCGGCGCGACTCTTCGGAATGACAACGCGCTGGTAATCGCCAAACTCAGGTTTCGAATTCATCATTCGTGATGGACACGGACAAAGGTAATAATTAGAAAGCTTCTGCGGTTTAAGGGTTGTTGCGGTTAGAGCGTTCCCTCCAATGTTCCTGAATTGAGGAAGATCGCGCCAACTTATGCTGTCACCATATGCGTCGACTTAAGCGAATCAACCAATGAACCGGGTGGATTGCATGTTATTGTGAAATCCGCCCTCCCGTCATTCCCGCAGGTTCCTGGTGGGAATGACGTATCGGAGGTCTTATCTCCATTCTTTTTTCTTCATGTTCCTTGTTGCACTCGTGGTTGAACTAAGATCAACGAGATTTCATTTTAGTTCAAACGCGGTCCTGAGACAGGGTAACACAGCCTAATTTGCTGGGTTTCGTACCTCAACCCAGCCTAGTTGGGATCCAAAATTTTCTTCTTAAACCCGCTAGCCTTGAGAGGCGATACCCGCCTTGCGCAGGAGCAGTTGCCAGTCTTCATCGACCATGGTCTGGATCTGGTCCAGATCGTTTTCTCTGAGGTGTTTAAAGCGCCCCTGCAGCTTAAAATATTCTTTGACCAAATACCCTTTGGGCATGAAGTTGATCGTGTATTTCGAACCATTTTCAACTTCATACAATGGGAAGATATTCGTTTGAACCGCCATGCGGGCAATTTTAACCGACATCTCCGAAGGAATTCGCCATCCTGTTGGACAACTGGCGAAAATGTGAAGAAATCGAGAGCCTTTTATCGATCTGGCTTTGCCGACCTTGCGCGTCAAATCCTCCGGGTAAGCAATGCTGGCCGTCGCCGCATATGGAATGCGGTGCGCTACGAGGGCTTCTACAATGTTCTTTTTGCGCATCTTTTTCCAATCCTGCCCCGGCGTGGTGGTCGTCCAGGCGCCGTAAGGCGTCGACGAACTGCGTTGAATGCCCGTATTCATGTAAGCTTCATTATCGTAGCAGACATAAATAAAGTCCTCATTGCGTTCAACCGCCCCGCTGAGTGCTTGAAAGCCTATATCGAAGGTACCGCCGTCACCGGCCCAGGTGACGACACAAGTCTCTTTGTCGCCTTTGGCATCGAGTGCTGCACGGACTCCGCTGGCAACCGCACCTCCGGTTTCAAATGCGCTGTGAATCACCGGGATCTGTAAAGTAGACTGCGGATAAGGCCCCGCAATGATGGACCAGCAGCAAGCAGGAAGGACCATCATCGTTTTGTCGCCCAGCGCCCTCAGAACAAATTTCATGGCGACAGCAGCCCCGCAACCCGGGCATCCCACGTGTCCGGAATGCATATAATCACGATCAGGAACGTTAAGTTGCATGATTCACCTCGTGGAGTCCCATCCAAATACTGTCATCAGGACAGAACTCCTGATCTTTGGTTTGCCGATAGATCTCTCTTAGTAGATCCGGAGTCACATCACGACCGCCCAGTCCTGCGATGTAGCTGAAAACGCTCGGTCTGGAGACTAGATTGCACAGCGCGGCCCGCACTTCCTGAGCGAAAATGCCCCCCGCACCAAAGGAACAGTTTCGATCGATGACAGCCACTTTTTGTGCGCTGCCGAGCATCTGACGAACAGCGTCGACAGGAAAAGGTCTGAACAGCTTAATTTTCAGCAGTCCAACCCGCTCGCCATCCGCTCTTAAATCCTGCAGAAGCTGGCGACTAGTGCTGGTTATTGTTCCGGATGTGACCATTATGATTTCGGCATCATCGCACTGAAGGGCTTCTACAGTTCCATAACGGCGTCCGAAGCTGCCGTCGAATTGATCTTCCATGTCCGAAAAACGCCTTAATACTTCTTCCATCGCCTGTTGAATGCTGTAGCGCATTTCCATGTAGATGTTGGGAGGCGCCAATTGATTGAATGCACATGGATTCTGAGTGTCCAATTGAAATTTCGGCTGATAAGCGGGTAGAAAAAGATCAACTTGTTCCTGTGACGGCACATCGACCGGCTCATAGGTATGAGAAAGAAAGAACGCGTCCAGAATGACCATGACCGGCAAATTGACTGTTTCTGCAAGCCAAAAAGCCTGCAAGGTAGTGTCCAGAACCTCCTGCCCCGTTTCACAATATAGCTGCAGCCAGCCCGTATCTCGCTGAGCCAGACTGTCTGTCTGGTCCGTCCAGATATTCCAACCGGGAGCGAGCGCCCTGTTCACTTCGGCCATGACGATGGGAAGTCTAGCCCCCGAGGACCAGTGCAGCAATTCGTGCATCAAAGCCAATCCCTGTGACGAGGTAGCGGTGAAAGTTCGTACGCCCGTCGTGGCAGCACCGATCAGCGCCGCCAGGGCGGAATGTTCGCTTTCCACCCGAAGAAAGCGAGCATCCAGGCTGCCATCTGCGCAAAAATCGGAAAGCCGCTCGACGATATGCGTCTGAGGAGTAATAGGATAGGCGGATATGACATTTACGCGAGCCAATCGCACCGCTTCGGCAACTGCATGGCTTCCTTCCAGAACTTGCTTCATGACTCCCTCAATGCATAGCTACAATGTTAAAATCGAATCCCGCAAATTGCTCAATCTTCTTCCTGCAGCACCATCGCGTTCCTTGGGCATTCCACCACGCAAATGCCACAACCCTTGCAGTAATCATAATTAATGTGCCGCCCTGTGTCTGTTTCTTTGACTACCGCTAAATCCGGACAGAAAAGGCGGCAGTTGTCACATTGATTACAAAGTCCGCAATTGAAACAGCGTTCGGCTTCCCTAATCGCCAAATTCGCGGAAATTTTCAGATCGATTTCCGCGAAAGAGTCGACCCGTTCCTCCTTCAAGAGCCTGGGTTGCACGATTCTAGGACTGAGCTGAAAGTAATCCGCGTTGATTTCTTCATATGCCACGATATGACTGTTGCGCTGGCAGCGTGGTCCCTTTATGTATATTTCCATACTAACAGACGGTCCGTCTCCGACCCTGCAGTTCGCCATCCTTTCATTGACAGCCGCGGCACCTTCTTGAAAAAGTGCATCAAGGGCAATGGCCGCTTCCTTGCCGGAAGCGACTGCATGTACCACGCTTTTGATTGGATTGGTGACATCGCCTCCGTATACGATCACCGCTGCATCGTCTGAGTAGCTAAGCACCGAATTGTGCAAGCGAACCAACCCATTTCCCCGTGCAGGAGGATCATACCAATCTTCCAGTGCTTCCAGTCCAATTGCTTTGAATACTCTTGTAACCCCAACGGATTCGGTTTTTTGCGGAACAGGCTCAACGCAGGCCCTGCCGGCGGCATCGAAGTCAACCACCTGCACTTGCTGCAAAGTCAACGAATATCCATGCCCGTGACTGTCGATCCGGTTCACCGTGCGCAATTCAAGCAATTCTATACCTTCTTCCAATGCCATTCGGATCTCGTCATGGAAGGCGGGCATATCTTCGCGGCGGCGACGATAAATCAGAACAGGTTCGGCGCCCAGCCGCAAAGCCGAGCGGGCTACGTCTATTGCCGTGTTGCCGCCGCCAATGATCGCCACCTTTCCGCTCAATCGAACATCTTCGCCTCTGTTGACCGTCTGCAAAAACGACAATCCGTCAGTCACGCCTTCCAGATCTTCGCCAGGAATATGCAAACGCGGTATCCTGGAATAGCCGCAACCCATGTAAATGGCATCATACTGATCGTTGGCTTCCTGCAAAAACTCCCTGGAAATTTGCCGGCCGCAATGGATATCAAAGCCCGTCTGCGTGATCTGTTCTATTTCTTTTCTCAAAACAACAACCGGTAGACGATATGAAGGGATTCCCCAGCGCAGCACACCGCCAGGTTCGGGCATCGATTCGAACACATCGCAACGGTAGCCGAGGCGACTCAGAAAGTAAGCCGCTGCGAGACCGCTTGGACCCGCTCCCACTACCGCTACCTTTTGCTCTTTTGAAGAAAGCCTCTCCAAATCCGCCTTCAGCTCATAGCGACCGGCAGTATCGGCGAGAAATCGCTCGAGGTTGTGAATCGCTATGGCCTCGTCAAATTCTCCTCTATTGCAGACCTGCTCGCAAGGATGAAAGCAGACGCGGCCGCATACTCCGGGGAAAGGATTTTCTTTGAGTATGGTTTCCCATGCTTCCTTAAAAAGTCCCTGAGTCGTCAACATTTCGATTCGCCCGATGTCCTCTCCGGCAGGACAAGCCGCACTGCATGGTGCGGTCTTTTCATCGTAGCGAGGGCGCAGAAAGCGCCAGGATCCGGTCTTATTGCTTTCCGTTGTGAGATGAGAGCGTGGAATGAATAACGGAGGGGTTTTTATGGTCATATCTTGAGCCATTATAATGTGTCCTCGTATTTCGATATCATGACACGGATGATTCCGCTTCTGCTTGCAGCAATCCGACCAATTGTACCTCATCGTACGCATCCTTTACCGCCTGGATGTTTTGCTCGGGCTTGATCGGAATCTCCTCTGACACTGCTTTTGCGATGGCATCCAGCGGCGGCATGTCCAACATGCGGGCAAGCGCACCCATCATGGCAGTATTGACAATCGGGTGAGTGCGTGTTCCGAGTTGATGTCGCAAAGCAATCCGGGTGGCATCTACAAAAGCCAGGCTGCAACCGGAAAATTTTTCCACTTGCGGTGGCAGAGCGGGCGCATTTATCAATATCCACCCTCCCGGTTTGAGCCCCATGGTTACATCGATCCCTTGCAGTAAAGTTTTATCCATAACGACCACATGGTCCGGATTGTACACGTTGGTGCGCACCCAGATCTGACTTTTATCCAAACGTAAATAGGCTTCGACCGGCGCTCCGCGACGCTCTACGCCAAACAGCGGAAAGCTTTGCACATAATATCCCGCCTGGAAAAATGCTTTGGCCAGCAATATCGTCGCCACAACAGTCCCCTGCCCACCCCGTCCGTGAAAGCGAATTTCCAGCATCACACTTCCTCCCACAGTAATTCGTTCTTGAGTGCTTAGTTCTACTTTGTCTCATCAGCCTCGCGCTGCCATTCTCGCATGCGGAAAGACGGTATCCGGTCTGTTCTGCATGCAACCGACACTTTCAATCACATGGTTTTCGTTGATGTGACACAGTAGGATAGGATCACACTCACGCAGCGCCTACGGCCTGCTCCAGACAACCACAATGGCTTTAGCAGGTTTTTCACTCAAACACCGAAAACTGTGACTGACGTCTGATTCAAAATAGATACTGTCGCCGGGGTCAAGCAATTCCACCCGATCCACCGATCGAAACTCCAGCTTCCCATCAAGCAAGTGAAGGAACTCCTCTCCGTCATGGCTGACAAAAATCATGTCACTGGTGTCCTGAGGAGGAAACTCAACAAGAAAAGGCTGCATCTGCTTGTCGGTCTTTTTCGCCTCCAGAGCTTCGTAGATATAATTTACCTCACCTTTTTGATGATGCGGCCTTCGCTCGACCCGCGTGCGCTCCCGTACTCGAGTCACTGCAATCTTTTCGCTGCCCGCCTGATCCTGAAAAAAATAAGACATACTCACATTCAAGGCTTTTGCCAACCTAAGCAGGGTTGCAACGGGGGGGACAACCTCGTTATTTTCGACTTGAGACAGATATTCTCTGGATAGATCCGTTTTGGCGGAGAGATCATGGAACGTGTAGCGATGCTTTTCTCGAAGCTCTTTCATTTTGCCGCCAATTCTTAGCGCTTCGACGTGGGGATCGATTTGTTGCTGATCGGCCATATGTCATCCCTCCCTGATCTAGATTCATTATGCTTGGGTTGTAAAGATCGTCTCTGCAGTCTCTCCGAGGCGGGATTGAGTGGGGAGGCGGCATACAGAGGGTGAATCGACCTTCCTGAATTCCTGCCCCCTGCTTAACAAGCTGCAAGGACAAGCTTCGCCGGACTCACAGTTTTAGCTTCCCCCGAACAAGAGTAGCTGCATTTTCTAAATTATATAACGATCCGTCGGATAGAGAAAGTGTTTCCGTTCTCCCGATTGGAATGTGGCCGAAATTGCATTTCATAGCAACACTGAAACCAAGAGCTTTCAGACCAGGGGGTCTATCCACTCTTATCGAGAAGTTAGGAACTCTGCCGGTCCTCTCCATTGACAAATCTCAAAAAAAATGTTCGGGTTCTGCATATTCTTACTTTTTCAACTTACCCTTTTATGAAAGGGGTAAAGTATGTTTGAAAGACCCTCAAAAATGCCCATACCAAGCCCCAGGGGCTACATTCCAGGCTCTTGGGGAGCGAGACTTTGCACACTTTTCTTAATGCGCTTTGATAAAGTGAAATCCAAGAAAGCTTCCGCAAGAGGCTTTAGAGCAAAGGAGAGGCCATGTATTTCGCACAGGGAGACCTTTTCCACGGTATGGGCAAGGAATTTGTAAAAGAAATCATGGATATCGCTGTGAAAGAATCTTATGAAAAAGCAGGCGTATTGTTTCATAAAGGCGATGCTGCGAGCCACTTTTATATCCTCCTAAAGGGGGATGTCAGATTGACCACCGGTGAAGCCGGTCATGTAATCCACGTGGTAAGTCACGCCGGAGAAGCCTTTGGCTGGTCAAGCCTGGCCGAACGTGACGTTTACTCGGCTTCGGCCGAATGCTCCAAACCCACCACGCTGCTAAAAATCAACGGAAATACGCTGCAGGAAATCCTCGCGAAAGATCCAGCAAATGGAGTTGTATTCTATAAACGACTCGCGGGCACGCTCGGAAGGCGGCTGATCCAGAGTTACGGGATGATCGGCTCCGCATCCCAAGCCGAATCTTCATCATCTTTTGGAGCCGGGCATCTCATGGATACTCACCCTAGTTAGACGCCACCTGGAAACCCACAATTTCTTTTCCCCTCGAGGGAGAGAGGTTATGGGGGGGAGGTGTAATTTCAAATACTAACACCCTCACCGCGCCTGGTCGGCTAAGGCCCGCAGCGCAGGGCTTTAGCCCTGCTGGAATAGGCAAGCCCAAAGGGGCTTGCCTACTGGAATAAGAGACTTTTCGGATGAAAGCTCATTAGACAAATTGGTTGGACTTTGGGCTTATTTTTAAAGATCATCTTGCCGGCGGCGCTTCTCGGCAGATCTCAGACAGTCCCGATGAGCGTAGTATGCATGACTATAAAGGCCGGTGTCTAACATCCGGCCTTGTTTTGCTCCCGCACCTTCCGTAGGTGTGTCTGTGACGCTCACAACCCATGCTTACATCTCCAACAAAATGGGCTTACCAATTAACAAGTGACCGTTACGTTGTATTTGTGATGCAATAAAACCTTGTAGGTTGTCCGAAAATGCCCTTTTTGTCATTTTGAATCACGCCTTGGAATAATTGAGAACATGTTACATGTACAACTTGTGCGAGTAGGATTTCTCGCTTCCGCCTCGAAATGACACTACAAAACGAAATCTCGTGGTGTTATTGGACACGAACCGATTAAGACCAGCACAGGCCTCCAAAATTCCCTCTACCTTCTCAACCCTGCCGGAATGAGGTGTAAGCAGGTTGCTTCTCTCGGCTAATAGCTTGTGCACCTCCGGATTTTAATCCAAAAGACGCAGCGCGCTTGCAATTCCTGTTGATTTCTTGGATTTTTCCCGAAACATACTTTGTAAAACTCTGCGCTTTTCAGACAGAGTAACTTCCAATGTGAGTTTTCGCCAGGCTGTGCTATTTTGATGATAAAAGACTTGTATGAAATAGGAGGAGAAATGACTAAAAATGAACTGATTACAGAATTGGCCAGGGTTGAAGGCATCACATTCAGAGCTGCGGAACTCGCTGTCAATGCTACCTTTAAAGTCATGGAAAATACCCTCGCGTCCGCAGATAGGATCGAGATTCGCGGGTTCGGCTCCTTTAAGATAAAGGAATACGAAGGATATGAGGGAAGAAATCCAAGAACTCTAGAGAAGGTCAAAGTGGGACCCAAGAAATTACCATTTTTTAAAGTGGGAAAGGAGCTGGCAAGGAGAATCAACTCGGGCGAGTCTGTCGATGTCGACTCGGACACATAAGCTACAGAGCCGTATCAACATAACCAATTGCAGTCTGCGGTCATCTTCTCAATCAGAGTCTTCGTCGATTAAGGCGCCATACGTGCGGGGCAGCTCGTACAGGTACTGAACCCTATCAGGTTCCAAAACATGGCAATAGCACTCGTGAGTCCGCTCGGCCATTTTTCCATTGCTGAATTCATCCCGAGGGTATTCCTCTGCCTCATAGATCAACTCCAAGTATTGCCGCTCGCTTTCGATGGAGAATACTTTGGCGGAAAACACCTCCAGAAAAGCCTTGATAAGGGAAGCATTGATCTTTGCAAGGTCCCTCCCCACACCGTTGCTTAGCATTTTCTGAACCAGTTGCTCTTTGTTGTCCTCGAAAAACGCGGCTTGAGCGCGGTTTATTTCTGCACGATGTCTAGTGCAATGGGAACCTCGTTTCACACGAGAGGCTCTCAAGTCACACTTGAGGATCTTGCTTTGGATGCATTCATCATAAAATACTTCTAACGGTTTCATGGTATTGCTCCTTTCTTCGCCGTATTCGCTGGCAGTTGACCAGGAGCTCCTGTCTAACGAGGGGAATAGTTACATCCCCGCGTGACACAATTGAGGCTGAAGTGACTGCAACTGCCGGCATCTTCTGTTACCCATGAAGTATAGCAACACGCATGCCCATGCGCTTTGCGATAGATGCACGGCAGCAGCAAAAACAGGGATTCACCAAAGACAATCAAGAGGTTACTCAAAAATTTAAAAAGAATGTAGAGCAATTGCCTGCCGGCTCAAGCCTACCGACAAACTCAACTAAGTTGACGACATATGAGCGAGGGTGAAAGAAGTTGACACTTTTCATTCTGGTGCAAGGTCATTCGGCAACGCGTTGCATAGTAAAATAAATTGTGCTGCCGTCAGCAAAATCTCTCCAAACTCCACTAATATTGCCTAAGTTTGGCGATTTTCTTAACTTTTGCAAAGCGCTTGAGCATAACGGTGGAGTGGAGCAGTTCATACAAATCAAGCCTTCTTTGTTGCAATTGTGGTATAGTGTCCCTGCCTATCTGGAAGAACATCATCTCTACAAATCCGAGCATCTTACCTTCGCCCCAATAAAGGAACCTATCCGCCATCTTTAGCCAGGTACTTGCGATCACTACTCGAATTGATCCTTCATTC
>Ga0210125_1000050_pt1 | contig 24894 bp, 17 predicted proteins | sample RushMan_CattailN_FD_185555 | JGI IMG/M metagenome (GOLD analysis project Ga0210125, IMG submission 185555) | Wetland microbial communities from San Francisco Bay, California, USA, that impact long-term carbon sequestration -... | ecosystem: Environmental > Aquatic > Marine > Wetlands ...
TGAGCCGGCCCTGAGGATTGGGTTTTCGTCAACAGCCCGGCCACGAAGCCCGAATCACGGTTCCTTTTCCTGGTATGGCTTTAACCTCGAAGAAGCCTCCGGACAGCTCCGCGCGTTCCTGCATGGTGGCCAGGCCCAAACCTCGTTCTTCCCTGGAGCGAATTTCTTCTACATCAAAGCCAATGCCATTATCCTCAATAACCAACTCGATATGCTCGGCATTTTCCCTCAAGGATAGGTCGGCAAACTCCGCCCCACTATGTTTGGCAACGTTGTGCAGCGCCTCTTGGATAATTCGAAAGACCACGATCGTTAATGATTCTGGAATCTTGTCCTGATCTATGTCCATACGTTGCTTAATATGGGTGTTCGGATAAGCCGTTTGGAATTTTCTACAAAACCAGCCGATCGCTGTCACAAGCCCCAAGTCATCCAATACAGATGGACGAAGATCGGCCATGATTCTTCTTGTCTCATCGATAGTGCCCGACACTGTCGAGATGAGCGCATTTAATGAACTGGAAAGTCGGTTGGCGATCTGATCCGACTGACTTAAGAGATTCTCAAGACTCAATTTGATCGCCGTCAGAGACGAACCGATACCGTCGTGAAGTTCTCGCGAAATCCGCTTCCTCTCCTCCTCATGCGCCGATAGAATCCGATTCGATAGCGATTTCAGCCTTCGTTCATTTTCCCGCAGGGAAGCTTCCAGCTGTTTTCTTTTGGTGACATCAATATGATTGCCGAGAATTGCCGGCCTTCCCAGATGCTCGATGATGGCGTTTCTCCTTTGTACCCAGATCGTATTCCCGGTTTTGGTGATCCCTCTTGCGTCATACTCCGATGGCACAGCAGCGCCACTAAGCCTTTTCTCTGTTATTTCCTGAATAAGGTTCCGATCTTCCGGGTGAACCAGATTCAGCATTTCCATGCCGGCAAGGTCCTCTTCCGGGTAGCCGTAGATCTGCGCAAGTCTTTCGTTGGCGAAGGCAATTCGACCGTCTTGTTCAATAAAAATGCCGGTCAATGAATTTTGGACCAGATTGCTGTAATTTTGCTCCGACTCTCTCAGAGCCTTTTCTGCATTCTGCCGCTCGATGATTTCCAATTCCAGAGCATGAATCGCCTCCGTCAAGTTTCTGGTTCTATCCGCCACTCGGGCTTCCAATTGCTCATTTGCCTGCCGGAGTTTGTCTTCAAAAAGTTTGCGTTCATTGATTTCTCCCTGCAGATCTTTAAATAGACGTGCGTTTTCCAAAGCCAAGGCTAGAGACGCAGATAGCTTGAGCGCGAAATCAACGTGAGCTTCGTGAAAAGTGAAAGTCGATGTATGATAGTTAAAAAACTGCACACCAATCGCTTCGTTCTTTACAATGAGAGGAGTGGTAAGAACGGAACGGATATTCCATTGCCGCATGTGCTTACGGTTCACGCGTTTGTCATTAAATGCATCGAAAATGGCCACGGGCTCTTTAGTTTTCATCGCAAGAACGGCATGCAACTCTTCCTCGTCAGTCATTTCCGTTCCGATGACCCCTTTTGGAAGACCATGAACATAACTAACGCGCCAATTGCCATTCTTAATCAAAGAGATTGCGGCTGTCTCACATTCCAGTGCCTTGGCCCCCTTCGTAAGGGCCTTCTGCATGATCTCATCAAAGCTGAGCGTCGAATAGATAATCTCGCCAATCGAGTTTAGTATCCGATTGAATCTTTCCGCCCTTTGTCGGGCCAACTTTTCTTCATGCCTGCGGATAACATCCAAAAGAACCAAAGGGAGCAATTGCAGGTAGCCATGCCCCGGATCTTTGACCACATAATCGGCAACCCCTAATTTGAGTGCCTCCACCGCAAGGTTCTCCGAACCGCTGCCGGTCAGCATAACAAAAGGTGATCGATTCCCATCGCCACGGGCTCTTTTGAACAATTCCATACCGGACATGCCCGGCAGCCCAAAATCTATAACGACAAGATCGAAAGATTGAACACCGGACCGGAGCAATTCGAGAGCTTCCTCGGCTTTCTGACACTCGCTGATTTGCCAAGAGATTTCACTTTTGCCTAGCGCCCTGCGAAAAGCCACCCTGTCATGCTCGTTGTCCTCCACCAGAAGGACGCGCATTTTCCCGGCTGTTGATAACTCATTCATTCCGGCCGTCCCCGGGAAGCTCCACCAATTCCCAAAAAATGTTGATCGCATTAACCGCCCTGGAAAAATTATCAAATCCAACGGGCTTAACAATGTAGGCATTGACGCCGAGATCGTAGCTCTTCAGCCTGTCCTCCTCATCTTTAGAGCTCGTGAGGATAATCACAGGAAGGTATTTGAATTCCTCACTCTCCCGAATCTGCTTCAAAACGGCCATGCCATCCAGTTTTGGCATCTTGATGTCGAGCAGCAAAATCCCGGGGAGCGGCGCCGATCCAGGCTCGCTGTATTTTCCTCGCCGATATAGGTAGTCGAGGCACTCCACTCCGTCCCGAACAACATATAGCGGGTTCAAAATATTGTTCTTTTTCCATGCCCTTTTGGTAGCAATGATGTCGTGCTCGTCGTCTTCAGCCATCAGAATCACAAAACGCTTCTTTTCCATTATTTTAGACTCCCGGACTTTTCTTTGGCAGTGTTACGAAAAAAGTACTCCCGCTGCCCGGTGTAGATTCAACCCGAATAGAGCCACCCATCAAGTTGACCGCCTTACGGACGATGGCGAGCCCTATCCCGGTCCCTTCAAATTCTTCTCGGTTATGGAGTCGCTGGAAAATTCTAAATATTTGGTCATGATAACTGGAATCGATTCCAATACCATTGTCGCGCACGTATAGCTCGATGAAGCCTCCTTCTGAAGACTGCCAGCCCAACTCGATAAGCTTTATGTTTGATTTGTTGAATTTGATCGCGTTGCTGAGTAGGTTGCTCAGGATTTGTTTGAGAAGCGATTTTTCGCTTTCGATCACCGGCCACTCGTCGGGTGTGGTTATTTCGACCTCCTCGGTCGACTCCAGGGTTGTTTTCATCTCGCGCAAAACGGTCCCGAGGTCGACTTCCTCGATGTTCTGTTTGAGCCTTCCTATTCTTGAGAACGCCAACAAGTCATCAATCAGGGCTTCCCCCTGTTTTACCGCAAGTGTGAGACCGTTCAAATATTCAAGTTGCTCGCCGCCGAGAGTCTCTTCCAGATCTTCGCGCAGAAAATCAGCATAATTGTGAATGGCCCTAAGCGGCGCCTTTAAATCGTGGGATGTCACGTAAGCAAATTGAGAGAGTTCCTCATTGGCATTTCGCAGTTCGACAACTTTCGCCTCCAATTGCTGACGAAGTTGTTGAAGTTCATTTTCCTGCTGCATGCGTACGGTGACGTCCTCGATGGCCAGAAGAATTAGATCGGGGCCCTGGCCGTCTTTCTTGTAAACTCGCCGGGCATTGAGCAGCATGATTTTGTGGCCTATCGTAGGGAAAACATGCTCCGCCCAAAAATCTTCGATCGTCGTCTCTTCGAGGAGGACCTTTGCCAACAGGCTTCTGAGCTCGGGTATCTCCCACTGTCGGTTCCCGAGCTCGTAGATGTGGCGTCCGAGAGTTTCTTCAACAGAGGTCATAAATGTTTTGTAGAAAGCGTTATTGACAGATACGACTCGCAGGTCCGCATCGAGGACGATCAGCGGCTCTCGCACGGTCTGTAAGATATTCTCGGCGTATTCGAATGCCGCCTTATAATCGGCTTCCAAACCTACAGGTTCTTTGTCCGGAGTCAGAATGTTGAGTTGTTTGTCGTAATGGCTCATAACTTTTTGTTTTCTATGAGTTCGTCCTTGCGAAGAGGATTCATGAGAGTCCTATCGGCATACCCGCGCATAAATATAGGCGGGCAACCAGGCTGCTTTTTCTGGATTCCCGCTAAAGCTTGTCCCCCCCAGTCTTTGGGCGGGGAGCATGCGGAAATGACGGTTGGGCAACTCGACATTATATGCCTACGGTTATTGAGAAGTTACGAGCAATTGAGGTAATTTATCAGGATATCTCAGAAATGGAAACCTATTTGTGCCCAACCAATGGGCAATCTCTTCTCGCTTAGGATCTTGGTAAAGACTTTCAGATACCTAGATTTGGCGATTCAATCGGCAATCCCCCCGTCATGTCTGAATAGCAATCACCAAATTTAGGAGATGGAAAGGCCGTGGCTTATCTTGGGACACGGTTGCTGCTCTGGTAGTCGGGCGAAACATGCCGGGACGTCTCCACAGGCCAGACTACACGAACGGTTGTACCCTCTCCTGGAATGGTTTCAAGTGAGAAGCTCCCCCCGGTAAGCTCGGCTCTCTCCTTCATCCCGGTTAGCCCAAGGCTTTTGGCAGTGCTTGTTTGGAGAATGTAGTCCAAGTCCATGCCAACCCCGTCATCGGCGATGGTCAGCTCAATGTCATTGCCATCCTTTTGCAACGATAAATCTACCCATTCCGCCTTGCTGTGCTTGGCAATGTTGCTCAACGCTTCCTGGATGATTCGAAACAAAGCGATCTTTAAATCCTCCGGAATCAAATTCTCGTCGATTCCAAACTCGGGCTCGATATGAGGGTTGGGATAAAGGTTTCGAAATTCTCTGATAAACCAATCAAGCGTGGCAAGTAGACCCATTTCTTCCAGAGTTTTCGGCCTCAGTCCCATATAGATGGACCGGGTCTCATCAATCGAACGCTGCAGCGTGGGAACGAACCGCTCCAGGATATTCATCGCACCTTCCGGGTCTCCTCGATCTCTTCGGCTGAGGACCGTCTCCACCCCGAACTTGAGGGCCGCGAGGGTCTGCCCGATGGAATCGTGCAACTCACCTGCCAGCCTTTTCCTTTCTTCCTCCTGAGCCGCAATGAGTCTTGAGGGGACCCGCCGCAACTCATCGTTGGCTCTGCTGAGCTCCAGGGTTCGTTCCTGGACCCGAAGCTCCAGTTCGTCCCGCGATCTTTGCAGTGCCTCAATGAGCCTCATCCGTTCCATGGCAGTCGCAACCTGATCGGTCACCGTTTTCATGAGGGCCAGATCCTCGGGTGTGAAGTGAGTCCGAGTTTTTGTCCCAAAAGAAAGCGTCCCAATGGTTCGTCCCTGAGCCATGAGCGGATGGCAGGCATAAGCCTGGACTCCGTAGCTCTTGACCAATCCGGTGCGAAGATCCGGGGTGTTGAAGATATCTTCGGCGATGATGCGCGTCCCTTCTCGTGCCACACAGCCGCACACGGCAACCCCATAGTCCAGCCATTCGATTTTTCGCACCTCCTCTTCCGGGATGCCGGCACAGGCATTGAGATGGAGCTTACCTGCCTGCCCGTCTACCAGGAAGTTGAAGAATACATGGCAGTCCAAGTGCTCCATAACCTGACGGCACAAATCGTTGACGATATCCTGTGGTTCAGGGGTGGCCAGTAGTAAGCTCGCTGTCCGCGAGAGCAGCCTGAAGCGCGATTCGCTTCTCCGCAGGGCGTCTTCGGCCAACTTGCGCTCCGTGATATCGAGGAACACGGTAGCGAAACGCCCCGGTTCAGTCCGGAAAGCGCTTACGTCGTAACACCGTCCCAGGGGTTTGCTCCATTGCTCAAAGTGATCCGGCTTCCCGTTGAGGGCGACGCGCCCATACCGGTCAATCCAAAAACTCTCGATCTGGGGTAGCACCTGACGAGCGGTCCGATTGGCCAGGCTCTCGATCTTAAGACCTGTCTGCACCTCGAAGGCCGGGTTTGCCTCTAGAAAGCGGTAGTCGCAGGGACGGCCATCTTCATCACAAATGATCTCGTGGAGGGCAAATCCCTCGCTCATTGTCTCGAAAAGGTTTCGATAGCGCTTCTCGCTTTCCTGTAGAGCGTCCTGTATGTTCCTAAGCTCCGTAACATCACGCCAGGCGACGACACCTGCGAGGATATGGCCATCATGGTCGCGAATAGGGCCCGCATTGCAGAGTAGCGACAGTCGCTCTCCCTTGGAATTGACTTGCACGAGCTCAACATTCTTTACGATCTCGCCTCGCAGGACAGCCCGACAAATGGGCAAATCCTCAAAAGCCATGGGTGTCGTACCATCCTGATAAAAAATCTGCCACTGATTGGCGACATCACAGGCGGTGAGCCCGTCATGACTTCCCCCTAGGATATCCTGTCCATAGCGGCTTACCATCCGAATCTTCACATCTGGGGCCTCCGCGATGGTAATACCCTCCGGGACATACTCCATCAAAGCCTGTAGAGTTTGCCTGCCTTCTTCAGCTTGCGCCAACGCTTCGCGCAGCAAGCGTTCATTAGTCTTCAGTTCTGTAACATCCAGAAAAGCACCGACCGCACCGCGGGGCCGGCCCTGTTCAGCAAGCAGTGGCGCTGAGCTGCAGTAAAGCTGTATTACCTTTCCGTCCTCCTTGAGCACGTCAATCATTTGGCCGATCACTGTTTCACCACGCACGGCACGCTGCATGGGCAGTTCGTCCGGCACCAATTGACGTCCCTCCTGGAAAACCCGATAGCTGGTCAACTCCGACTGCCGTTGGGAAAGCTCAGCTCCGCGGGGTAGTCCGAGCATCCTTTCGTTGGCGGGGTTGCCGCGTATATGGAGACCCTGGGGGTCTTCTGCGATGGCCAAACCGATGGGGACAACTTCAAAGATCGTTTGCAGCTCGGTTATCCTGGACCGTAAATCTCGGTTTAATCGATCGATTTCTTTATCTGCCAGCTTGCGTTGAGTTATGTCCCGCATCACCAAGAGAACCGAAGGCTTACCCAGATAGTCGATGAAGGTACCGGTAACCTCTACCTCCGAGTGTTGCCCGTTCAGCCCGATAATGGAAATCTCCGCCATTGGAGTCTGTATTTTTTCTTCCAGCACTTGTCTCACGCGAATCCTGGTTTGATCGTGAAAATCCGGGTGGACAAAGTCAAGCACCGGCTTCCCGATCACGCTCTCCAGGGACGAAGCACCAAACAGTTTTATCCCGGCAGGATTCAGATAAACGAGCCTGCTATCCGTGTGCACCGCCACCAGGTCAGGTGAAAGCTCGACGAGCAGCCGATAGCGGGCTTCACTTTCCTCAACGCGGCGAATGAAAGGGCTCATGATGAATAGCAGGCACAATGAGCCGGCCGCAACCAGCAAAAGAATAACGATTCCCGCATAGACACCTGCCCGGATGAAGGGCCTTTGGATTTCAGACAGGTAGGATTTTGCCACCAAGCCCACTGCCAGTTTCTCTACCGGTTCATATGCGACAAGAACGGTTTTCCCCCAGGAGTCGGGACCGACCCACACACCGGACTGACCGGAGAGCGCTCGCCGCAATGGCTCGGCAAACTCGCTATCGATGTGTATGGATTTTGGCTCATCAAGAGTGCCGGAGCCGTGGTGGTGCACGACAGGAACAATGACATCGCCTTCTCGACGAACAACCACAAATTCTCCTACCTTTTCAGACCCGTGATGGCCACCGTAGGCGCCCTGGATCTGCCTGAAAGTAGCTGCCCGAGGACCTCCTGGAAAGCCTGGCGAGTGCTCTGCATCGAACTCTGCCACAGCTTCGATGATTCGCCCCTGAACTCTAACGATTTCGAGGAGCCTCTCTCGTTCCTGCTCGAATGCTGCCCGGTACAAAAAAATAATGCTGACAGCGGTAACAAGTGCCGCAGTGATGAAGATAACGCCGATGGAGCTAAGCAATACTTTTTCACGCTCATTCATTGGCAATGTATCCTTTTAGCGCGTGGAAGCTCATTTATGGGGCTTTGCCCGGATTCAGGAGCTGCTCTTTCAAGTGTTGCAGGATAATAGCATTTCTCGCATTTTTGAAGAACTCTTATGTCTATAGGGTCATTGAGTATTTTCAAATCGAGGCAGCAGGGATTCCATCGCGATGGTAGGGTTTTACTGTACATTAGTGACGAGTAATCCATTGCCTTTACTATTTCGAGCGATCAACAGGAAGAAATAATCGGCCCATCCCGGATTAGTGAGAAAACCCATATTGTCATTCTAAGGCCGAGGAATTTTTGTTCCTGGTAGGTGTGCCACAAGATTTCTCACTTCATTCCAAATGACGAGACAGTCCAGTTCGCTCGAATTTCTCACCAATTCGCAAAGTATTAAATGATCGGTAGAATGGACTCCCTTGCCTAGACAAACAGAATTCCCGGACAAGCTCCTAGCAAAAGGAAACAAGACATTTATATTACTGTTACAGTAGCACCTCAATTCAAGGAGAAAGAAATGATCGGAAAAAGAATGTTCAGGAGTTTTGTTGTCGCTGGTTTTGCCGCAGCTCTGTTGTCGGCGGCTGCATTAGCTGCGCAGTCCGAGGAGTCCTGCTATCAGCTTGGCTACCGTTATGGCAAGTGTGCGACCCAGGTAATGCTCCAGGATAAATGCGCGCGGGAAGATGATGTGGTGATCCCTGATCGATGCAAAGGTCTTAAAGAAACGGAAGAAGGGACCAAGGCCGGCGCTAAGGAGGTTTTTGAAGCGCACGGATTGAAGAAAAAAAAAGAGGGAAAATGAGAGCCTGAGGGTGATTGAATCGTTCACCTGAAGTTGAGCTCGACCGCTCCTTCCAAGAGCATGTCTGAAGTCACACCGCTTCCCAATGGGACCCCTGGTTGTGATCTCTTGACTGCGTCACATACGCCCAAGATAAGGCCGATACTGCCGGTAAAGAAGCTTGGCCTTCCAGGCCACAGCTCAAAGTCGTTCGTCTCGGTTTATGAAATGCTCTGGAAATCGCGGTGGCGGAGCAATGAATCGGGAGAAAAGCCGGCTTTAAGTCTTTTCGTCCAGTACTTTGCGAACCGTAATCGCTAGCTGTTTTCTGTCGAGAGGTTTCAATGCATAAGCTTTTGCACTTATTGTATACGCTCGTTCCTCATCAATCCCTTGACTGTAGCCGGTACACAAAATGGTTTTCATGTCAGGACGAATCTGCAGCACCCGCCTGATGAGTCGGTCACCTGTTATCCCGGGCATTGTCATATCTGTTATGACCAAATCAAATTGTCCCGGGTTGGAAGCGAAAACCTCCATCGCTCTGATGGGGTCAGTCTCGGTTTTGACTTGATACCCAAGTCGCTCCAACATCGATCCCCCAAACATGGCTATCGACTTTTCATCGTCAATAAAAAGAATCCGCTCAGTTCCTGTTGGCAGTTCGGCCTTTGTCTCTTTAACTTCAGACGATCTAATTTGTTTTATTGCAGGGAAAAAGATTTTGAACGTTGTCCCTTCACCCGGATCACTTTCTACTTGGATTGATCCGCCATGAGCCTCAACGATGCCGTGGACCACTGGAAGACCCATTCCGGTTCCTTTGCCAACGTCTTTAGTGGTAAAGTAGGGGTCAAAGATGCGATCCATAATCTCAACCGGAATACCACTGCCGGTATCGCTGACTTTTAGCATGACGTATTCGCCCGGCTGCAATTTTGAGTCGAAGTTTTGGCTTGTCTCGTCTAACAGGATGTTTTGCAGGGAAAACTCCAGATTTCCGCCTTTTTCCTCCATGGCGTGGACGGCGTTGCTGCCAAGATTCAAGATAATCTGATGGATTTGGGTGGGATCAGCTTCAACAGGGTCGCACTCATCTGAGATATTCTGATGAATTTGAACACTCGACGGGATCGAAAATCTCAATAAGTTTATAGCTTCCTTGACCGCAGGCACAAGATTAAGTAGCCGTCGGCTTTCTTCTGATTTGCGACTGAACGTGAGCAACCGCCGCACAGCGTCTCTCGCTCGAAAGCTTGCAGCTTTGATTTCATCGAGATTGAATCTGGCTGGATTTGAATCTTGCATGTCCTCTGCTGCCAATTCAGCGTTACCCAACACGATTCCAAGTATGTTATTAAATTCATGTGCTATTCCACCAGCCAGAGTTCCAACCGCCTCCATTTTGTGGGCATGTCGGAGCTCAGCTTCCAACTTTTCTTTCTCCTCCTCCGCTCGCTTTCGTTCGGTAATGTCCTCGACAAAGCCTTCAAGATATAAAAACCCTCCGTCTTTCCCTCGCACGGCCCAAGCATGAAGGTTTCCTATAAAAATACGGCCGTCTTTACGAACGTAACGGTTTTCTACTCGGATAGGTCCCTCGGTTTGCATAATCATTTTCACAATTTGTTTTCGGCGGGGAGGATCAGCGTAGAGTTCAACGGCCACATCATTCACGAAGCTCATCACCTCCTCGGGCGAATCAAAACCAAACATACGGGCATAAGCGGGATTGGCACGAAGGATCTTACCCTCCGGTGTGGACTGGAAAATGCCCAGCACGGCGTCGTCGAATATTCGTCTATACCTGTCTTCACTCTGGCGTAGAGTCTCTTCCGCTTGTTTGCGCCGATGTTCCCTTGCCAGATTGTCAAGGCCAAACCCGATGCCGCCTGCCACCTTTTCCAGCAGTTTCACATCTTTGTCGCCGAAGAAATTGATCTCATCGGAATAGATTGTCAGGGCACCCCACACCCGCCCTTCCACTTGGATGGGAAACGCCGCGACCGCCTTTATCCCGAAACGGGCCGCACGCTCGTGCCACGGTTGGGTAGGTTGGTCATGCAAAAAGTCATTGTACACAAAATGACGCCGCTCGCGAATACAGCTGCCTGTAGGACCGCGACCCTCGGGACGATCATCGGCATACACCGTGATTCCACGGGCATAATCGTTGGCGCCGCCCCAGATCGCGGTCGGCACAACTCTGCTGGTCACTTCTTCCACGTAGCCGATCCAAGACAGCAGGAAACCACCTTCTTCTACGATCACGCGGCAAGACTCCTCTAAAAACAGCTCGGCGGAAGTTGCCCGTACCACCGCCTGACTCACCTGGCTGAGGACCCTATAGAGCCGGTTGAGCAACTTGATCTCCCGCTGCTGTTGGACCCGCTCGGTGATGTCCTTGGATACGGTCACGAAGTGCCCTTGTTCCGCTGAGACTGCGGAGATCTGGAAATACTTCTGCATTGGGGCGAAGTAGTCCTCGAATTGCGCTGACTTGCCTGTCTGTGCAACATGCGCATAAACTTCGAGATATGGCGGCTCGCCGGTTCCGTATATCCGAGAAGCCAGCGCACCGACCGCCCGTTCATGCAAAATGCCCGTGCTGCGCGAGAATGCAGGATTGCATTCGATAATGCGGTAATCTATGGGCTGCCCCGAGGCATCGCAGATCAGTTCGTGCAACGCGACGATTTCCCCCATTGAGTTAAAGATTGAGTGGAATCTGCGCTCGCTCTCGCGCAGTGCTTCCTCTATTCGCTTTCGTTCGGTTATATCAACGGAAACTCCATTCCAAAGGATGTCACCGGTGGACAGCCGCTGCGGTTTTGACTCCACGCGAAACCACTTGAGTTCACCATTCGTATCGATCAAACGATGCTCTGCGGAAAAATCTTGAAGAGTCTCCGCCGAGATCGACATGGCCCGCCGGATCATCTCCTGATCATCGGGATGAATTGGGGTGAAAAGCAAAGACGGCTCAGCCATGGCCGATTCCGGGGAGATCCCCGCATAATGCAAAATACCATCATTAATATATGGGAGAGAGAAAGATCCATCTTGGTGCAAGACGAACTGAAATACCATTCCAGGTATACTATCCGCAAGAGCGCGAAACCTGTCCGCGCTGCCCGCCAGCGCATCCATCGCCCGCTTGCGCGGCGCCTTGTCCTTCTGCAATTCAACGACCCGTTGACGTAATTCGTGCAGTTCAGATATCAGCTGCTGTCTGGTTTTGGATTCATTCTGCATTTCCGAATCCTCGGAAGATCGATGCGTACCACAAATAAACATAGATTGAAGCGAATCGTGTTGCGGTCTGCAGAGACGACAAAGTAGTTCCCCTTTCTGCTCTTGAAATGACAGTGTGAACAAAGATCGGGCTAGTCGCAATGCCGCGGGATATTTCAGCGAGACTCCGCTTTCAATGGCGCAAGAGCCCCATTGATGCGTTTGCCTTGCTCCTCCGTAATCAGACTGCCCAGAGCCACCTGAAAGCGCGGATGACTCGTTCCTGAAAATATATACTGCCAACGGTACGCATTCAAAACGCCGGCCCTAATGCGCTCGATCTGCTTGTCATCAAATGTCTGTTTGCAGTTCTGCAGAAAATAATCCAGGTCAGCCTTGCTTTGTGCTTGCAGGATGCCATCCACATCCGCCACAAGCTCGATGAGCTCGTCTACGGCTTTATCTCTTTCGTCAGGAGTGAGTTTTTTGTCCTCCCTCGGCCATTCAAGTTCATCCATCATGGCGTGAGTGGTTTCCTCCTTCCAGTGGAACAAGAAAATGTCCTTGTACAGCTGGGAAAGATTTTCGTCCGGTTCGATACTTTGCTTGTAATGCTCCTGTGTGAACAGCTCAATTTGAAGAATCAGAGCCAAAACAGCCCAAGTCGATTTTCTTAAGGCGGCAATTGCGACCTCGTTCGGGTCCGGCAGGAAATGGTAACCTTCGGGCATACCGGCAGCCATCATTTTCTCTATTCGCCGGAACAACTCCTGATGTTTTATTTCCTCGTCGCTGAAACGCACCAAGGCTTCTAATGCAACCTGGTCGCCCATCCAATGATCGCGAGTTAGTTCAAGAATTTTGGCAGTTATAAAGCGCTCTACAAAACCGAACATATTGGCATAAGTCCTGCCCTGGATTTGACTCAAAAGTCTCTTTGACTGCTCGCTCAGGAAATCCAGCCTATCGACCTGCGAGATGCCGTCAGGAAGAAATTTGTGCGAGAAATCAAAATCGCGCCCACGAATAAGGTCCTTATCGATGTCCCAACGAACCCGCTTGGATATTTCAATACACTTCGCATAATCGAATGCTTGCATTGATTCCTCCTCTTTTTTTCGAGGAACTTTTTCTTCCTGGTAAAATGAACCAGCCCTCCATCACTCTGCCCACTCGTTTTTAATTTATACTCAGACAGTAGACATCCTTTTGGGCATGTTCAATAGCCGTGATAAAGAAAATGATTACTAATTAAGTTTGGATTATGTTTTTATGTCATTAGTACCGCTCGGCGAAAGTTTGCAACCAGTCATGGGACAATTCGAAGTCCCCCCTGACATCACTTTTCGAAAGGGGAACAAACTGGAGGGAGAGGATGAATCATTTCATTGTTTATTGTTCGCCAAACGGTTCCACCCGCCACGTGGCCGAAGTGATTGCAGAAAGGCTTGCACAATTCGGCAAGACTGCAGATATGTTTGACCTCGGACAAAAAACGGCGCGACAAAAAATCGAAAAACTACACCTTGATGCAGCACAGCCGTTTTGTTTATGGATTGGCTCTCCAGTCTACGTCGATCACATGGTGCCGCCGGTCGAGTCTTTTATCTCTATGTTGCCGACACAAAAGGCAAACTATGCGGTGCCGTTCGTGACCTGGGGTGCTGTAAACAGCGGAACAGCCCTGTATGAAATGGGAAAAATTTTAATGGATAAGAGGTTTGCATTGCTCGGCGCGGCCAAGGTAGTTGCCGTTCACTCATCCATGTGGAAATCAAACCGACCGCTGGGCGGGGGACATCCTGACAGTGAAGACGATTCGCTAGTGCGCAGCTTGGTGGAAAAAGTCTGCGGCAAGTTGTCAAATTCGCCCGAGCCGCCTCTCCTTTCTTTGAATGCCCTTAATTATCAACCTGTTGAAATACAACAACAAGCCCAAGGAAAAAGCGTTGCTGCCGCCAAAGAACTTTACCCTCCTCTGGTGGCTGACGTCGATAAATGCACACAATGCGGAGAATGCGCGGAGAAATGCCCAGCCGATGCAATAACCCTCGATCCTTATCCGCAGGTCGGAGATGATTGTTTTCTGTGCCTCAGGTGCGTGCGGGATTGCCCCGAGGATGCTCTACCGTGGGATACTCTCTCCATGGAGGAAAGAATAAGAGGGTTAGCGGCTGTATCAAAAGAAACACCGTCGACAAGAATTTTTTTATAACGGGGTTGGGATTCCAATAGTTGTTTCCGAGGTCAGTGAAAATTCGATGAATTTTATTGCATCCAAAGTCCCTGTAAGCTTTAATTGGAGCCTCCAAGAGAGTGTTATTGAAGATATCATCCGCAACTGATCCAAGATGCGAGCGTAGGAATTAAAAAACCAAAACTCACAATTCAAAATGGAGACTGCCATGGCAAATTTCTTATTCGTTCTAAGCAAAGACGACAATGAAGCTGCAACGCGATGTTTCCAGTTTGCCAAAATTGCCCACTCGAAAGGTCATCACGTGAACATGTTCTTTATCGACGGAGGCGTCACATGGGCTGAGAAAGAGCGCGATCTTACGATCAAGACGACCACCGGTGATTGCCCCGCCGATTATCTATCTTATTTGGTTGAAAACGAGGTCGAAACCGGAATATGCACGCCGTGCGCCCGGAACCGAAGCCTTGATGAAGCCAAATTTCATAGGAACATGATGCTCGACGGAGGACCCCATCTGATTGATATGGCTGCGGAAGCAAAAGTTTTTAATTTTTAGCCAGCTCGTATAGGCAATAATGACAGCATGAAAATAGGTACTTTTGCCTATGCTGAAATAAGGTGTTTACCTTATTGGAATAGAGACGGTTTTGCTGTTTCATAATCGAAAGAGGTGGTTCCTCACCCTATTGCCTTATTCTCATAAAGGGCACTCGCATCAGGCAAAACCTGGTCCCTGCCGGCTGATGCGAGTGCCTTCTCTTATTCGATTAGATTGTCAACTCCCAGCCGTCCACACTTCAAACGGCCATCCCAGTAGACCGCCTTCAATAAACCAAACCCTGCCAAACCCCGCTGCATTTAAGATCCTCTGAGCCTCATAGCCCCGCATGCTCACCTTGCAGAATGGCAGGATATCCTTGTCTTTCGGAAGATCGTGCAGCTTTTCGCGCAGTGCTCCGAGTGGAATGTGGACCACCCTGTCATCGGGTAGCCGCATTGCCCGGTATTCGTCCGGGGTCCTTACATCAAGAAGAATAACGTCATCTCCCTGATCCATGCGCTTTTTGGCTTCGAGTGGAGAAATGCTTCGGGCAAAACCGTTCATTTTATTGAGAAGCAAATGAGCTGTAGTCGCAATGGGATCGAGAGGTGGTGAATAAGGTGGCGCATAACCGAGATCGAGATTCCCGATCTGGTCGAGAGTAGCTCCAAAGAATATGGCTGTAGCCGCCACATCCAATCTCTTGCTGCCGTTGCCCAGTCCAACCACCTGAATGCCGAGAAGCTTTCGGTAGCGTTTCGATGCGACCATTTTAATGATCAGAGGTTTACTGTTTGGCAAATAGTGGGGCAGGTCAGGACCTGCCCAGATGGCCGTCTCCACGTCAAGATTAAGTTCTTGAGCGAGCTTTTCCGTGATGCCGGTGCGACCTGCAGTGTAGTCGAACACCTTGCAAATGCCCGTCCCCGTTATTCCCTGAAAAGGAGAAGTCAGGCCGGCGATGTGGTTGGCTATGACGCGGCCGTGTTTATTTGCCGTAGACCCCAGCGGCACGTAGAGGGAAGCGCCGGTTATGGGGTGCACATAATGGTTCACAACGCAGTCGCCTCCGGCATAAATATGCGGATCACTGGTCTGGCAATAACTGTTTATAACAATGCCGCCTTTGGGAGAGCAAAGCAATCCTGCTTCGTGCGCCAACTCATCATTTGGCTGAACGCCTACTGCCACGATTGCCAGATCGGCAGGAATCGTCTGGCAGTCAGTCTTGACCGCCTCGATTTTGCCGTTGCCGTGGAGGGCGACCACTTTCTCCTCCAGAGCCAATTTTACTCCTTTAGCCCGCAGGTGTTTTTGCAAAAGCATTGCCATGTCTTTATCAAGAAATTGCGGCATTACCTGATCGAGCATCTCGACCACAGTGACGTCGAGCCCCTTCTGCTTGAGCGCCTCTGCCATCTCCATACCGATGTATCCGGCTCCAATCAGAACCGCTTTTTTTAGGGCATGCTTCTCAATGGCTTCAACCAGGGTAGATACATCATCCAGTTCACGAACGTACCAGATATTATCCAGGTCCATTCCCGGAATGGGAGGTTTGAGTGGGCGTCCTCCAGTAGCGATGACCAATTTGTCATATGCCAAATCCTCATCCGAGTCCCGATCCAAAAAGCGGACACGTACGGTTTTGCGCTTGTTGTCAATCCGAATGGCTTCTGTTCTTGTCAATACTCGAAAGCCTTTAGCTTTCTCGAAAAAAACCGGAGTCCGAGGCACACCGACCGGGGTTTCGGTGAGCATTTCTACATCGGGGAAGAGTCCTTCTACATAGTAGGGAAGCCCGCAAGCTCCGTACGAGACGATTCCGCCTCTTTCAATCATAGTGACATCGGCATCAGGCAACAGTCGTTTCAAACGTGAAGCCGTCTTAGGTCCGCAAGCAACACCACCAATCACCAGGATCCGCAAGGAAACTGCCATGAAATTCTCCTTTCAATTCATCTCTTGAGCTGGCTGCACGGTAAGTTTAGTCTTCATCGGGAATGTCCTTTTCTCAAGCCCTGCACTACGGGGCGCCGGACGAGAACTAGTTTGGTTCAAAGCACTCCGTTCCAACTTTTCCCGGTTGTCAAAAAAGCTTATTCGATCCGAAAAGAACCAACCTATACAATCAATTTACATCTAAAGGGCACTTTAAATTGATACCACAACACGCTTTAAGCATCAATGTAATATGAAATGAGAAGCTGCAGTGACGTTTATTGGATTGCAGGTTACTTCGGCGGTTTAGCGACACCAAGGAAGAATGGAGCAGTGGGTAGAGCTTTAATTAGTGCAGATCATTATTTTGGTGCGGCCATTGGGAGTGACGATTTTTTTGACCTCGGGGAAATAACTTTCAAGAAAGCTCTTTTCATGACGCAGTATGGAAATTGCCCGCTTCGCACCCATGGAAGCTAAACGGATGTAAAACAGAGTTCTTATGAGCGCATTTGCAGGTATATCGTGTTCCATCATCAAGAATACTCCGGTAGGCTTCAACACACGCCTGACCTCCTTGAGAACTCTGTCTTGTGCTTCTCCCTTCAATTCATAAAAAGCATAGGAGCAAGTCACTGCATCGAATGCGGTGTCTCGAAATGGCAGGGCGCAGATGTCTGCCTCGATCAGCTGAATGTTATCATAGGGTTTCGTCTTCTCGCGGGCTACCCGGAGCATGCCCCTGGAAAAATCGACTCCGATGACTTTCCCTCCCGGCCCCACTTTTTGATGCAACACGGGGAGCAAGGATGCCGTGCCGGTGCACAAGTCGAGAACGACTTCAGCCTTAGTCACGGGAAGATTATTAGCAAGAAAGGTTCGCAAATCACCTCGTGTGTCCGAGGAATGAAGTGCCACGAATCCGTCGTAAAACTGAGAAAAAAGATTGTAGTAGATCCGTCTGTAGTTTGACATTCAGTCGTCCCTGTCCTAATGCTCCAAAGGCTATAGATTTTTATATGTTCAATTTGAGAGATCATCTCTCACAATCTATGAATGCTTAATTTTATTGAGTTTTTCGAACCGGAATTCAGGAGCCCGGCGACATCCTGAGCTTTGCTTCGCCAGAAGGCGGGGGGATTCAACCACCCCCGGCAGGGACACTAAAAAGCACAAGCTGCCATATTTTGCAACAAACTAGCGAGAATGCCCTTTTTTGTCATTTCGAATCACGCCTTCGCGTGATGAGAAATCTGTCGAATCAACTCTTGTGGGAGTAAGGTTTCTCGCCTTCGGCTCGAAATGACAATCCTCGCGCAGCCTCCTGGTATGGCAGCTTTGCGGTTTGCTTGCTGAGCTTCTTATGGGTTTCCCTTCAGGTTAGGTCAGCAAAAACTCGTGGACCAAGCGTTCCCATTTCATATCGGGGAGATTGCCATAGATATCGTCCACAATCTCACCACCTGTGGCCGCCATGGACATTCCGTAGGATTCCATCATAATGTTTTCCAGCCTTCTCGCTTCATCTCCCAGCCAAACGGATGCCTCTCTCTCAAACAGCAGGTTCTTCAGGTTCTGCTTAAGGTTCTTGGGTTCGACGACCAACAGCCATCCCTTGCCATAAGGGTCATTTTTCGACATTTCAGGATGCCTTAATACTTTATGATTGGTCGCTACCACCACGCCGTTCAGAGGCGCAAGCATTTCGGCGGTTTTGTGTTCGCGTTCGATGGACCACCCCACTTCCGTCTGTTCTACAGGCGACCCAAGTCTTGGCAGGCGCACCTCATTGGGAGCCCCCAGCAACTTCAAGGTAAAATCATCTATCCCTATGCGCACAAATCCACCGTGCTCGACTCTCGCCCAGCTGTGCCCGCGGTGATAATGGTAGCCGTCCGCCATCTTGAAACCTGAGACATTCCTGGTTGACGATGCCGTTGGAGCCGCGTTCAGATCACTTTCATCCAGTGCCTGATCGAATTCACAAACGTCGCAGCGATAAGCATTCGAGCAATATCGATGCTCTACCCTACCGGTCAGCATGTGGCGGCACTCACGCTTGGCATATGGCTGTTCTCGCATCGCTTCGCGCCAGCTTATTATTTTCGCTGACTCTTTCTTGACGGCGCGGGACATGGCTTTATCAAAAGGGCACGTCAGGCAGTCATATGCATTATCACACAGTTTGAAGTTCACCACACCGGCCTTCATCCATATGCACTGGTTTTCCCCGTTGACTTCCAATTTATTCAAACGTTTTGCTTTTTGCGTCTTCATGGCCGCCTCCTTTGGGCTTTTTCTCTTTCAGTTGTTACGCCAACCAAATATTATGAAGCTCACTTTTAATGTAGCGCAGTGCTTCAGAGCAGCCCGATTTGCAGGGCTAAGCCCTGCGCTACATGATTTCCGCGTACATCAACTGATACTCAAAAGATGTGCCAACCTTGAATTGCTTCGAAGTTATTTTTTCCAAAAGTTCTCCGAGATTGGCTATTTTTATGTTTTAGATTATAAAAACAATTACATAGCCAACTAACAGAGCGCCCAGCGGAGCGGACAATCCAGTGGAATTCTGGCACAAAATATGTATAAATGCTTTCATCGAAAAAGATAAGATTGTTGGCTTTTTCGATAGTGCGGCTTCCGATTTCGCGCAAATCCGCTTGCTCCGGACCATTGAGCGGCTGTCTAAATTTTCAACCGACTGTCTAATTTTTCAACACTAAGCAGCCGTCCTATAAGTAACTATAGAGCGAACGATGTCAGTGACAGGCAAAATTCTATCTTTGGCAGATATATTCAGTGATCTAAAGAGGAAGTATAGTGGAGCATTCTAGGCAATTAATGAATATCGCGGTCATTGGTGGTGGGAAGCGTTGCAAAGCCTTTCTGGAAATGCTGGATGCCCGGCGATTCCCGCACCTGCAGGCTCAAATTGTGGCAGTGGCGGATATTAACGATGCGGCAGTCGGGATTCAACTCGCCCGCCAGAAGGGGATTTACACTACCAGAGACTACCATGATTTTTTTGCAATCAAAGATCTTGATCTGGTCATCGAGCTTACGGGCAATGAAGTGCTCTTGGAAGACTTTCTGAAACGCAAACCGTCTCGGTTGAAAGTACTGGAATCAGCCATATCCAGGTTGTTCAGCGATGTGGTTCGATTCCGTGAGGAGTATCTGCTTGAAAAGCGGCAGTTGGAGATGGTTCAAGGAATCGTCGATAGCGTATTTTCGAGCATCCAGGACCGAGTCCTCATTATGCAGCCCAATCTCAAGATACTCGATGCAAACCAGGCTCTGCTCGATTCGGTTGGGATGACGAAAGAAGAGATTGTCGGTAAATACTGTTATCAAGTGAGCCATCAGTCCACCGGCCCCTGCACTGAAAAAGGGCACATTTGTCCCCTGGTGGAGAGCATTGAAACCGGAGGGATGGCCCATGCTATACACGAGCACTTCGACCGAAATAATCAAATGTGGTACTGTGAAGTCACAACCGTACCCCTCAAAAACAATCAAGGTAAAATAGATTTGATCCTTGAAATTCTGCGGGACATTACCGATGAGCTCGAAAACAGAGTGGAACAAAAAACCCGCAGTTTAACGATGAATCTCACGAGGTTGATCCATGAAGACAAAATGATTGCCCTCGGAAAGCTTGTGGCAAGTGCCGTGCACGAGATCAATAACCCTCTTTCAGGCATTCATGCACTTGCCAGATTGGTGCATCGAGGCCTCGAAGAGGAACCTCTCAATGCTGAAAACCTCAATCAGTATAAATACTACCTGCAACTCATCGACACTGAATCCGCCCGTTGCAGCAATATCGTCAGTAACCTGTTGTCTTTTTCCAGACAGCAGAAGATGGAACGAAAACCCTTCCAGATCAATGAAATCATCCATAAAGTGGTGTCACTTTTCGGCCACAAAATGGAATTGCAGCATGTGAACTTGCACCTCGATCTCGAGGATGATTTGCCCAAAATGGTGGGCGACCCCAGCCAGATCCAGCAATGCGTTGTCAATCTTTTTTTCAATGCGATGGAAGCCATGCCGGAGGGGGGCGATATCAATGTAAGAACACGTTGGGAAGACAGCAAAAACCTGATACGCATGGAAGTCGAGGACACCGGGTTTGGTATTCCAGAGGAGATGCTTTCGCAAATTTTTGAGCCTTTCTTCTCCACCAAGAATCAAGATAAAGGAGTCGGCTTGGGATTGTCCGTCGTCTATGGGATCATCAAAGAACATCATGGCTCCATTTATGTAAAGAGTGAGGTCGGCAAGGGCTCCAATTTTATTATTCGATTTTTCCCTATCCCGGAAGACATAAGCCATGATTGAGCTGCGAAGAGCGGGCGACACATGGATCGAAAGCCATAAAGGAGGTAACAAACAAAATGATGGGGCGCATAAAGATCCTGGTCGTTGATGATGAGTTGATTGTTCGAGAATCTCTCATTGGCTGGCTGCGAAAGTCCGGCTATGAGGTCCAGGGTGCCGATGGTGGGCGGCAGGCATTGGAAATGCTCAAAGCAAAAGAATACGATCTCATCTTTCTCGACATCAAAATGCCGGATATCGGCGGACTCGAAATCCTTGATCACGTTAAGTCCGACTATCCTTACAGCATGGTCATTATGATCACCGCCTACGGATCCATTGAAACAGCCGTGGAAGCAATGAAGCGGGGAGCCAACGATTATCTGATGAAGCCCTTTGAGCCGGAACAGTTGACTCTGCTGGTGGAAAAGCTGCTGCAACAGAAGAAAATCATCGATGAAAACATCCTGCTGAGGGAACACGTAGCCACCAGGATGCGCTATGAGAACCTGGTGGGATCGTCAGAATGCATGCAACAGCTTTTTTCGCTGATCGAGGAAGTGGCGAAAGTGGATTCTCCCGTATTGTTGCGAGGAGAAACGGGAACGGGAAAGGAGCTGGTTGCAAAAGCCATTCACTCCAAAAGCGAGCGGCGCTACGGCCCCTTCATTCCGATCAACTGCGGCGCGTTTACCGAGACATTGCTGGAGAGCGAATTGTTCGGTCACGAAACCGGCGCATTTACCGGGGCTACTCGAGCCAAGAAGGGCCGTTTGGAGATGGCTGAAGGAGGAACTCTCTTCCTGGATGAAATCGGCGAAATACCCTTAAAAATGCAGGTGGATCTGCTACGGGTGCTCGAAGAAAAAAAGTTTCATCGAGTAGGTGGGGCCAAAGACATTTCGGTAGACTTCAGGCTGGTCTGCGCCACCCATCGGAATCTGCCCAAAGAAATCGAACAAGGAACTTTCCGACAGGATTTCTATTTCCGGTTGAATGTGATCGAGATTGAAGTTCCCCCATTGCGCCAGCGCAGCGATGATATCCCTGCTCTCGCTCAGCACTTTCTTGATCGCTTCCGACGCGAAACCAACAAGCCGGTCATGGGAATTCAACAGAAGGCTTTTGATTTGCTGAAGTCCTATGGCTGGCCGGGAAACGTGCGTGAACTGGAAAATGCTCTGGAACGTGCAGTCGTGTTGTCCAAGGGACGCTACCTTGACAAAGATGACTTTGCATTCATTTTCCGCTCCGGGGCCGATCAGCCTTTTCCACAATCTCTCAAGGAAATGGAAAAGCAACACATTCAGCGCATGCTGAAGATGTGCGGTTGGAATATATCCAAAGCGGCCGGGCTGCTCGAAGTAAACAGAACCACACTTCATAACAAAATTAAAAAGTACCGCCTGCAGCCATCCGGTGCGGCTTCATAGCCTGCAATACGAGTTTCTTAATTTTTGAGCATTCCTAAATCAAAAATCCGAAGGTCGAAACTCGAAACAAATCCGAAAGACAGAACCTCAAATGACAGAAACAACTCGAACATGCTTCAACCAGAATGCATCGGTCCAAGCACTGCACTTCCTGCCTAATGCTCCAGGCAGCTTTGAATCATTATTGCGCCTAACGAGTGGAGATTCCACGGGATGTAATCCATGACCAAGACCAATCCTTCAGCCCCGCGCCTGGGAATTCTGGAGATGGGCAGGCTGGGAGAAATTGCGGTGCGAGTTGTGGTTGCCAACCTTCAGGCAGTCATGGGAATAGCTGTGGACATGCTAGGTCCGCATGAAGTCCCGGAAAAAACCTATCAGAGCCACCGCCAGCAGTACGACGCCGGCCTCATCTTGAAATATCTGACCGAATGCTCTTTCCCGGATCATCTCAAAATTCTTGCACTCACGAACCTTGACCTATGTATTCCGATTCTCACCCACGTCTTTGGCGAAGCCGAAATGGGGGGCAAAGTAGCGGTGGTTTCAGGATTCCGCTTACGGCAAAATGAAGATGCTACTCCGGTGTCCATGGACCGTTATTACGAGCGGCTGGCCAAAGTAGCCCTGCACGAGGTGGCGCATACCTTATCGCTTTACCACTGCGAAGATCCCCAGTGTTTGATGCACTTCAGCGCCAAAGTCGAACTACTGGACAAGCTGCCGATTCTCTTTTGCGAACGATGCGACTTCATGCTTCAAAGCAGTCTGCGCAATCTTGCACTTCAGTAGCGGAGCTAATGGCCTTGTCAGGTCAATCGGCAATGTGGCGATTCACTTTCCCTGCAGCAGGTTCATTATTCCTTACAACAGCAGAACTTGTTTCGTATTCGATTGAATATCGTACCTGATCCTATTTTCCAACCAATCAACTACTCCGGCGTTAATTCCATGTTTGCCTCCGCTCAATGCAACCCGAGGAATGCCACTATAAATAGTGACCGTACTTTGCGGGCTCAAGTATGCATAGTTGCAGCGGAAAGGCTTCTCGGCCCACTTTCTCAGGAATTCCTCCTGGCATCCACAAATGGTTTAAGATAATCGTTAACCAACTGTTCAACCATGTGTGGGAGGGGTTCTCGAACGCTTCCCACGATCAGCACGGGCTCTTGAGAAAGAGGAAGAAGAATTTTGGTTGCGCCGGAGGAACCGACAGCCTGGGTTATTGCGGGAGTGACCTCGCCCATCATGGCGTTAGCAATGAGTATGGAAATAGAACCCACGATGATGTCCACCTGCTGCGCGCAATGGCAAATCGCGTTTTCTCCTGCCGCCCCGCGGTTGGCTCCTGCTTTCAGCATCTGGGAGGTTGCAATGGCATTCATCCCCAAGCCCCAAATTTCAACTTCTTCACCGTAATTCTGTTTGATTCTTTTTATAACGACCGAACCGATGCCGCCACCCTGTCCGTCGATCACTGCTATCCTGAGCAAAGCTGTCTCCAGATTCTAGTCTTCCTCCAGCACAATACGATGCTGCACTAAATTCATCTCTTTAATACGACCCTTGATCCAGCGCTGTTCTCCGAATATATTTTGGATATACATCTGGTCGCCCTCTGGTCGAAGCACATCAACACTCTGCATAACCAGTTCTTCTTTGCCGTTTTTGGTTAAATAAGCATGAGCCTCACACATTGCATGTACCTCCAATAACTTCAATGGATTCGCCAAAACAAAAAAACCACGAGACCCCCTGCCCCTTCGATGGGCGTTAGCCTTCGTGGCTTCAAGTAAAATCGGCTTTGTTGTCACTTTCTTTCCAGTCAACCGCTTTCGAGCGGCCATTTGTATATCTTCTAGAGCAAAACGTTTTGAAGGTCAAGGATAAGTAACCAGGGCGATTGCACGTAAAAGTGCCGACAATATGAATTAAAGAGTGCAAAGCTACCTTGGTTTATTCTATTCCAAGGAGCGCGGCACATGGGAAAAGAGGTTAGAGGCTCGATTATTGAACATTTTTCGTTGATAACAGACCCTCGAATAGTGGCAAATACGGGCCACAAGCTGATAGACATCGGTGGAAAACCCTCGGGAAATGTCACAAACTATCAAAGACACTGCCTCTTTTTCCGGGGCAGACCTGATCGGCAATACGGAGTTAAACCAGGCTTATGTTTATTCCCACCGCGGCAGACACACCGACGTTGAACATACCCACGCAGACGGATATCCAGCCCCGCTTTTCTGGATTCCCGCCGGGAGCATGCGGGAAAGACCTACGGAGCTTGTCTAATAATGCCTTTCTTGTCATTTCGAACGAAGTGCAACGGAGTGAGAAATCTGTTAAATGACAATTCTCGGACAGCCTCCTGCGGTTGATTCATCTTTATGTGCCCGCAGCCATCGAGAAATTACGCAAGTGATTTACAAGATATTGAATTTAAAGATTCGCCCCGTCTTTTTGCTGCAGAACCTGTTGCTGGACCTTGCCCATCGCAGTGGTCGTGCCACGGCAAATCACATAGCCCACAAAATATTATATTCCAAGACGTGACCCCAGGCTCCACAGGAAGGCGCGGTTTCCGGGCGAAAACTAGCTCAATTTGGCGAGGGCTTGATCGAGATCCGCTATCAGATCCGAAGCATCCTCGATGCCGACGGAGTAGCGGATGAGTCCCTCGGGTATTCCCATGGCGGCCCGCTCCTCAGGGGAACATTCC
>Ga0210125_1000051_pt1 | contig 24677 bp, 19 predicted proteins | sample RushMan_CattailN_FD_185555 | JGI IMG/M metagenome (GOLD analysis project Ga0210125, IMG submission 185555) | Wetland microbial communities from San Francisco Bay, California, USA, that impact long-term carbon sequestration -... | ecosystem: Environmental > Aquatic > Marine > Wetlands ...
TGAACATCGGCCGTGGGATAGGTTATGGATAAAATGTCCTCGGGAGTCTTCTGTGCGGCACCCTGGTTATCGCTTGTTCTGAGCGAAATTGCAGTACCGGGCATGTGGGCCTTAAGAAATTCGTTTCTGAGCTTCAACCCAAGCATCGTTTTTCACCACCCTCAAATATTGTTTCTTATTTCAAAGAGTTGAGAAAGGCTTTCGGCCGGCTGGGCAGTCAAACTTGCCCCCTCGATTCTTTTGGCTGGGTAACAAATTCTCCCGCACCTGTGTGGAGTAAACGATTTGCCATCGATATTCCTATCTTTGAGGTGGAGCGAGGAGGGTCGAGGGAGTCTTTCACCAGCCCCAAGAAAACCACGCATCAGAGTTCCCCTTTACCATATGTGCTAAAGCACATGGGATAAGCATCTACTCAGAACAACCAACCTCAGTCAAGAGGAAATCTAGTTCAAACAACCAAGAAGTTCTGAAAATAGGCGAGAGTCGCGCATTTCGATTTCGTTGCTACTGAACGAAAATATTCCGGGAATCGAGATCTAAAAAACCTTCTTGAAAACGGAGCGTGTGATTTCAAACCGCCATTGGAGGATCCTTTCGAAAACATCCAGTGAAATTAGAGTATAATATGTAAGATGTGTCGGTTGGAGCATCGAGGTGTCGGACGGATTGGAGACCATGCATGACTTCATGCCGTTGCGGTGTGGGCGCAAATGTCAGAGGGAACCTCAAACAATGGACCTGACGGAAATAACGACGAAAAGTGCTCTGTGCAAGTCGCGAATTCCGGAAGTGGGATATGTGATCAACCCCTACATCGGCTGCGGCCATGGGTGCAAATACTGCTATGCGAGGTTCATGAGCAAATGGTCGAGGCATCATAAAAACGCTCAGTGGGGATCGTTCGTAGAAGTCAAAGTGAATATCCCCGAGGTGCTGGCCAGGGAGCTGCGGTCCAAGGGAAAACGCGGCAACGTTATGCTATCGAGCGTTTGCGATCCCTACCAACCGGTCGAAGCACGCTATCGACTGACTCGGCAGTGCTTAGAGCTTCTGGTGGAATTTGGATGGTGTTGGTGGTATCTTTTGCCCTCCCTCTAGGAACTCTAACCCCAACTCCTGCATGATGCCAAAGATTTTCACTTTTAAATCCGGCAGGTATCGTTCGACAACCTCCCATACGCGGACCAGATTGATACCAAGGTAGTCATGCACCAGGATGTTTCGAAATCCCGCGATGCCACGCCAATCCACTTCGGGATGAGATGCCTTCAACGCCGGTGACAATCGTTGAGTGGACTCCGAGAGCGTGTGAAGATTTCTCAGGACAGCGTCTTGCGTTTTGTCGTCGGAGAAGAAAAAGTCCTTTCCGCCTTCCGTATACCTTTCGATTCGCTCGATACACTCGCAGATGTGGATCAGGTAGACTCGGTTATCTTTCAAAGCGGGACGGCCTCCTCCAAAATGCGGTCACGAATGGCCCAATGAATAGCTTCGGGTTCGACGATATGCACCTTGCAGCCGAGCAGTTCCTCCATATCTTGGAGTAGATGAGAAAGATCCAGAAGGCTCCTGCCCTCCTCCATCTCTATGAGAAGATCCACATCGCTATCCGCCTTCTCTTCCCCACGAGCCACGGAACCGAAAATGCTTACATTCGTAACTCCATATCGCGCCGTCAGCGCCAAAATTTTCTCTCGCTTTTTTCCCACAGATTCAGAAAGGCTCATTTCAGTTCCCTCTGTTTGGATGATATACGTATACTTTGATAGCCGGGCAAGCATGGTTCAGTCAAGTTTTTTGACAGAGCTGCCGGTGGAGGGGTTAAATCGCGCACCCTTAATCCATCTTACTCCGCACCACAACTTCTTCGTGCCTTTCATGCTCTTCGTGGCCCAAACAAAAACCACTGGCGCCTGTAAGGTCGGATCTTTATTTAGGTAAAGATTTTGACAGAAAATGGGTCACCACCGGCGGTTCTGTGCCGATGTGAAAGCTGCGCACGTTCTTTTCGAGCTCGCGATCGGCTACGGTGACTCTTTCGTGCTGGCGCAGGTGTTCGAGCCAGGAGGCGACGACAAAAGATTCGACATACCTGTCCGGTTTAGAGGCATCGACGAACAGGCCCCAGCGCAGGGCGCCGTCCCTCATGCGGGCACTGCGCCTCCTGCGCATGAGCAGCGCGAATTCGTCGGATTTTGCCGGATCGATGTGATATTCGACCATGATAAGCACCGGACCGTCTTCAGGCTTCGGTTCGACGGCGAGCGACGGGGCCGGCCAATGCATCGAAGGACTGAGATCAAGGTTCTCTACCCCGGCTAGGCTGTAGGCAGACGTTAAAGCCGAAGCAACAACAAGACTGCCCGCGGCCGCGAGCAGCGTATTGGGAATGCCGATGAATCCGGCTACCGTGCCCCATAGAGTGGCCCCGCCCGCCATGCCGCCGAAAATCACCAGCATGTAGACCGACAGCGCCCGGCCTCTCACCCAGGACGGCACCGCTGCTTGAACGCCGCTGTTAAAGCTTGAAATGAGAGCCAGCCAGCCGGCTCCCCCCACCGCCAGAGCCGCGCAGACCGCGGCAAAATTCCGCACGAGAGCCAATGTCAACAAGGTACCGGCAAAACCGATGGTTCCTATTACGACCAGCAAATCAACGGATATCCTGCGGCGGATCGGCTGCAGCAGGGTTGCCCCGATTACCGCCCCCAGGCCGAAGAAACCCAGCAGCAGACCATAGCCGGTCGAGCCAAGACCTAAAAGGTTCTTTGCCACAAGGGGCAGCAACGCCATGGCCGCACTGGCTGAAACTATAAAAGATGCCGTACGAATGAGCACTGCTCTTAGGGCCGGGGCATGGCGAACATAGCGAAGTCCTGTGCGGGCAGCGCTGATGACCCGTTCAGCCGGCAGTTCGCTTTCCCTAGGTCTTTGCTGCCAGAGGAACAACACCACCAAAACACCAAAGAAAGAGAAGGCATTCACCAAAAACGCCGCACCCGCGCCAAAAAGTCCCAGCACCAAGCCTCCCAAGGCGGGCCCGACCGAGCGGGCCACGTTGAACCCGGCGCTGTTCAAAGCCACTGCGGCGGGAATCTCGCGCCTCTCGACCAGTTCCGGAACAATGGCCTGCCATGCGGGTGCGTTCATGGCCGCACCGATTCCCAGCATGAGGGTAAGAGAGAGCAGTATCCAGGGTGTGATATGGTCTGCCAGGGTCAGCCAACCGAGTGCGGCCGCGGCTGCGATCATCCAGGTCTGGGTGAACAGCAGCAAACGCCGCCGATCGAGCACATCGGCCAAAGCTCCCGCCGGCAGCGCCAGCATAAATAAAGGCAAGGTCATTGCCGTCTGAACAAGGGAGACCATTAAGGGAGACGGCGCCAGAGAGGTCATCAACCAGGCCGATGCAGTGTTTTGCATCCATGTGCCGATATTCGATACGACCGTGGCTATCCACAGAGCTCTAAACACCGGACGCCGAAGAGGGCTCCAGGAAGAAAACCTTTCTAGATGTGTAGGGTCGCTTACACTATTTTCCCGCATCTGGTTAATTCTACTTCTTCACATTAGTTTCACACGGTCATGCCCGCGATCTTCAAGCGGGAAGCCACGGATATGGCGCTAAGCTGGATACTCTTAATCCGACAAAGTCAGGATTTTTCTTTTCCGTGAAACAGCTCACTGCCCGCTCCCGGATATATTTTGCGATCTTCCGGCGGAGTGGGCTTGTCCACTTTTGTCCACTTTTCGGCTTGCGATTCGGAGCCTTCCATCGTCACGGCCGATGGGGACGAGTCTTTCATCACCGGGTTTTTGCGCACATTTCTTGCTTTGACATTGCAGCTGAACTCGATTGGAATGCCGTTGGGATCGAATGAATAAATCGAGTGGATAAAGCCATGATCTATCATCTCCGACACCCAGAATTCCGCTGCTGCCAGCTTGTCCTTGACTTCCCACAAGTCCTCTTCGGTTTCCACCCCGAAGGAGACGTGGTCAAAAATAAAAGGGCCTTCAACCGGTCTGCCGTGGTCTTTATCGGGAACGGGTTGCACTCCCGGCCATTCGAAAAAGGCAATCAGATCATTTTCCGAAATCTCGAAAAAGTAATGCCGGTACCCCGGTTTGCCCAGTCCGGCAACCAGCCTCATGCCCAGTAAGTCTCGCCAAAAGCGAATGGTCTTGTCCATGTCGTTGGTCGCCATGGCCAGGTGATTGATGCCGTTGAATTTAATCATTGCCGCTCTCCTTTTCGGCGGTTTCTTTGTCATTTTTCGCAACCGCTGTTTCTTGGAATGTCTTTTCTTGGGGAAGGAAATCCTTGAATTTGTTGAGCTGATCCAAGAGCTTCGCTTGATAATAGACAACATTTATGTCCGCGTGCGACGGGTCGTAATCCGAGGCCAACTTGCAATTTTCATGAACCCGGACTTTTTTCGCTTCCCCGGTCACGTAGTAGGAAACTTGATCGCCGGCGCGGTACTCTCGCCCCGAAGCCAAAGCAAGTTCATAGGTGGCGGCGCGGTTGCGCTTCTTTAATTTTACCTTTTGGCGATAGCTGTCGGGAGATTCCGAAAGGGTTTCTGTTTTGGCCAGCCAATCAATCTCTATGTCAGGCTTTTCCAGCATCTGCCGAAAGTCTTGATAGAAACGGTGGATTTCATCTCCTTTCCCCTCCAGCAAAAGTCGGATCAACTCGGATGTGAAATCTCGCAGGTATTTTTCTACGCCTCTGGATCGAAGACCGCTGCCTTTGATCGTCATTTTGCCGCTTGCATCCAGCAGAGCGTAATTCTTTATTTTGTAGGAGAACATTGCCAGGTAGTGACCATCCACCTCGACTTCGATGCCTTCCGGCAGACTGCCGGACAGTTCGCCGATGAGGTCGGCGACTGCCTGTTCCGTTTTGATGCCGGGCGGTGGTACAAAATAGATGCCGTCGGTGTCTATCTCGACCGGCTCGGCTCCTCTTGCCTGCAGCCAGTCTATCATCTGGCGGATGATGGCTCTGCCTCGTTTGGTAACTTCTGCCGCCATGTCAGGATCGGAAAAGTGATGCAGGGAAGTGCCGAGATATCCGTAAAATGAATTGATCAAGATTTTAAAAGTCTGTTGCAATGCCTCATAATAATCGTGCTCATGCTGATCGACCGCGCTTTTCGCTCGTTTTTTGGCTTCCAGTCGGAATGTTCGCAGATCTTTCAGCAAATGAAGAAAAATACCTAAAATGTCCTGCGCCGGATTCAGATTAAAAGAGACTATGATCGATGGATAGAGAGACGCAACATCGCAATGGACGACATCGCGCACGACACCTTCTCGGAATATATCCGTGTACCCGCCTTCAAATATCCCCTTTTGGGTCGGTTTCGGGATAGAGATTTTTCGGCGCAGATATTCTCGCAAAAACAACGCATTGATTTTGGTCGCATTGCCTCGGATGAAAATGTTCTGGTATGAATAGGGGAAAATGCGCGCCTGCAGGAAGAAAGGATAGCCGAGCAATTCCGACAGGCCCAGGGTTTCGCGAACGTCGTCAAGATTGTAGCGCTTCAGCGCATCGGGATCGTGTTCAAAGGTCCATTGAATTTTGTTGCGGTCGACGTAGGTTCTTGCTTCATCGCTGATTCCAAAATGGAGCGCCGCCGATTTTAGATTGTAGCTTTCCAGTTCCCTTGCCGTGACATCGTAGTACTGAAGCAAAAACAGCGTATCAACCAGGTGGCGCCCGAAGATTTCCATGCGGGTGTAATCTATTATTCTCTCAGCCACCGTAAAGCGGGACCGGCGAATGCGGGGTTCACTTTTGTCTCTCCCCCAGCGCAACTTCAAGCCATGCATGCGGGCTCTGCTCACAATGTACTCGAGATCGAAATTAAAAAAATTATGCCCTTCCAGTACGTCGGGATCGAGAGAACCAATCCTGTTTCCCAGGGCTTCGATCATATCTCGTTCCTGCATCTCCGATCCGAAAAGAACCTCCGAGTAGCCTCGGTTGTCCATCAGCGCGACGGAGAGGATTCGATCCCCCGGCCTGAGGGGGTTGGAGAATTCGTAGCCGGGAGTACAGGACGTTTCAATGTCTACCGCCATTCTGTGAATATCATTGTAGGCAACTCCTTTAAAAAGAGTTTTGCCCGTCAGCAACAGGTACTGGTGGACGGGGTCGGAAAGAAAAAAGTAGGGCGCTTCGGGCGAGGTTGGTGATTGTCCGGTTGTCCGACGCAAGTGGTCTCTGGCATTGAGGCAATGGCTCCAGCTTTGAAACAAAGCCAGGTACTGAAATGTATTTTCAGAAGAAAGCCGTTCGATTTGGAAGGGTTGTTTGAAATCCTCCAGAAGCTGGGCGGATTCTAAAAGGAGAAACGGCGTGAAAGGTTCATCGCGTGTTTTCAGGTTTGCATCATCGCGGATGAACAAACGCATCCTTTTTCCGCCGAGGGGCTCCACCGCCACAATACCCGGAGTGGGGTCCGCCCCGAAAAGAACTTCTGTTTCTTCAAATGTGAGAGTTTCTTGCGTCATTTTTCAACCTGCCGGAGGCTAGCGCAGCCGGGCGGAGCGCGGCTGCACTAGTTGTCTTTAATTTCCATGTATTCCCTCCACTTTTGCACGGTCCTTGGCCCGACACCCGGTATTTCCTGTAGTTCCTCCAGCCTTTGCCACGGCCTGGAGTGTCGGCGTGCTACGATTGCATCCGCAAATTCCCGCTTCATGGATGGAATAAGCGTCAATTCATCTTCAGATGCGCGGTTCGGATCGAGCTTCTGACCCAGAATCAGCCGCAGCTTGCCGCCGGCGGGCTGCACTTGCACTTCAAATCCACCCGTAGAATTTCGTTTCACATGTATAAGCTTGCCCGTGCTCAACGTTTTACGCAAAATGGCCGCTGGAATATCATTCATTTTCCCGTTGCGGGGGCCACCTGCTGCTTCGATGGCATTCAAAATTGTTGCCGAGTTATCTGCAAGAACATAAACACCCGGATGGGTGACGTCACCCTGAATGTCAAAAATTACGGGAGGTGGAGCCGGTTCTGCGGAGAAATGCGTTTTCCGGTAATAGCGAATGAGTAAAACGGAAAAAATAAGGGCGGCCAGCAGGATTACGGCCGCCCATTGACCTGTGGGGTAGTTATGATTCAGATTTTTTTCAGCATATTCCGTTCTTTTTTTCATATTTGTACATTTTATAATTGATGCTATCCACCAGCGCCTGCCAACTGGCCTCCAGAATATCGTGCGAAACGCCAACGGTGCCCCAGTGATCCTCTCCATCCTGAGACTCAATCAATACCCGCACCTTGGAGGCCGTGCCATCACGTCCCGGCAGTACGCGAACCTTGTAATCGCTAAGCTCCATCTCCTTGAGTTCAGGATAGAACTTTTCCAATGCTTTGCGCAAGGCATGATCCAATGCATTCACGGGACCGGTGCCGAGCGCCGCAGTGTGTTCAATGTGGCCTCCTACTTTGACCATGATGGTAGCTTCCGACACGGGTTCTTTGGTTTCACTCAATTTTTGATCGATCACGCGGAACCCGACCAATTCAAAGTAGCGTTTGGATCGGCCCATCGCCTTGTTTATCAACAGCTCAAAGCTGGCTTCCGCTGCCTCAAACTGAAATCCTTGATTCTCCAGGTCCTTGAGCTCCTCCAAAACCTGCATTGCAACCGGGTCCGACTTGGATAGTTTGAGGCCAAAGTCTTCGGCCTTGCGTTTTATGGTTGCACGGCCCGAAAGATCGGATACCAGGAATCGCCTGCGGTTGCCGACCAGTTCGGGTTCGATATGTTCGTAGGTCAGGGGGTTTTTTTCCACGGCGCTGACATGAACGCCTCCCTTATGAGCGAAAGCGCTTCTGCCGACATAAGGCTGATAGCGATACGGGGGCACATTGGCCAACTCCAGCACGTAGCGGCTGGTGGCGCGAAGTTTGCGCAAATTCTCGTCCGGCAAAACAGGAACGCCCATTTTTATACACAAATTTGGGATGATAGAGCAAAGATTTGCGTTGCCGCAACGCTCACCCACTCCGTTGATCGTTCCCTGAACCTGAACAGCCCCCATTTGGACCGCAGCCAAGGTATTAGCCACTGCAAGGTCGGTATCGTTGTGCGCGTGAATGCCCAGAGGCGCATCAGGAAAACGGTCTTTAACGACTTGAAAAATCTCGGCGATCGTGCTTGGTAAGTTGCCGCCGTTCGTGTCGCACAGAATCAGACATTGGGCTCCGCCTTCAATTGCTTTTCCCAATGTAGCCAAGGCATATTCCCGATTATCCCTGAAGCCGTCAAAAAAATGCTCGGCATCGTAGAATAGTGTCTGCACTTGAGGTCGGAGAAATGTGAGACTATCGTGGATGAGTTCAAGGTTGCGTTCGAGGGTGGTATGCAAGGCATCCCGGACATGGACGCCCCAGCTTTTTCCGAAGATCGTAATTACCGGAGTTTTGGCTGCTATCAGCGCCTTGAGGTTGGCATCCGTCTCGGCGGTTTTTCCGTGGTGATGCGTGGCCCCGAAAGCAGCAATCTGAGCATGTTTGAGTTGGTAGTTCTGTATTTCATCAAAAAATCCAACATCCTTCGGGTTTGAACCCGGCCATCCGCCCTCAATGTAGTGGATGCCAAGATCATCAAGCTTTAATGCTATCCGGAGTTTGTCTTCCATGGACAAGCTAAAGTCTTCAGCTTGAGTTCCGTCTCTTAACGTGGTGTCATAAACCTTTACTTCCTGCATGCTCACCCCTGAATGCGTTCGCTGATCGTCTGCTGCTCTCGAATGGTCTATCGAACCTCTTCTTTAACCTCTATACGGCCGTGATAGTCTTTATCCAGTTCAAAAGCATCGTGAAGAACTCTTACCGCCAGTTCGGTGTATTTCTCATCAACCACAACGGAAATCTTTATCTCCGATGTACTGATCATTTTTATGTTGATGGTTTCCCTTGCGAGGGTCTCAAACATCTTGCTGGCCACGCCGCTATGGCTCTTCATTCCTAAACCGATCACGGATATTTTGGCGATATGAGGGTTGCTGTGAACCGCTCCCGCGCCGATTTCCTGGGCGACTTTCTCGGCCAGCTTAACCGTCTTTTCGTAATCCAGTCGAGGGACGGTGAAGGAAATATTCGCCCTTCCGGAAATGGAGCCGCTTCCCTGGATGATCATGTCCACATTGATGCCGGCTTGAGAGATGGGCAAAAACAATTTGGCCGCCATACCGGGAGTGTCGGGTACATTGGTGACCGTTATGCGCGCTTCTTTTTTGCTGTAGGTGATTCCGGAAACCACCACTTTTTCCATTTCATCATCCTCCTTGGTGACCAGGGTACCGGGGGCATCCTTGAACGAAGACAATACCAGCAGCGGCACGTTATATTTCATCCCAAATTCAACAGAACGGATATGCAGAACTTTGGCTCCCATACTTGCCATCTCAAGCATTTCCTCGTAGCTGATCCTGCTGAGTTTCCGGGCTTTCGAGTAAATATTGGGGTCGGTGGTGAATACGCCCTCGACATCGGTGTAGATTTCACAGACCTCAGCTCCCAATGCCGCCGCCAGAGCTACTGCCGTGGTATCGGAACCGCCGCGGCCGAGAGTGGTAATATTGCCGGCATCATCGTAGCCCTGGAAACCTGCTACAACAACTATTTTGCCTTCGTGCAGCTTTTCCATTATAGGCAACGTTTCAATCCAACTGATGCGCGCCTGCCCATAATGGCCATCCGTGATGATTCCTGCCTGATACCCGGTCATGGAAACGGCTTGACCGTTCATATCTTTGACGGCCATGCTGAAAAGCGCTATGGTAATTTGCTCCCCGGTGGCCAGCAAAACGTCGGTTTCGCGTGGATCAGGGTCAGGGCTCATCTCGTTTGCAAGCTGCAGCAGTCTATCCGTATCGCCGGCCCTTGCTGACAAGACGACCACCACCCGGTCTCCCGATCGAGTGCGCTCTACCACCCTTCGGGCAACATTTCGGATTCTCTCCGCATCAGCGACGGACGTGCCCCCGTATTTTTGAACAACGAGTGCCATAGATTTTATGTCTCCCCTGCTCGACTGACTCGCCTTTTAATTTGCCTATTGCAGTTTATGTTCGTCTGTTAGAAAAACGTAAACGTATCACTTAACACAATCATTCAGCGATTTGTATAACATTTTTTCCCCACTCAGCAATTCTCATTTCGGGATGCAGTTGCTCGTTTGCAGCCCCGGCAGGGCAGTTCGCATTATGCAAAGCAACGCCGGCTGAAAAAACATCTCGGGAGGTCCGGATTTTCTTGCTTTCGGTTATGGTAAATTATAGATTCGAAAAAGTTAATCCAATGGTTGTTTCCTCTTTCTTGGATTTTGGCCTTACACTGGGTGAGGAAATCGAATGAATATTCTGTTGGTTTACCCTAAAGTTGCCGAAACCTTTTGGAGCTTCAAGCATGCCCTTCGAGTTGTAGGGCGCAAATCTGCCTTCCCGCCGCTTGGAGCTTTGACGGTTGCAGCAATGCTGCCCGAATCCTGGAACAAACGTCTGGTAGACATGAATGTCAAGGATTTGAGCGACCGGGATTTACTCTGGGCCGATTACGTATTCATCAGTGCAATGATCGCCCAGGAACGCTCCGCTCGAAGCGTGATCGAGCGATGTCGCCGCCTGGGAGTCAAAATCGTTGGGGGAGGTCCCCTTTTCAAGTCGTATTGCGATGACTTCGGAGAGGTCGATCACCTGGTACTAGGCGAGGCGGAAGCGGTTCTGAGCCAATTTGTTGCGGATCTGCAAAGTGGCTTTCCCAAAGCCTGTTATAGATCGGGCGATCGTCCTTCTCTTGAGAACACTCCCATCCCGATGTGGGAATTGATCAACTTCAGTGATTATGTCACTATGAGCGTCCAGTATTCCAGAGGTTGTCCGTTCAATTGTGAGTTCTGCGACGTCATTATAATGAACGGCCGGGTGCCCCGGACGAAATCCAACGAGCAGATGCTGGCTGAACTTGACGCCTTGTATGAACGTGGTTGGCGAGGATCGGTATTTATTGTCGACGATAACTTTATCGGACATAAAAAGAGGGTCAAGGGACTTCTACGAGAGATAATCGGTTGGCAGAGCAAAAAAAAGAGGCGGTTCACCTTGTTTACCGAAGCTTCAGTAGACTTGGCAGAAGATGAAGAACTGATGCATTTGATGGTGGCTGCAGGGTTCAACAAGGTTTTTCTAGGGCTGGAGACCCCCTCGGAGGAGAGCCTTAGAGAGTGCGGCAAGGCGCAGAATCTCCGGCGCAGTTTATCGGAGTCAGTAGCGATCATTCAAAAGAATGGTCTGGCGGTTATGGGCGGATTTATCATCGGTTTTGACAATGATCCGCCGGATATTTTCCAACGACAGGTCAATTTTATTCAGAAAAACGGCATAGTTACTGCCATGATCGGTCTGCTCACCGCCATGCCCGGCACGAGACTCTATCGACGTCTGGAACAAGAGGGCCGATTGCTTTTTCGTACTTCAGGCGACAACACCGACGTTAGCGGGAGCTTAAACTTCATTCCCAAAATGGAACGGCAGAAAATAATCGATGGGTATCGATGGGTAATGAATACGATTTATTCTCCGGAAATGTATTATAAACGCACTCTTGCATTTTTGCGTCAATATCGACCCATGGCCGCAACCAGCCTTGGCGAGGAGGACCTTTATGCGTTTTTAAGATCGATCTGGTTCTTGGGCCTAAAGGAACCAAAATCGAGAGGATACTACTGGAAACTGCTTAAGGAAGGGGTCTCGAAATACCGACAGTCTTTTGCGGACACGGTGACCATGGCCATTTACGGATATCATTTTCGAAAGCTGTTTTGGACGCCCAATGTCAAATTTAACCGGCAGGATTGGCGGAACGAAGAAAACAATCTTATTGACGGCTAGGAGTCTGCCAGGTTCTCTTAGCTTTTGTGGATTCTGCTGCTGACCTCAATTGAAAAAGTGAAGGAGTTTCTATGGAAGACATAAAGGAAGTTACCGAAAGTAAATTGTCGCGCAAAAAAATAGGCATTCGCCTGCTTTATACGGTCATGTATCTTATTATATTTGAGATATTAAAAACCGTGATACAGATTACAGTGCTCTTTCAGTACATTTATCTGCTGATTACCAAAAAGTACAGCGTTCCCCTCAAGAACTTCTCAAACAAAGTCGCCACATACGCATATAAGATCATACGCTATGTAACTCTAAACGACAATGCTCGGCCGTTTCCGTTTCACGAGTTTCCGGAAGAGATGGAAAAACCCGAAGATCATGTCATTTTCGAATGATTCACAGCGCTTTTTGACCGGGGCGATGTACTTCCAAGAAGCCCTGGTCAACCTGTAAAAATGCTCCAACCTTTTTCACTTATTCTGAAATAGACTCAAATACTCCCCATAGCCTTCTTTCTGAAGATCTTCTTTCGGTATAAATTTAAGGGCTGCCGAATTCATACAGTACCTCAAGCCGGTTGGCGGCGGTCCGTCCGGGAATACATGACCGAGATGGGAGTCGCCGTGCCTGCTTCTCACTTCGGTTCGAACCATAAAGAAACCGCGATCCTTTTTTTCCACAATGTTGACGGGCTCCAGTGGTTTCGTGAAGCTTGGCCAACCTGTTCCGGATTCAAATTTGTCAAGTGAGCTGAAGAGCGGTTCCCCGGAAACTACATCCACGTAGATCCCCTCCTTCTTGTTATTCCAATACTCGTTTTTGAAAGCTGGTTCGGTACCTTCTTTCTGAGTGACTTTGTACTGCATAGGGGTGAGAGTCTTCCGCAATTCTTCATCGGTGGGCTTAGTATATTGTTTGGCAGACTGCATGACGCTCCCTTTTTGTTTGGTTTGGTTGTCCGATTGCAGCGGAATCCAATTCGTCATTCCGGTGCAATCCGAAATCCAGAGGCCCCGCCTCGTCTTTGGGCGTGCTTTGAACGAAAATGAAACGAATGAAGTTTCATATGCGAGGTTAGTTTCCGATCTTCAGGTAATTTCGAAAAAGCCTTGGGCTCACCCGGGAGAACCGATCAAAATCCGCCGTCAATTCCATCCCCGGGATCAGAGCCTTGACCACCGGAATGTCTGAGACTTGTTTGGTTATATCGACATATACGGGTTGATACCCATTCACATTCAGGACAGCCTCCAAAAGGGCGAGATCCTGTTCCGGACTACCTGAAGAGTAATCGGGCAGGTCTTCGAAGAGGAGTGTGGGAATGTCTGTGGGGCCTGAGGAACAAGCCGGGCCGTTCGGATATGGGTAGGGAGTCTCTGTCAGCGCGGAAAGCAGAGCTTTCTTTCCATCCAAATGAGCACTGGTGCCTTTGATCACCTGTCCTTGCGCTCCGATGACGAAACATTTGTAGCAGGGTATTCCCAAGTCATGACTGATGTCCTGGAATTGCAACTGGATTCCCTTGGCGCTGTAATCAGCCAACAGCGAAGCAATAATCGGGTCATCCGCTTTCAGCTTGAAGCATCTAGCCACATCATAAAACGAAATCGCTTCCGCATCCCGTTCGATGACTTCCAAAAGACCGCTGAGCTGAGCTTGTTCAATGGAATTGCCGGATGCCAGCCCGGTTGAGCCCAGTCCGCTGAAGAGGCTGATTTCTTCGAGATTGCAGAATAGAAAAACGGCTTGGACCGGAACCAAAATCGAACGGGAAGTGCTGCCGGTGACCTGATCGCCTTGAATCCAGTACAGCGGCTCGCCCTGGTATGGAACTTCAAGTCCCAGGGAGTTGGGGTCCAAAGCGGGTACATTTTGTAGTTCCTGGTAACTGCCTTGAGTGAGTGGGTAGTCTCTGCTAAATCCAACCGCGCCGCGTTGATCGAAGCTGGCAAAAGATGAGTGGCGTTCGATCATCTCCATGGCATAAGACGCACGGGCATTTGTTTCCTGGAGACCACGGCCGAAGCTGGTCTGAATTCCCGAGAGGGTATAGTCATGGTTTGCGTTTTTGACGGAAAGCCTCAAGTGCCACTTTCTATAAAAACCGTATGGGCTAAGGGATGAACTGTGCTTCATTTCATTTCCCGCTATTGCTCCGATTGCCTCCAGCCGTTCCAATGCATTTCGTGCGGTTGCTTCCGGAGACCAGGAGGTTCCGGCAGTAAATGAGAGGTTTGTTTCCCTGGGCTTTCGAATTTCTTCGATGTGCACCGCAGAGTGAGATGATCGCAACTGTTCATCAGAGAATGGAAATGGAAGTGGCGGTTCGTCCGGGGAACTTAGCGGGTTGTGCTCTAAGATGTTTTGTGCAAGGTACTCGATCCATTTATTATGCAGCGACTGGTCTTCCAGCAGATTTGATTTGAGGTAGATGAGCGGCGTGTGGTTGCTCAGCTGTTTTACTTCATCTTTGTCAAAGCTGGATCGTAGGCTTTTGAATTTTCCATCCGAAAGAACTGCCTCGCATAAAATAGCCGAAAATATGTGATCTTGCCGCGCCTGCTGGATGATCTGTGCTACGATCCCTTCGTTACAGTCGCAAACTCTGTCCAGTACATACTTGTGCATGAACTCATCGCAAGGATGCACTCGAAGATATGCGAGCGCATCGTCAATACCCATATCTGCCTTGGGGCAGCAGGAAAAGTATCCAACCCCTGAAGCCTTTGAAACCAGCCGCAGTTCATATTCTGTTTGTTTGTTTGTTCTATCCATAGGTATTTTCGCTTCGAATCCGACACCCCGTTAGAATCTCACAAATTAAGTCCGATAATCCTCAGCCACTACTCATACAAAGGCCAATTCGCTTGAATGGTGGTACCCGATCCGATTTTGGATTCTATTTTGAAGCGACCGCCCAAAAGCTCCGCTCTTTCTTTCATACTGGCCAGACCCAGACCTCCCTTGTAATCACCCTTAGACTGAACTGAATTCAGATCGAACCCTGATCCATTATCCTTTATTTTCAACCCGATGAAATTGTCTCGTTTCTCAAGCGAGAGTTCCACAAATTCTGCCTTGCTGTATTTGGCAATATTATTAAAGGATTCTTGTACAATTCTAAAGATTGCTGTTTTTAAGTCTGCGGGTATCAGCTGTTCTTCTATGTCCAAGTTTTCCTCAACAGAAATGGTCGGATAGATTGTTCGAAACTGTTTGCAAAACCAGCCGATCGTGGTCACCAAGCCCAGATCATCAAGCATTGAGGGTCTCAACTCATTCATCATTCGCCTGGCTTCATCTATGGCGTTTTGGGTCATCGAAACCAGTGCTTGTATGGATTCATGAGTCAGGTTGTTTTGCGATGCGCGGTCAATAGCACTCTCCAAAGTGAGCTTGATGGCGCTGAGGGACGATCCGACACTATCGTGAAGCTCTCTGGAGATTCGTTTACGCTCTTCTTCCTGAGCTGAAAGAAGCTTTGATGAGAGAATACGCAGTTGTTTCTCCGATTTTCGCAAGGATTCGCGAGCCTGGGCGCTCTCGGTTCGATCTATTAGACTCAAAATCAAACCATCCACCACCCCGGTTGAATCTTTAAGGGGCTGCAAGCTCCAATCCCAGTAGGTAACTCCCCTTTCGGGCTGCTCTGAATAGACGAACGGCTTTTCGTAGGCAAAATAGGGCTGACCCGATTCCACAACTTTTTGAAAGATCTGCTGATTTTCCTCGTCCGGGTAAAGCTCGAAGTGATTCTTGCCGAGGAAAAACTCCTGGGGACGACCTTCTTCCTTGGCGTAGGCCGTATTTACTCGAATAAAATTAAAACTGCTATCCATGTAAGCAATGAGAAAATGGACCGTGGAAAAGATACTTTCGAGCAGTTCGTTTTGTTTCACAAGAACTTGCTGAGCTCTCATGCGTTCACTGATTTCCCTCTGCAGAGAGTCATTTGCCCTGGCCAATTCGGCCGTACGTTCCTGGACCCGTTTTTCCAGTTCGTCATGCGCCTCCCGCAGGGCATCTTTCTGTTCGGTGAGTGAATTGGCTTGCGACTGCAGATGCTCGTTGGCTGCCTGAAGCTCCCGCGCATAATTTTCGAGCCGGTCGAGGAGTTCCTGGCGTTCCAGGTCGCGTTTCCCGATCTCCTCTGCCATCTGGTTAAAAGCTTCGCCCAAATCTCTTAATTCGGTTGGTCCCTCAATTTTCACTCGCTGTCCCAATTGACCACGGCCAAAGTTGGCTGCAATATTTTGCAGATTCCGAGCAGGTGCCACGATTCCTCGGGAAGCCCCCAGGGCAACCAGGAAAGCAGCAATGGCCACTAAACCGAACAATCCTCCTTGAGTAAGAAGATTGATGGTGATGGTTCCCATCGTTTCCTTTTCCAGGCGAGCGTACCCTGCCACCCATCCTATTGACGGAATAGGGGCAAAACTTACTATTTGCTTGCGCCCAAAGTCGTCTCCTACAGAAGTGGCGGTGACATCCCGGCCATTGAGTGCTTGCTTGAGGATGGGATAGCTTTCGAGCCAGTCTCGATGGTGTAAGTCGAATTCGTGTCCTGGATGATGATAAACTAAAATGCCCTTGCTATCGACCAGACTGATTTCTCCTCCGGCGATGCGATCAACCGGCAGAATCTTGTCGAGGTTTTCTGCAGCTGTGACAACCACTACGACTCCAAGCAAAGACCCCTTCTCATTGCGTATGCCGCGACTGATGGTAAAAATCGATTGATGAGAAATTCGAGCGGTCAGTAAGTTGCTCACAACCCAGCTTTTCCCGGCCTCTATCTGCGCCAGATACCTCCTGTCACTAAGATCCCTTCCGACAGCGTCTGTGCGGGTTGACAGAAGGATTTTCCCATTAGGATCAACCCAGGAGATCTCGAGTATATTGGGATATGCGGCTCTGCAGTCCTGCAGAAGTTTCTGCGCCCGTTCAGGAGAGAGCTCTTTAGGTGAAGAAAGTATTGTACCGATGGCGACTTCCTGGTTGAGTACGTCCTGGATGAATCCGTCGAACATTTCGCCAACGGCTCTGGCCATTTGAAGGTTGGCCTCTAATTCATGGATTCGTTCGGTCTGAAATCTGTGGAAATAGATGAAAGCCTCAATTAAAAGGACCGGAATCAACATGGCCAGTAGCAGGAGAAACAATTTGGCCTGAATAGTGGACGTCATTTTTATAAAGAAAGGTATCGCCTTTCGATTCGATGCTTCCTTGATATTTTCCATTTTGTTCACTTGTAGAAACACTCTCTGCATATGAAATCGAACAAAAAACATTAAATTAATAATACCAAAGGATTTTCTTATCATGAAGTGAATTTTCAGACCCATTCTTATACCACGAAGTTGCAAATTCACTTTACCTTGATGATCAGCTCGGTTAGTTTCTTAAATGTGAGTTTTATTTTTATCAATTTGCTCAAATATGAACAATACCGTCGCTAGGGGTGTTTACGGCTGAGAATCGGACTCTTTTCCGATACCCTTTGCACCTGATCTGGGTAATGCCAGCGTAGGGAAGCGACGCGACTCTCTCTCTAACAGCGGGCCGCTTTCCTTTCGCAGGGAAGCGGCTTTTTTGTTGTTTGTTGGAAGGCCCTGTGCTTCTTGTTGAAAATTGGCATTTTCCGGGCTTCCCGGTCGGCATTGGGTGAAGATGCGAACTGTTGCTGCGAGCTCTGTTGTTAACAAAAAATTATAGCGTCCAATGAAACAAGGAAAACAGGCTATGACTAAAGACCGAAATCTTGGGGGTGTCGATTATTTTTTGCTGTGGTCGGGTGCAGCTATTTCTCTTGCGGAAATCTGGGCAGGCGGCCTTATGGTTCCGCTTGGTCTCTCACTCGGATTGCTGGCGATCATTTTAGGACATCTGATCGGCAATACTTTCTTGGCTCTAGGAGGCGTGATCGGAAGTCGCCAGGAGGTTCCAACGATGGTCGGGGTGAGGCCCTCTTTCGGTATCAGAGGTTCCTACCTGCCATCTATATTGAATGTTGTCCAGCTTATTGGATGGACTGCCGTCATGCTCCTGATCTGTGGCAGTGCCGCTCACAATCTGGCGAGTTCCTACGGCTTTTCCCATCAGAAAGTCTGGATTTTGGCCTCCGGAATTATTACCACTCTTTGGGCCTTAAGCGGGCATCGTCACTGGAAGTGGCTGCATCGCATAGCGGTCTCCGCGCTTCTAGGCTTGTGCGTTGTTTTATCAATTGTGGTTTTTCACAAATATTCCATCACAGAGCTTTGGAAAGTTCCGACAACTGGAAACTTCTCCTTCATGCTGGGACTTGACCTGGTCATTGCCATGCCAATTTCCTGGCTCCCGCTGGTTTCCGATTATTCGAGATTTGCGAAGAAATCAAGGCAGTGCTTTTGGGGCACGTGGCTCGGGTATTTTATAATGAGTTCCTGGATGTACGCGCTCGGCCTAGCGGCCGCGCTTGCCACCGCTTCCCCGGATCCGTCTGAAATCGTGCTGCAGTTGATGGTGGAATATGGTTTGGCGGTACCCGCATTGTTTGTCGTGGTTTTCTCCACCTTCACCACAACTTTTCTGGATATCTATTCCGCCGCTGTCTCATCGACCAATATTTTTCCAAAAGTCTCCGAAAAGTGGACCATGGTGGGCGGGGGAGTTCTCGGAACATTGTTGGCGCTGGTTTTTCCCGTAACTCAATATGAAAATTTTCTTCTCTTTATCGGAGGCATGTTCTGCCCAATATTCGGCATAGTCCTAACCGATTATTTCCTGCTTCGCGGTGGCAATTACCCTCCTGAAGCCTTCACCGGCGAAAAGGAATTCAGCTATGCGGGCGGTATCAATGTGATGGCGCTGGTCGCATGGATAGTCGGTTTTGGAATCTACGAACTGGGTTATTACGTGAGCTGGCAAATCGGTTCCTCCATGCCCGGAATGATTTCGGCCGGCCTGACTTATATGGTTTTGATGAGGCTGAAGATGGGCAGGTCGTTAGCCTATTCCAATTGACTCAGAGTGCATCCGGAAACTCTGCAGGGCAGAGCTTCAGCCCTGCCAAATGTAGCCTCCCTTAAGGGCTGCGCTACGCTGAGGGGGCAGTTTCCGGGCGCAGGCTAGTTTAGGCTCCCATCGAAGTGAATTGTCAAGCTGAGTTACTTTAATCCCCGAGACCTCTAATTTTTTGCACCGCAGATAGTGATTTTGCAGTAAAATGGCAATACATTCATCTAAGTTTGACGATTCAATCAGTGATTCCCTTCATGCCGCGAACCCGGGATCAGGATTCGGGGCAGGCGCAGGCATCCATTGGGCGGCGCGGCTGGATTCCTGCTTCCGCAGGAATGACAATTTTAGCGTCACCTGTATAAGAATTGCCAAATTTAGGATTCGGTTTATGGCGTGTATGACCTGCAACTTTCTATCCTTAACAGGTATATTTGTGAAATTTGGCTTCTAAACGCTCAAGAGGGGAGACCATGAGCAGACCCAACAAAAGCGAATACTACATCGATATAGCAAGATCTGTTGCGAGAAGGAGCACCTGCATGCGGCGCCGATTCGGAGCCGTGATCGTCAAAAACGACCAGATCATAAGTACCGGATATAACGGTGCTCCAAGAAAAACCACCAACTGCATCGACTTGGGCGCATGCGCTCGCAAAAACCTGAATATTCCGGCAGGACAAAACTACGAATTGTGCCGAGCCGTGCATGCGGAAATGAATGCCGTCATTCACGCATCGAGGCTCGATATGGTGGGCGCGGACTTGTATCTTGCCGGTTTCGATGCCGAAACCGGAGAAGCGGTTCTTTATCCCGAACCGTGCTTACTGTGCAGAAGAGTCATCATAAACGCGGGAATCACGCGAGTCATCCTCCCGGGAGAATCCGACCGGTTCAGGTATGTCGATGTGGACGAATGGGTCAATGAAGACCGGGTTCCATTATCTTAATCGATATGCGCGTACTCCGTACTGCCAACCCGCAGTTTCTTGTTTTCTTAAAAGATTCGGATACGGAGCCGCCTGGAAGGGGCTCGAAAGATGAATGGTGGAGCTTGGGCCAGGCCTACATTAATCCTGCATAAATAAAATAAGAGATCAAAATCAAGCAAACCATTAGAAGGAAGCAATAGAAGAGAAACTTTCTTTCGGAATTTTTCCTATGGGCATTGAGCGACCTGAATCTTTCAGCAGAAAAAGTGAATTGTGCATCGGTTTGCGTTTCCTCAATTCGCTTTTCTTCAGTGGGCGCAACATCTAAATCGAAATGGTCTCGTTCCGATTCCATGGAAAAGTCATCGGCAGAAAAGTCCAATTGCGCGAGGGAGCTTTGTCCCTCAATTACGTCTGCCTCAGTTGACTCGATATACAGATCCTCCTCATGCAGTTCAGAGGCGGACTGGTCAGGCGAGAGACTTAACAGGCAAATTGAACTTCTGTCGTCGGTCAGTGGTTTCTCCATGAAGTCTGTTCTCAAATCGCCCTGATCCGACTTGGAGGGAAATTTCCTGGCAGAAAAAGCCGACAGTGAAATTACTTTGGACTCTTCAGTTACGCCTTCACCGGCAAAATCAGAAAGTAGTTTTTCATCTAGATGTGGATCACCCGTTTCAGGATTCAGCGGAAATCGAGTCTTGCAGATTTTGCATTCGATCAATTGCAAATCGTCAGGAATTTTAGTTTCATCGAATGTATACTTCTTTTGGCATTGCGGACATACAATCGTAATCATGCTATCCTCTCCCCCGATAACGGAAAGATCACATCTCTTTTACTTTAGTAATGGAAGATGGAGTCGCTTCGCAAGCAAAAAATCATTGCTTGCTATATGAAGAAGAAGGCCAGAGGGATGTCCGAAAACACAGATTTTCCATGGTTGGTAGGTCTTTGATTCTAATTATGATGTTCTAATCTTAGCAGTCCGTCAGATCGGTTTGTGAGGTGCGGAAAATAGGGGGACTCAATGTTAGGTTCAAAATTCATCGTGAATGTCAAAGTCGGTCTTGTCTTGAAGTTGCTCGCCCTCGCACTCATCACGGCGCTCGACTTGCGCGATCAATTGTTTATTGGAAATTCTCGAACGGGAGAGTTACGTTTCTCCCTTCCTGGATGATTTTTCCGGATTCTCGAAGGCTTTTCATTGCGCGTGTAATGCTGACCCGATGGGCTCCTACTAGGAAGCTTAAATCTTCGTGCGTCAGGGGAAACTGAATGACAAATCCCTTCGGGCTTTTGGTTCCATGCTCGTGGGCGACACTGACCAAAATTCCGTACAAGCGATCTTCGAGGTTGGTTATGGACATGCTGCCCATCCTTGTGGTGAGCCAGTTGATGCGGTTGCTGAGATTTCGTATGACCTGCAGACCAATGTTTGGGTGCAGAAGAACTATCTTTTCAAAACAGGTTTTGTCAAATCCGCAGATGAGGGTTTTTTCCACGCACCAGGCCGTCACCGGGTACTCGATGTCTTCACTGAGCATGTTTTCGCCGAGAAAGTCTCCTGCCTTGCGAATATCCAAAGTGATTTCAGTGCCTTCCTCGGTAATTTTGCTCAACTTAACCCGCCCGGCTTTGAGCAGAAACATTTCCCTGGCTGGATCACCCTGCAGAAAAACGGCCTGTCCCCGATCATACACTCTTCTGATAGCGTTTTGAACCAGAGCTCCCATTTCCTCGGGACTTAGGCTTTCGAATATCCAAAGATCTCCAATACAAATCGAGGAAAGATCAACATCCTTTCCGGCGAGTTCTTCACAAAGGCATCCCGCTGCCATAGCTTTTCTCCAGTGGTTATTCCAACAGGCGCCAACAGGCGTATGAATGCACATCTTCTATCTTAATCGTATGTATTGTCATCGGCCAAATAGAAAGCAAGAATAACTCTGGTTTTTCTTTTTGCTTAAGTGTAAATCCATCGAAAAATATTTTTCTCTCCACTCTCCAGGCTCATAGTGCCTGATGCTCCTTGGCTGTCCGATGGCGGTTTCCAATACCGTTTGGAAGAGGTCTGCATTTTGCAAAAAAATCAGCGGTTACATCGCCAATCGAGCACGCAGCCGGGTGGCTATAAGCTGCCCCAACTCCTGAACCTGTTGCCAGGTTTTGGTTTGGTCCTCCACCTGCGAGAATTTTTCGGGCGTCACCTTAATATCGTTGCCGAATATCCAGGGAAGAGCGCTCATGGGACACGTCTCACCGTAACCGCAGACCATGCATTCGGGATTTCCTACCGCCTTCAACTGACCAAGGACTTCCATCCCCTCCAGCTTTAATGCATGGGCAATCTGGCTGCTGCCTTCTTCGAGCCCCGGTGCCCCGCCGATACACGTCGTGACGACGACGGCCAATTTGCCTCGATTTAAGCCGTTTTGGTGATGGAGAGAAAAGAGACGTTCCAGGAACGCCTTGGTAAAGCCGTCGATGGCGCCATAGGGAGTATAGCCGCCAACCACGACGGCTCCCGCTCGTTTTACCTTCTCTGCTAATTCGGGGTAGTCGTCTTTCACCTTACAGATGTTATCGGCCTTACAGCCTAAACAGGCAATACAGGGGCGAACCTGGATCTTGCTCAGCTTGATGAACTCTGAAAAGAGACCACGAGGATAGCAAGCGTTGTGAGGCTCCAGGGCAGCCGCCTGGCTGCAAGGGCGCTCCAGGTCAATTTTGTCAGATCATATCACAAATGACTGTGTCGCCGGCTGCCCTGAATGAAGGGTTATTTTTCTTTCTTCTCCTGCTTTTCCGCTAAAATCACCTTCTTCCCGCACAAATCGCACTTACCGTCCTCGGTGATGCAGGGCTGTTTTGGCGCCTCGCCGCCACAAATTCCGCATTTTGGCATCTTCGCTCACCTCCTTTCCTCAAATATTGATCCCACCGTTGCCATGTGTAGATGAATATATCGCATCGGCTCGAATGTTTCTGTAGCGCCTGCTACATTACTTTACTTTTGAGGAAAAAATTTTGATTGCCAACAGAACCAAAAGTCTCCGACCGACACTTGTTCCGATGTAGGTGTAGGGCTTCAGCCCTGCTCAAAAAGACGTCCTAAAGAGCTGCATGACGTGGCGGTAGGGCTTTGTGAATACTGGCAGGAGATATGCGCTTGAAGCATTAGGCAAAAAGATAGCAAAGAAGGAAAGGCGATAAGTGAATTGCCCAATCTCGGATTGGTTTGTTTCTTAAGGGGGAGGGAGAAGGCGGGCAGTTATGAAAATAAAATAGTTGGCGTCAAAATTTCCAGTTGGCACTGACTTCAAAGAACCCATCAATCAAGAATTTGACCGGGAATTTTCCAACACTGAAGGTCCTGGCTTCATTAAGATCAAAGGGGAAAGGCGATGCATATCCCCTTTCAGTATTCCAGTTTACCATGATGTGGTGTGCCACTCCTAAATCCAGGCGGTCCGACAGGTTGTACTCGAGAAAGTACTGCATGATCGTCTGACTGACGTTGGGACGGTCGCCGTCACCCGCAAAGGCCCAGCGATGCTGCGACAGAATTCCAAAAATCCAATTGTCCCCAAGATAAAATCCCGCCGCGGTAGGGCCGAGCTGCCACTTGCCTGCGCCGTATTCATCTTCTGTAGCCGTGGGTAACGTAATTGCCGAACCCAGCCCCCAAACGAATGATCCGCTCGGTTTCGCCGGAGACAGGAGTGCCACGAAAGTCATGTCGCCCAATCCATAATTTTTTTCCGACTCTTCAAACTTATTCATCAACTGTCTATTCGCAAGAAAAGGCAGCACCGGGCGTCCCACCAGGTTCCACTCGTGATTCGAAATTATGGGAAAGTAGGTTTTGAAACCTTGGGCTTGATTGTCTCCATAAATATCGGCACAAGCACTATCCATCGACTGGTCTAGATGCTGGAATGAACGACTCAATAAATCCGTCGAAGGACCGGCAAACACTTGGGATCTTGCAGTCGATATATTCCCCCAAAGAGCCTTGAAGCCGTAATCACTTGACTCAATGGCGCCCGAGTGGGAGACGCTCTCGCCTGAAGCTAGGGCAAAAACTAGGGCAACCAGGATGATCGACGCACACTTATTCGTCATGTTTTGCTCTCTGCCGAAAATGCGTTTGGCGAGTAATTCAGCCAATCGGAGGCGTTTTTCGTTCTTGCGGTAGATCTGTGTTCAAAGGCTGTGGACTGCTGATAGCAATTGAAGGTCTAATGCACTTGAGCTTGGTCGAAATTGTCAGGAGCGCAAACAAAGAGACTCAGGTAATTGCGATACGGGGAAGGAGAGAATTTGGGATCAAGCTAACAGCAGTCCAAATTGTACACCCGAGCCACCATGGTGGTACGTGATATTCGATACCTCTATAGCATTTCAAATGGTCGTTAGTAAATAGGGTGAAACCCGTATATTCAGGGGAGAAATAGTGTATCAGGACTAGTCTTGCAGGGGCAGTGTCTTTCCCGGCAAAGCTGAGACCCTCGGCTTGGTTATGCTGGAAGCATTGGCTTGCGGACGCCGATTGCGGCGTACCCGGTTAGAGGTCGGATTGACGTTGTGAAGCAGTGCGTAACAGGGTATCTTTCAGAAAAGTTGAACGCAGCTGTGGTGAAAGCTTTATCGACCAACTCGAGAAATTGCCGGGAATATGCTGTAATGTAAAGTTGAGAGAAAAGTGCCAGGCATTTTGTGAGCAATCTGGCACCAGTTTGACAGGAATGAGAGAAAAAAGTGAGATACTTGATCGGTCTTGAAGATGATGAGGCTCTAGATCCTGCTTTAGTCGGGCAT